>Ga0163215_100857_pt1 | contig 30818 bp, 31 predicted proteins | sample SynspAceP_FD_185934 | JGI IMG/M metagenome (GOLD analysis project Ga0163215, IMG submission 185934) | Saline lake microbial communities from Ace Lake in Antarctica - Synechococcus sp. Ace-P (Hybrid Assembly) | ecosystem: Environmental > Aquatic > Non-marine Saline and Alkaline > Saline | place...
GCAGCATAGCAGAGGCGTAAAAACGGCAGGGTAAAATACGAAGAAAACCACTGTAGATCAGATTGTTACCAAAATCCCCGTGGTGGGTTTGGTACCTTTATGCTGACGAACCCAGCATGAGACTTATTGTATGATTCATCTTCGCGCAGATCGCGCAAAGCGTCCCAAAAATCGAAATGGCGGATGGGGTGGGATTCGAACCCACGGTACGCTTTCACGCACGCCGGTTTTCAAGACCGGTGCCTTCAACCGCTCGGCCACCCATCCAACGCATTGAGATCATTACAGTTCCAGTAGTTCAAAAAATCCGCGGTTTCAGGTTTTTTGCTACCGAATTGCTACCCAATTCATTTTCGTTCTGGCTTTATAGCCACCTTTATCGCCGCGTCAACCTGTTCTGCAGCATCAACTGGCATTCCGGAGAGTGCTTGCTAATATAAGCCCGGATCAGCTCTACAAAAGCGATTTGTCTCAATCAAAACGTGGAGCGCCCTTGGCCCACTTTCTGCTCTAAGTTTTTGAGCCGAGAGAAAATGGTAGATATCCAACAAACCCTGAAATCTTCCAGACGCCATCTACTTTGGCGCAGAAATAGAGAGTTTGCCAGTTGAGGGCCTCCAAGCTCCCATCGGCTTTTGCTATCTCTCCATCAAATTTTTTGTGAACCACAGCAACACTATCCCCCAAATCTATATCGCGGAGGGTTGTTATGCGAAATAGTGCAGCTCTCAGAGGCTCTGCATATTTGACCGCAGCGCTATGTGCGGCCTGTCGCAACCACTCATCGCGATAAATGGTTAAATTGGGGAAACCCAACCGCCATGAATCAGGATTTGATCTTCCATGCGCGTGCATGCCCAGAAATCGGTCAGTAACGAAATCATCTTTTACCATTGACCAATCTTGTTCGAGAAAAGCGTCAATATCTCTGTGGACTAACATTTCCCAGATTGCATGTCTGTCAACGTCTGTGGTGGGGAAGGGGTTCGTTTCGTAGCTCATTTAGGTCTCCTTACTTGTGGGGAGGGCGAATAGCCAAATTTACCCCGCGTGGCCAATATCAACGTGTCAGTAACCAACTGGCCATCGATAAAAACACGGTGTCAAAGAGGTTTGAGGCGGGGCAGACATCATTGGGAATGACGTGAACCTTGTCGCCAACGCTTGGTCTATCATGAGCCTTGGAGGCGTCAATAATGTCATGTTCTTTGAGCATGATGATGGCTGGAATTCAGGAAAGCTTGAGTATAACCATCAGGAAACACTTCATTTTCTGTGCAGAACCCAATGGCGCAGCAGTCATGCGCCTCTTTTGATCGGGAAAGCTCGGTGCTACCCAAAATGTTATGGCTTACAAGGGCGTCTACTATACCAGCATCTGCCATGATTTCCGCTTTGCCAAATTTTGGGCAACTTATCGCTATGGCACCAAGGCCGCGTCGCTTTTTCGCAATGTTATTTTCGGCAAATTTAGCATCGACGCGACCGCAGGGCGTATCAAGGTCTCGTAAGTTCATCCGACTAATCGCCTAATGGGAGTTCAGGATATCCGATATCTTGGCTGGCAAGACTTTGTCGCACGCGACGTAGGCGTTCCAGTACTTTGGGACCCATCGACACAGCTGTTCCCATTGCAAGAAAATCTACAGCAGCAAGCATCGCATAACGCGTCGATGTAGGTTTATAAAGATCGCGATCCTCCTTGAACGTCAAAGGAAACAGAATGTCACCTGCGTCAGCCAATGGTGAACCCAGAGATGTCACCACAATAACCTTTGCGTTGTATTGTTGTGCAATGGATACGGCATCAATTACAGAACGCGCATGACCAGAAATCGAAAAAGCGATCACAAGTGCACCAGTTTCAAGCACTGATGCACTCATGCGTTGTAACTGAGGGTCAGTGTGTGCGGACACATGTAGACCAAGACGAAATAGCCGGTTCTGTAGCTCCACCGCCGCCATAGAAGAACTGCCGCCAGTGCCGTAAACCAATATTTGGTTTGCCTCGGCTATGGCTGTTGTAATAGCAGGCAAATCGATTTCAGAGAGCGCGACGCTCATAAGTTCAAGCGCAGCATGAGCTCCTTCCGAAACCTTAGATATAACTTCATCAAGAGGACGGTTTTCGTTCGCCATCTGGGCGGAACTGCGGAGGTAGGCTCCGCCAATTGCCAGCGATTGCGCCAGATGAAACTTCATTTCACGTGTGCCGGAGAATCCCAGAGCACGGGCTAGTCGTGTAACTGTGGGTTCACTAACCTCAGCGCGGGTGGCAATATCAGCAATCGGCGCATAAGTTGCAAAATGCAGATCGGCAAGAATGCATTCAACAAGTCTCTTTTCCGCATCCTTGCCGAGTGCGGAGCGGTTTTGAAGCCGACCAACAATATCAACGCGTTTGTCATACCTTGCACCATCGTTGCCTCGGTTTTGTTTATTATTTGTCACGAAATTCTCTTGCCATCTGCTGCATCAAACAGGTGGATATTCTCTCGTTTAACACTCAATTTAAGTTTGTCGCCAGGTTTTGGAATGTCTCGATCACGAAACACAACGCGAAGTTCCGTATCGGCCAACTCCCCAAAAACATGTACCTCTGGCCCCGTTGGTTCAACGACTTGTACGTTTAGTGTCATTGGCCCGTTGTCATCGCGGCAGTAATTCTCTGGACGGATACCGATAACAACATCCCCCCCATGTTCAGCTTTGCTCTGAGGTGCGCAAAGCACTGAATTGTCTTTCAGTTTCAGGGAAAGGTTTTCGCCTTCAATCAGGTGACGCGCAGAAAGAAAACTCATTGAGGGAGAGCCAATAAAACTCGCCACAAACAGATTGGTAGGGCGATCGTATAGTTCCATCGGTGAGCCAATTTGTTCAATTGCTCCATTGTTCATCACAACGATGCGATCAGCCATGGTCATCGCTTCAATCTGATCGTGCGTTACGTAAACCGTTGTCGTGCCGAGAGTTTGATGCAGCGCTTTGATCTCAGTACGCATCTGCACACGTAGTTTTGCGTCAAGATTGGACAAAGGCTCGTCAAACAGGAAGATTTTTGGATCACGAACGATGGAGCGCCCCATCGCGACACGCTGACGTTGACCGCCGGACAACTGTTTGGGGGACCTGTCCAAATAATCCGTCAAATTCAGAATGTTTGAAGCTTTTTCAACCAATTTGGCAGTGTTTTCTTTGGATTCACCCCGCACATTGGGACCAAACTCAATATTCTCACGTACGCTCATGTGCGGAAACAATGCATATGATTGGAACACCATTGCGATGTCCCGCTTTTGAGGAGGCGTATCGTTCGCTCGTTGGTCAGCAATTGTCAGGTCACCGCCTGAAATTGTCTCCAGGCCCGCTATCATACGTAAGAGTGTGGATTTTCCGCAGCCCGAAGGGCCAACCAAAACAGCAAATTCTCCATCTTTTATCGACAAAGAGAGCTGCTCGATCACCTTAACGCTGCCGTAGCTCTTAGAGATGTTGGTCATGTTCAGCGCGGCCATGATTGGACTTCCTTACAGCTTTGAAATTTCATCGAAGAATGGCAAGTTTCCTGCAGATATGCCTGCATCCACCGGCAAGGTCACGCCGGTGATGCCACTTGCAAGTGATGAGGCTAGAAACGCCGCTGTTTGAGCTACCTCCTTGGGAAAAACAAAACGGCCAAGGGGATATAAAACCTCAAGACGGTCGGCGAGTGCGGGGTCCGCCTCTAGCCTATCCGTCCAGGCAGATGTGCGAATTGAGCCAGGCACAATAGCGTTTGAGCGGATTTTGTTGCGGCCTTCTTCTGTCGCTATAGCGCGGGACCATGCAAGCAATCCTGCTTTTGCCGCAGCGTAAGCTGGATTGCCAAAATGGGCGAGCGCATTCAGGGAGGAAATAAACACAAAGTTACCGCCATGTTGGCGCATGATTGGTAAGAATTCTTGGGAAAGAGCTGCGACTGCTCTAAAGTTTAAATCGAGTTCGTAATCAAGTAATTGAGGGGTAACGTCCTTCATCGTCTCGGCGCGTGTCCACCCTGCATTGTTAATAATTGCCACTGGCGGTTGCTTATCCTGGCAGGTCGCTGCAGCGGCTTTGCGCATAGCATCCGTGTCTGTGAGGTCAAATCGATGAATTTCTTCAATTTGTAGATTGGAGAAGTCAGCATCCTGGACGTCATACGCAACTATTTCTGCGCCATAAGCTTTGAATGTTTCGACGAGCGCACGACCAACACCTCCAGTCGCACCGGTAATAACAACTCTTTGTCCTGAAAAATTGATCATTAGTGCGTTTTATCCAAGTTTTAGCATCAAAGTCATGGTCTTTTTTTGGGGCTGATCACCCTGAGTTGAAATCACTGCGAATAGGCTTTGGCGCGACTGTTCGAGTACGGCCAAGCGATCGGAGCAACAATATATAATTTTTGTAATAATACAACGAAAAATCAAATTTTGCTTGTTGAGGTGGCATTTATGTAATAAAAATAAAATTGAATGCTGGAGTGCGTGAAATCAAAGGCTTATGATCAGCATTTGCCAGGAATTTAGGAGAAAGAAATGAAGAGAACATGGTTGTTAAGCGTTGCCGGGGCGGCGCTGTTGTCTTTGAGTGCAGCAGCACAAGCTGATACTTTGCGTGTTACGGTTGCGGAATACAGCTCAAAAACCGGCCCATATTTTGAAGAGGCTGCAATAGCGTTTGAAGCAGCTAACCCAGAAACCGATGTGCAGATCGAAGTTGTGCCCTGGGATGTTTTGCTGCAGAAATTGACCACAGATATTTCTGGTGGTGCAAACGCTGACCTTTCAATTATCGGTACGCGCTGGCTCATTGACTTCGTCGATCAAGGTATTGCTGCACCATTTGACAGCTATATGACCGACGAATTTAAGGATCGGTTCTTCCCGACATTTCTATCCCCATCAGTTATGGATAGTAAGACCTACGGCCTACCAATTGCAGCATCCGCAAGGGCTATGTACTACAATAAGGATTTGTTCGAGCAGGCCGGTATTTCCCAGGTGCCTAACACTTGGGAAGATCTCGCAGCCGCCGCAGAGAAAGTCGCCGCTCTTGGCGATGATGTTTACGGATACGGTATGCAAGGCAAAGAAATTGAAACAGACGTCTATTTCTATTACGCGTTTTGGGCATATGGCGGCAATCTTATCGATGCCGATGGCACTTCCGGACTCGATAGTGAGGCCGGCTACAAAGCGGCAAAACTTTACAAGTCTATGATTGACAGAGGCCTTACGCAGCCCGGAGTGACATCAAACACACGTGAAGATGTACAAAATCTGTTCAAGCGCGGCAAAGTAGGCATGATGATCACAGCGCCCTTCCTTTCATCACAGATAGCTACGGAAGCACCTGATCTATCATATGGCGTTGCTGCTATTCCAGAAGGCCCAAGTGGTGCGCGTGGTACCTACGGCGTGACGGATTCCATGATCATGTTCGAAAACTCTGAAGTGAAAGAGACTGCTTGGAAATTCCTGGACATGCTATTCGAAGCTGAGTGGCGCTCAAAATTCACCGGTGGAGAAGGTTTCTTGCCGGTCAATAAAGCGGTGGCGGCGGAACCTGCTTTTGCTGACAATGCAGATCTGAAGGCGTTTGCTGCTGTGTTGCCAGATGCGCGTTTTGCGCCGGTTATTCCTGGATGGGAAGAAATTGCCGCGGCGACATCGGATGCATTGCAAACAATATATCTTGGCGATGGTGAGGTCGAGGCAACCCTTGACGGCGCTGCAGATAAAATAAACCGGATCCTGGGTAACTAATTTAGGTTAACAATCAACGGCGGGCGTGGTTTTTCCAAAATCACGCCCATTTTGACCGAAGACGCCATTGAATATGGCCGCATGGAACAAAAAATGACCCGGTCACCATTCACCAATCCATACGTTCTGATTTTACCGGGGTTTTTACTCTCCGCTTTTATCATTCTGTGGCCGTTGTTTCAGCTCGGCAACATATCGCTCAGCGAGGTCAATCGATTTGGACAAATTCGCGGGTTCGCGGGTTTTGAGAACTATTTGGCAGTTTTCAATGACCCGGATTTTTATGGCGCGTTATGGCGCACGTTAATCTGGACATTTGGCATTGTCATTGGTTCTATTGGCACGGCATTACCCATTGCAATTGTTCTTCATGAAGACTTCTACGGCCGCGGATTAGCGCGCGTCATAATCATGTTACCGTGGGCTGTTTCGCTTACAATGACCGCGATTGTGTGGCGTTGGGCGCTCAGTGGAGAAAGTGGCATGCTTAACTCAGCCCTGATGGGGCTGGGCCTTATTGAGACGAACATTCAATGGCTTGCACAATCTTCGACGGCTTTTCCGATGCAAATCCTTATTGGGATTTTGGTCACTGTGCCTTTCACCGTTACTATATTTCTGGGTGGGCTGTCCTCTATTCCTGATGACTTGTACGAAGCTGCTCGCCTCGAGGGGGCTAACCCATTTCAACTGTTTGCGAGGATAACTCTTCCGCTGATCCGTCCGTTTCTCAACATAGCCATCGTTCTAAACACAATTTATGTATTCAATTCTTTCCCGATTATCTGGGCAACCACTCAGGGGGGACCGGCTAATTCAACAGATATTTTGGTGACGTACCTCTATAAACTGGGTTTTCGTTTTGGAAAACTTGGGGAAGCCTCGGCGCTGTCCATAATGATGTTTGGCCTCCTGCTCTTCTTCACGCTCATCTACGTGGTGCTGGCGATGCGAGGCGAAAAAGAATGAGCGCAAAGTGGAAACGCACCTTTTGGTCCTGGGCATTCCTTATGCCAGTCGTTGTGCTTGTATTGTTCCCATTTACTGTGATGTTTGTAACCGCGATTAAGCCGGCGACAGAAGTATTGGACCCCACCTGGTGGCCCAGTGAGATACAATGGCGCAATTTTGTGACCATGTGGGACGCGACTAATTTTGGGCCGGCATTGTGGAACTCCGTTTATGTTTCAGTTGTGTCCACCGGTTTGGCAATCTCTGTCTCAATACCGGCAGCTTATGCTCTTTCCCGATACCAATTTGCCGGGAAGGGTTTTTTCCGTCAGTTCCTAATTGTGTCGCAAATGTTGTCGCCCATGGTGCTCGTGATTGGCCTGTTCAAGTTGGTGGTCTGGTTGGGGATTCTAGACAATGTGAATTCTGTGGTTTTTGTCTACGCCGCATTCAACATCGCATTTACTGTTTGGATGTTGCAAAGCTACTTCTCTACCATTCCAAAAGACCTTGAAGAAGCGGCCTGGATGGAGGGCGCTAGCCCTTTTAAAGCGCTGGTCAAAGTGTTTTTGCCATTGGCAATACCGGCCGTAACGGTCACCGCAATTTTCTCCTTCATCAATGCCTGGAATGAGTTTGTCATCGCTTTGACAATGTTGCGGCGCCAGGAGAGTTACACATTGCCTATTCAGATTTTCTCACTCGTTGCAGGTCGTTACACAATTGAGTGGCATCATGTCATGGCAGCAGCGTTAGTAGCGACCATCCCCGTCGCCATCATCTTTGCCTGGCTCCAGCGTTATCTGGTGCGTGGCCTGGCCATTGGTGCCGTCAAATAACTCATGAACTTGGTTCCAAAAGGAAAGAATATTTATGTCTAAAATTCACTTTGGTAAGTCTCACGTTCCGTTGTCTCCCGCAGTGCGGGCGGGTGATTTTGTCTTTATTTCGGGGCAGGTGCCATTTGGCCCTGACGGTATTGTGGTGACAGGTGGGATCTCCGAGCAGACTGAGCAGGTGCTTGTCAACGTCAAGGCCGCATTGGCGCTGGCCGGATGTGAGCCAAGTGACGTGGTCAAAACGACAGTCTGGTTAGAAGACGCTCGGGATTTCGCAGCATTTAACGCGGCTTATGAACGGTTCTTTCCAGCTGATCCACCTGCACGAACAACCGTTGAATCCAGATTGATGGTTGATATCAAAATCGAAGTGGAAGCCGTCGCTTACAAGCCACTTTGATTTCCCCATCCCAAGGAACTCATTTTATGCGCGTGTTCACTGCCTCTTTGGCAACTGAGACAAATACGTTTTCACCGGTGCCTACAGATCGGGAAAGTTTTGAATCTGCATTTTACGCAGGTCCGGGTGAACATCCCGAAGGGCCAACATTGTGTTCAGCGCCAATTCCGGTTTTGCGCGCACGTGCACGTGAAGAGGGTTTTACGTTAATTGAAGGCACAGCAACATGGGCTGAACCAGGTGGCTATATTCGAACTGATGTTTATGAAGCCCTACGTGATGAAATTCTGGATCAGCTAAGGGCTGCAATGCCTGTTGATTGTGTTGTGTTGGGACTACACGGCGCCATGGTTGCGCGGGATTATGATGACTGCGAGGGTGACCTGCTGACGCATATACGTAACATCGTAGGCCCGGAAGTCGTTGTTGCGGCAGAATTAGACCCACATTCACATCTAACCAAAATGCGTATGGATGCTGCGGACATTCTGGCGGCGTTTCTTGAATTCCCTCATACTGACTTTTTGGAAAGAGGGGAACATCTCGTTGACTTGGCTCTACGCGCGACACGTGGGGAAGTATCTCCACAAATGGCGTCGTTTGACTGTCAGATGATTGATGTTTTCCCTACCAATCAGCAGCCTATGCGATCCTTTGTCGACAAGATGATTTCGCTTCAGGGGCGGGACGGTATTTTATCGGTTTCGCTCATTCACGGTTTTATGGCGGCGGATGTTCCTGATGTGGGGACACAAATGCTTGTGGTGTCTGACGGTGATGTGTCGGCAGCAAGACAATTAGCTGAAAAACTGGGTAAAGAAGTACGCGCTATGCGCGGACATACGAAGTTCGAGATGCACGATATCGAAGCCGTTCTTGATATAATTTCGAGCTCAGAGAGGCAAAGCAAACCCTATGTGATCGCCGATGTCTGGGACAATCCAGGTGGTGGAGTTGCTGGGGACAATACAGTGGTGTTGCAAGCCATAATCGACCACGGGATCAAGCGCGCTGGCATTGCAACAATCTGGGATCCCCTAGCGGTAACATTCGCCATCGCCGCCGGTGAAGGGGCAATTCTTGACATGCGTATTGGCGGCAAAGCCGGCGCTGCCAGCGGCACGCCGACTGATGTGCGTGTTGAGGTAATGGCAACTGCGGAACCAGGTTGGCAATCTTTTGGCACCAGCCGTGTAACACTGGGTCGCGCTGCCGTCGTTCGTATTGTGGGAACTGAGATCGATATAGTTCTAAACACAAATCGCACGCAGACCTTCGAGCCAGATATTTTTGAAAACCTTGGCGTGGATATCTCGACCAAGGATGCATTGTTGATCAAATCAACAAATCATTTCTATGCTGGATTTAAGCCAGTCTCGCGTGAAATATTTTATGTAGGCGTAGACGGGCTTTATCCAACTGATCCCAACAAGACCAAATATAGCAAGCTAAAACGGCGTATATGGCCCATGACAGATGCATCAATGACGTCCACCAAAGACTGATCGATAGAACGCACGCGATGAAATTGTCAGAGCAAAGCTGCGATGTGAAAGTGGGGGGCTCAAATGTACCAACCCACCACAGTGATTTGTGCATTGGCTCGATTTGGCTGACTGTTCGGGCGGAGTGCCAAAAGATTTCCTAGTGACAGTCCGAGCAACTTCGGAATGTACCGGTGTGATGACAGGCGACGCACATGTCGATGTTGGCCGGCGGCACAGGCTCGGTGATCGGGATGGAATGTGGTTGATGGCATTCGATGCATTCGATCGGGTCTTTGCCCGAGGTGTGGGGATCGTTCGGCATGGTCATATCGAAGGTGACATGGGGATTAACCGGCACACCGTTCGGCGCAACATAGTCGGCAGTTTTCTCCCGAAGTGTGTTAAAGGGCCCGTGGCAAGCAAGGCAGGTTTCTGCAGTTGTTGCCTCGGCCGAACCGATCTTGATGATATAGCGGTGAAGCGCAGCAAAATCTGCTGACGAATTCGTTTCGGTGCTCCCAAAGGCGAAAGCACCGACAGGCTGGAGGAGCAAGCAGACAGCTGCCGCTTGCACCAGAGTTTTTAGCAACCGCATCAGACCTGCTCAGCCGCAGCGTTCCGGCCAGCTATACGGCCAAAGGCGAAACACTCGCCGACATTGGCACCGCCTTGTGGATACTGGACGTAGAGGGAGCCGAGTTCGCCGGCGCTGTAGAGCCATGGGATGGGATCGCCGAAAACATCGATGATTTGCGCACGGGCATTACGGCGGGGCCCTCCGAATGTGTTGTTCAATCCGGGCAGCAGTTGCATGGCGTAGTAGGGCGGGTGATCCAATGCGATCAATTGCTGCGCCATTCTGCCGTGATCGGCATCATGCCTGTCGGCGGCAAAGCCGTTATATCGCTCCACCTCCGCCGTCAGGACATCGGCCTCCATACCCATTTTACCGGCCAGTTCGTCAATGGAATCGGCCTGCAGGATCCAGCCCCGCTCAATTTCGCGGCTGTTATCGGCGCTCCATTCATACATGCCGGCCGGTCCGGCGGCGCCGAACATGGTTGATGTCAGCGGTCCGGCGGTTCGTCGCCGCTCATCGAAGATCAACCAGGAGGGAATGCGCGGCCAGGTGTTGGCAACGGTATCGTAGACGAGGGCGTTCCAATAACCGGAGTAACCGCCAAGATGGTTTTCAGCCTTGAAACGACGACCGGATTTATCGACGACAATATGCGCGTCGGATCCAAACGACAGCACGAATGCGGTCGGGAAATCGTCGAATTTCGACTTGAACCCACCGCCCAGCACGGTCATGTGCCATAGATCAGCGCCCAGAGCCTGTGCCATGCGCAGCCCGTCTCCCGTATTGCCCGGATTGCCATAGAAGGTCATTGGATAGGCAGGAAGGTAGGTCTTCAGCGCCTCTTCGTCTGCGTTGAAACCACCTGTGGTCAAAATGACCGCGCGACGGGCGCGGATATAAACATCGCGACCGTCTTTACGTGCGACGACACCAGTTACCTCGCCATCCTTGGAAACCAGCGATCGGGCAGGTGTCGACCAGCGGATATCGATGCCGCGCCCAACCACCTTTCCATGAAGAAAGTCGAACATGCCGGTGCCAACTTCGCCGCGGCCATCGGTGCCTTCGATCTGATAGGCTTTGATGGCATTGTTGCCAGGCCATTTGGGGTCGCGCCCTTGGGCCGCGAAAAGGGTGAAGCCTGGCGCGCCCAATTCCGAAAGCCATGCATTGTTGCGACCCATTTCCTCGGCCCAGACCGCGATCATTGCGTCATCGATATCCTGGGATTCTGGCATGTCGACATTCACCCGTGATGCAACCTTCATATAGGCGATGGCATCGTCTTTATTGTCCGGTGTCAGGAAGACGCCGAAGCACAGCTTCGAGTTGCAGGTGTGTGCGTCAGCGGCCTGCTTTTCCAAAAGCATGACCTGCGCGCCGTCATCGTGTGCCGTTATCGCGGCTGCTGCGCCAGCTGCCCCGTAACCCAAAACGATGACATCGGTCTCTTCATCCCAGTTTTCCGGTTGAACGGCCGTTGCCGCTTGGGCCGAGCCAATCATCGTGCCATTGGTTGCTGCACCCAGGCCTGCAGCTGTCATTGCCTGCAGGAATCGTCTGCGGCTCTTGTCGCCTGTTTTCTTCATCACACATCTCCGATTCGTTGCCACTTCAAAACCTGCAATTTTGTAATGTGCGGATCGGCAGGAGCTGTTGATGGGGATCAATTTCCAACCTTCAGTTCTTGTCCATTTTCAGTTAATGACGTGGAAAATTGGATAGAGGAAAACCACCGCCTCCTTCGCGTCTCGACCGGCCGGCTCCCTCTCCGACTTCGCACTTTGCAATGAACTGCAAGAAGAAGTGTTGAGCTTTGGCGAATGATCTGACGAAAAAACAAATCCGACGGGAAATTTGCTGCGTATTCGGGACAGTTCAATTCAACAATGGGATTTGAAAAGCATGGTTCGGAAATTCTTCGCTCGTTTCGTGATGATGACAGCTCTGGCGGTTGCCGCCATACCATTTGCGGCGCATGAGGCTGAGGCGCGGAAGGAATTATCGGGGAACCAGATCAAATCCATGATCACTGGAAAGCGCATTTTCTTGAAAGTTCCTTTCGGCGGTGAATTTCCTCTGCGCTATTCATCGAACGGAACGGTGTTTGGCGATGGAACAGCTCTGGGGCTGGGGAAGCGCATGGCACCCAAGGAAGCAGGGCGTTGGTGGGTGAGGGACGGCCAGCTCTGCCAGCAGTGGAAAACATGGTATAGAGGGCAGGTCGCCTGCTTCCGGCTTTTTCAGCTCGATGGCAAAGAGCTTTACTGGCAGCGAAATGATGGGCGGTCCGGCAATGCGCGCATTTCGAACTGACGCAAATTGTCATTCAAGGGTTGCGGTTTTGCTGGCGGAGAAATTCACCTTTGGTTAACCAGAACGGATTCAATTTAACGAAAATTTCGCTTCAATTTGAATGTTCGCTCGCATTTCCGCAAATTTTCATGCTTAAAGAATGCCACCAATGAGAGGGTATTTCTTGCAAACTTCACGGATCACGATGTGGGCGACGCGCTATAGCAGATTTGCTGCAGCAGGAGCGCTTGCCCTGGCTTTGGCCGCTTGTAGCAGCAGCAACAGCCGTATTGATCCCAAATACGGTGTGGCCGCCAGCCCACGTGTGTCAAAAGCAGCCTATATCCCGTCTGGCGGTGGACGTTATCAGGTTGGCAAACCCTATAAAATTGCCGGCAAATGGTACAAGCCGAAAGAAGTCACACGTTACGAAAAAACTGGTGTGGCCTCTTGGTACGGCGATGCTTTTCACGGTCGCAAAACCGCCAATGGCGAAATCTATAATATGAACGCTTATAGCGCGGCGCATCCGACGCTGCCATTGCCAAGCTATGTGCGTGTGACGAATTTGGCCAACGGCAACTCAGTTGTGGTCCGTGTAAATGACCGCGGTCCATTTGCACATAATCGTCTGATCGATCTGTCCAAACGTGCTGCAGGCGTTCTGGATTTCAGGCGACAGGGTGTTGCCAAGGTCCACGTAAGCTATCTTGGCAGGGCACCTGTGGATGGGGGCGACGCCAAATTCCTGGAAGCGTCTGTTCAATTCGAGGGGCGTGGCCGCGACGGGGTTCAACGCATTGCCGGTGATTTATCTGATGAAAACGTGCCTTTGGCTTATGGCGCTGCCCCACAAACAAATTCTGGCTCATTCAACATTCTGAAAAACCTGACGGCCTCTGGCGAATAACTGCGCCTCTATCATCTGCGTGTTTTACACCGAAGATTGCAAATTTTTGAGCTGTAGAGCGTCATCCCTCTTGTCATGATTCACCAGCCGATGCATCTTGGCGCCATGCATAAGATTTCAAGCGTTTTCAAATCCAATCTGGCGGCCGTTTTCTGGTTCACATTGTTGAGCTTGCCAGCTACGGCACAATTGTATCAAAGCCGCGCACAGCAGGCCATTTTGATCGATATGGAAACCGGCAGTATTCTGTTCCAACAGGATGCTGAGCGCGCAGCGCCACCCGCGTCGCTTACAAAGATAATGACGACAGCCATCGTATTCGATGCCTTGAAAAGGGGCGAGACTACAATGGAAACGGAATTTGAGGTCAGTGAGCATGCCTGGCGGACTGGCGGCGCGCCGGCGCGTGGATCCACAATGTTTGCAGCTCTGGGGTCCGATATATCCGTGGCAGACCTTCTGCGCGGCCTGATCATTCAGTCAGGCAATGATTCAGCCATCATCCTTGCCGAAGGCTTGTCCGGATCAGAAGAAGACTTTGCAAAGCGCATGAATGATTTTGGCAAGACATTGGGCCTGCAGGACTCCAACTTTGCAAACCCAAGCGGATTGCCGCATCCAGACCAGCGTGTATCGCCGCGCGATTTTGTTCGCATTGCGCGATACATTATCGAGGAACATCCTGAATATTACAAAATGTTTGCTGAGCGGGATTTCCTGTGGAATGGCATTCGTCAGAGCAATCGAAATCCGTTGCTTTCGGCCCCCATTGGTGCAGACGGCATGAAGACCGGCTTCAGTCAGGAAGCCGGCTATGGGCTGATTGGATCAGCTGTCCAGGATGGACGACGTCTGATTGCAGTGCTCATGGGTTTGCGGAAAGAATCTGACAGGGCACTTGATGGCAGGCGATTGCTTGAGTGGGGCTTTACGGCCTTTGACGCTGTGGAAGTGTTTCCAGCTGGCATGGAAGTTGGACGTGTTCGGGTTTATGGCGGCAGCAAAGGGCGTGTTGGCGCACAGACAAACGAACCCGTTGTTGCTTTGATGCCGAAACAAAGCCGCGACGCACTGGAAGGCCGTATCGTTTATACCGGACCGATCTCTGTCCCGATCACGCAGGGTGACAAGATCGCCGATTTGCATGTCTATAGCGGTAATCGGCTGGTTGTTGTGTCGCCCCTATTTGCGTCCGAAACCATGGAAACTGCTGGCGTATTGGGGCGTGCTATTGGCGGCGTCGGTGAATTTCTATTCGGGTGGCTTTGATATGAAAAACCGTGTGCCCAAGGAACCTGGACGTTTCATTACTTTTGAGGGTGGTGAAGGCTGCGGAAAATCAACGCAGATCAAGCTGCTCGCGGATCATCTGCGCAAAGCAGATTTTGATGTGTTGGAGACGCGCGAGCCGGGTGGCTCTCCAAATGCCGAAGCGATCCGTCAATACCTGCTCAGCGGAATGGCAGAAGGCAAAGGTCCACGCGCGGAGGCAATGCTGTTTACAGCGGCCCGCATGGACCATGTGGAAAACACCATCAGACCCGCTTTGAAAGCTGGGACCTGGGTTCTGTGTGACCGGTTTATGGATTCCACCAGAGTCTATCAGGGCATGGACCTGGATACTGAGACCGTAGATCTTTTGGAAAAAATTGCCGTTGAGAAGACCCGTCCGGATATGACGATCCTTCTGGACCTTCCAGCCAAAGAGGGACTGCAACGAGCGCTGTCTCGTGACCCTGAAGGCATAAAGGACCGTTTTGAGAAAGAGGACGAGGCGCTGCATGAAGAGCGCCGTCAGGCTTTTCTGCGACTGGCAGAATCTGAGCCGAAACGGATAACGGTCATCGACGCCTCCAAACCAGCGCATATCGTCGAATCACAGGTTTGGAAGGCATGCCGAAGACGGTTCGGAATCAGAACACCAATGGGCGTTTAACGTCCGCATTCATATTAAATTCAGCCGGGCATTTTTGCATGCAGCGACAAATCGGGGTCCATCTTTGTTGATGGAATCGCACTGTCATTGAATAAATTGGCGCCTGGCTTCACAACATCAGTCTGATCGATATGTCCTGCACGCACGCCAATCATGCCGGGACGTGCAGAGTTCTTTGTGAACATCTGAGATCCGCATGTGCCGCAAAACAGTTTGGTCAGATCGCTGCCGCGATCCGACTTGTGATGATAGCTCTGCAAATCCCCGGTAATTGTCAGCTCATCTTCCATCATGAACAGCAAAGTTCCGTAGGCCGCACCGGTCACCTTGCGACAGTCGGTGCAATGGCAGTTCATCGTCATCTTTATGGTCACATCGCCAGAGTAGGAAACGGAGCCGCACAGGCATGAGCCACTGATTTTTGTCATGAAATTTTCCTTGTGAACTTCAATTCTGATCGGAACTAGTCAGACTTCACCAAACCCTGTCAACCAAATTGGGCAAACATCACAAAATCTTGTGCTCCACCGCGCGCTGAAAATGCAGCGATGCAGGGGTTTTGACCTGTGCCATTATCCCTGCGACATTGTGCCGGAGCAAGACTATCCAACTTCTGGACCATGGAGACGCCCTTGGTAAATAAGATTGTGTCTGTTGAGGCAGCTGTCAGCCTGATTGCAAACGGCGATACCATAACCACCTCCGGCTTTGTGGGTATTGGCGTACCTGAATATCTTCTCAAGGGTGTTGAAGAGAGGTTTCTGCACGGTGCTGAACCCAACGACCTGACCTTGTTCTTTGCCGCAGGGCAGGGTGATGGCAAGGAACGGGGGCTGAATCATCTTGGCCATGAAGGCCTGTTGCGCCGGGTTGTTGGTGGCCATTGGGGGCTTATTCCCAAAGTGGCGAAGCTGGCGGTTGAAGGTAAAATCGAGGCCTATAATTTGCCTCAGGGTGTGATTAGCCATCTTTTCCGGGACATTGCTGCCGGAAAGCCTGGAACGGTGTCGCGTGTTGGTCTGGAAACTTTTGTTGATCCACGTTCACAGGGCGGCAAAATCAACGCTCAAACAACTGAAGATCTGGTCACGATGATTGAAATCGAAGGTGAGGGTTATCTGTTTTACAAGGCATTCCCGATAAATGTGGCCCTGCTGCGCGGAACGACCGCTGATCCTGCTGGCAATATTACGATGGAACGCGAAGCGCTCGTTATCGACAATCTTGCGCAAGCCATGGCAGTCAAAAACTCGAATGGCATCGTCATCGTGCAGGTGGAACGAACAGTTGCGCATGGCTCACTCAATCCCAGAGATGTCGAGATCCCGGGAGCGCTCGTCGATGCTGTGGTGGTCGCGCCAGCAGCAGATCATATGCAAACCTTTGCCACCGCTTATTCACATGCTTATGCAGGCAGGTTTCGTGTCGAGGCGGATGCAATTCCACCGATGCCTCTCAACGCGCGCAAGATTATTGCAAGACGTGCGGCTTTCGAATTGCCGGTCAATGGCGTTGTGAACCTTGGGATTGGCATGCCGGAAGGCGTCGCATCGGTCGCTTCGGAGGAAAAGCTGCTCGGTCATGTGACACTGTCTGCGGAGCCGGGAGTGGTTGGTGGTCAGCCAGCATCGGGGCTTGATTTCGGGGCAGCCATCAACACCGATGCAATTGTAAATCAGGCCCAGCAATTTGACTTTTATGATGGTGGTGGGCTCGACTTGGCTGTTCTGGGTATGGCGGAGATCGATGCGTCCGGTTCCGTTAATGTCTCGCGCTTCGGGCCAAGGCTTGCCGGCGCAGGTGGCTTTATCAATATCAGCCAGAACGCGCGGGCTGTTGTTTACACGGGAACCTTCACCTCCGGCAGTGCTCAGATGTCGGTTGAAGAGGGAACACTGAGCATCCAGTCAGAAGGTCACATTCGCAAATTTGTACAGCAGGTAGAACAGGTCACCTTTGCCGGGCCGCGGGCGGCTCGCATGCAACAACCGGTTCTCTATGTAACCGAACGCTGTGTGTTTCAACTGACACGCGATGGACTGGAATTGATGGAAATCGCACCTGGCATTGATTTGCATCGCGATATTCTTGCGCTGATGGATTTTGAACCAATTATGACAGATGTAATAACTATGGATGAGCGCATTTTCAGAGCCGCACCAATGGATCTGCGGGTCGATTTGTTACATCTCGATTTAAATGATCGAATCGCGCTTGATGCGACCAAGGGGCAGTTATTCATCAATCTGGAAAAAATGCGCATCCGGAATTTGCATGATGTAACGCTGATTCGCGAACGGGTGGAGGACGTCTGCGCTGGTTTGGGAGATCGCGTAGATGCAATCGTCAACTACGATGGAACGTCCATAGAAACCGACATTGAAAACGACTATGCCGCAATGGTGATAGATTTGGAGGATCGGTTTTACAGCACGGTTACGCGCTATTCCGGATCGGCTTTCATGCGCCTTAAACTTGGCGCGGTCTTTCAGCGGGATACAGCGCCTCACATTTTTGAAACCGCGGATGAGGCAAAGCGATTTCTGGCGCAGATGAAAGACACCTGAGACGTCCTTCATTATGCAGGAACAGGCGTGCCGTCCCATGCGAAGACCTGCCCACTGTGCTCTGCAGTCAGCCTCGACAAGGTTTGAACCAGATAGCCCGCTGATTGTTCTGCTGAAAACAATTTGCCATCCGGGACATTGGCTTGAAACTGTTTTGACAGCTTCGTATCCACAGTGCCGGGGTGCAGTCCGACACAAATTGCATCTGGACGGGTTCTTGAAAGCTCGATTGATGCCGTTTTTAAAATTTGGTTCAAGGCAGATTTGGAAGCACGGTAACTGTACCAACCTCCCAGTTGATTATCGGAAATGCTCCCGACACGGGCAGATAATGCGGCAAAAATAGTGCGCCCGGATTTTGGCAGCAGCGGCAGAAAATGTTTTGCAGCAAGAGCCGGAGCAACCGCATTTGCAGCGAAAATATCCTGCATGGAATGGGCAGTTACACCGCGCAAGGATTTCTCAGGGCCCATACCTTGCGACGTATGCAAAGCCCCAACGGCGACGAGAATCAAGCGGATGGGAGCAAACTGATTTTGCTTCAAACTGCTTTTGATGGCTTCAACGGTTTCAGCCAACTGTTCTTCATTCAATGCATCTGCGGTTAATGAGGTAACATCCGCGGATTGAGATGGCTGTTTCTGCCGATTGATCGCAAAGACATGCCCCGATGCACCTAAGGTGTTCGCGGCGACCCCTTTGATTGCTTCTTCAAGAAGTGCATTGCCGATTCCACCACTTGTTCCGACAAGAATTGCGCTGAACGGCGCATCAAAGCCGAACATTTGCGATCCTGTATCAACCATTCTGAGGGCTCCGTCTTCAAACTGTGATTGGTTTTATTGTTAGCAATAAAGCTAGAGCGGGCATGCCGGAAAACCAGCATGCGTGATTGATGAATTCGATATCTTCGAAGAGCGGGCGTCACATATGAGATTCAAAGACATAAAAAAAGAGGCCACCGAAGTGACCTCTTTTCGTGAGATACAGGCAGGCTACAAGAGCCCAGACTGTGTTCTAGCTTGACGCCAGAGGTCGCTCCGACACCATTCCGTTCAACACGGGACTCTTGGCCTGCATAAGATCTTCACTCAACATCAGATCACCTCCTTTCAATTGTTAATAACCATTTGAGGCTAGCACAGCTTCCGAGATTCGAAAGGATTTTTTCATTCAAGGGCCAAAATTCTTGAAAATTTACCTCATTCGGCAAAGCTCCTTGGTAATGCCTCTTTAATTCGCCGGGTGCATACCGTACATACGGCTCAACAACGAACCACAGCCCCTCGCGAATCCCACTTTGAAGGCGGCTCATCAAAAATTATAGGAATTGCAATGTACGATCCCGTTAGCCAGGCGCAGAATATGCTGATCCCCATGGTGGTTGAACAGACCAACCGTGGAGAGCGCTCTTACGATATTTTCTCTCGCTTGCTGAAGGAGCGCATCATCTTCATCACCGGTCCGGTTGAAGATGGCATGTCCACTTTGGCCTGTGCCCAGCTTCTCTATCTGGAAGCGGATAATCCAAAGAAAGAAATTGCGCTCTACATCAACTCACCTGGTGGTGTGGTGACGTCAGGCCTTGCGATTTACGATACGATCCAGTTCATCAAACCTGCAGTATCTACATTGTGCATAGGGCAGGCAGCATCCATGGGCTCGTTGCTTCTGGCAGCTGGCGAGAAAGACATGCGCTTCTCCTTGCCGAACGCTCGCATCATGGTACATCAACCATCTGGCGGGTTTCAGGGACAAGCATCAGACATTGCCCGCCATGCGGATGACATCGTCAAGCTGAAGCGGCGTCTGAATGACATCTATGTCAAGCATACCGGGCAGGACTATGACATGGTCGAGAAAACACTGGACCGGGATCATTTCATGACTGCTGAAGAAGCCAAAACATTTGGCCTGATTGACAGTGTGGTTGAAAACCGCAGTGAATCGGGTGATGGCAAGGGGCCAAGCAAAAAGTCTGATTAAGACCGAAACTGCAGCAATAATGAACAAATCCAACAGCGAAACCGGGATCAATAGTGGTCCTTATGATCATCGTGGTTGGATTCGTTAGTGTTTTTGTGGCAAAAACTTTCTTCAATGGCTCTAATGAGGCATTTGGTGGTGTTCAGCGCTTTACTATCGCTCCGACCATCGTATGCTTGGAAAATTGTGGGGCCAAACCTATGAGTGTGAAGGTAGACTAAATGAGCAAGATTTCCGGCGGGACTGGTAGCAGTGGTGGCAGCGGTTCGGACGCAAAGAATACGCTCTATTGTTCGTTCTGCGGCAAAAGCCAGCATGAAGTCCGCAAACTGATTGCCGGGCCGACCGTGTTCATTTGCGATGAATGCGTTGAATTGTGCATGGATATCATTCGCGAGGAAAGCAAGACATCGCTGGTAAAATCCAGTGATGGCGTTCCTTCACCTCAGGAAATCTGCACAGTCCTTGATGATTATGTGATCGGTCAATTCCACGCCAAAAAAGTGTTGTCGGTTGCTGTCCACAATCACTACAAGCGCCTGCATCATGCAGCCAAGAATGCTGATGTAGAACTGGCGAAGTCCAACATATTGCTGATTGGTCCAACGGGTTGCGGTAAAACACTCCTGGCGCAAACTCTGGCGCGAATTCTGGATGTGCCCTTTACCATGGCTGATGCGACAACCCTGACTGAAGCAGGTTATGTCGGTGAAGATGTGGAAAACATAATCCTGAAACTTCTTCAGTCGGCAGACTATAATGTGGAGCGCGCACAGCGCGGCATCGTCTATATCGATGAAGTCGACAAGATCACCCGCAAGTCTGATAACCCCTCAATCACCCGAGACGTGTCGGGCGAGGGCGTACAACAGGCGTTGCTGAAGATTATGGAAGGCACTGTTGCAAGTGTACCGCCCCAGGGTGGCCGCAAGCATCCACAGCAGGAATTCCTGCAAGTCGATACAACCAATATCCTGTTTATTTGCGGTGGCGCATTTGCCGGTCTGGACAAGATCATTGCGGATCGTGGCGATACCACATCCATCGGTTTCAGCGCGGCTGTCGCTGGTCCGGATGAACGCACCGCGGGTGAGCTGTTCCAAAGTGTCGAGCCGGAAGATCTTTTGAAGTTTGGACTTATTCCTGAGTTTGTAGGTCGTTTGCCGGTATTGGCGACATTGACCGATCTCGATGAGGAAGCTCTGGTCAGGATTCTTTCTGAGCCTAAGAACGCGCTTGTGAAGCAATATCAGCGTTTGTTTGATATGGAGGAAGTCAATCTGACCTTCCATGAGGAAGCACTGAAGTCGATTTCACGCAGAGCAATCGATCGCAAGACAGGTGCACGTGGTTTGCGCTCAATTCTTGAGTCCATTCTGCTTGAGACGATGTTCGATCTGCCTGGGCTGGAAGGCGTCGAGGAAGTCGTGATTTCCGCCGACGTCGTGGATGGCGATGCCCGTCCGCTCTACATTTATGCCGAACGTAAACAGGAAGATGCAGGAGCGTCCGCCTGATCAAAGGCGATTTTTCCGACAAGCTGACTTGGCGCAGGCAATCTGCCTGCGCGTCACAGATCAGATAATTGATCTGTCACACCAGTGAATAACATACATTCACACCTTGAATTGGCTGTGCGAACGCGCCATTTCTTTAACTATCCGTGCTATTCTTTCCACCAACGCGATTCTGAAATGGCATAAGGTTGCGGGCGTTCTGCCCAAACCGAAACCATATCTAGTCCGTTGCAGCGAGCGAAAGCCGGCGTGATCAGTTCCTGTCTGCCTCTTTGAGGGGAATGGAGCTGAGGCTAACAAAAAGGAAAATATTATGAGTGCAGATATAAGCACCAACTCTAATGATGCGGTCTATCCGGTCCTTCCGCTGAGAGATATCGTGGTTTTCCCGCATATGATTGTGCCGCTCTTTGTGGGGCGCGAAAAGTCAATCAGCGCTCTGGAAGAAGTCATGAAGAATGACAAGCAGATCATGCTCGTCACGCAGAAAGACTCCAATGACAGCGATCCAAAGCCCGAAGACATCTATGAAATCGGTACGCTCGCAACGGTGCTGCAACTGCTGAAACTTCCAGATGGAACTGTGAAGGTTTTGGTGGAAGGCGCAAGCCGCGCCCGCGTGACACAATTTACGGATCGCGATGACTATTTTGAGGCCCATGCCGAAATGATTCCTGAGGAATTCGGCAATGAGGTCGAAGTCGAAGCGCTCTCACGCTCAGTTGTCTCCGAGTTTGAGAATTATGTGAAGCTGAACAAGAAAATTTCTCCCGAAGTTCTGGCCGCTGTTGCCAATATTGAGGATTTTTCAAAGCTCGCTGATACAATTGCGTCCCATCTGGTTATCAAGATTCCCGAAAAGCAATCACTGCTTGGCATCGTGTCGGTCGGTGAGCGGATTGAAGCCATTCTGGCTCTGATGGAAAGCGAAGTTTCGGTTCTTCAGGTCGAGAAGCGCATTCGCTCGCGCGTAAAGCGGCAGATGGAAAAGACCCAGCGCGAATATTACCTGAATGAGCAAATGAAGGCGATTCAGAAGGAACTGGGTGATTCTGAAGACGGTAAGGACGAGCTTGCCGAGCTGGAAGCAAAGATCGCCAAGACCAAATTTTCCAAGGAGGCCCGTGAAAAGGCTGAAGCGGAAATGAAAAAACTGCGTCAGATGAGCCCAATGTCTGCCGAGGCAACCGTTGTGCGCAATTATCTCGACTGGCTGCTTGGTATTCCATGGGGCAAGAAATCCAAGGTCAAAATCGATCTGCAGAAAGCGCAGGAGGTTTTGGACAAGGATCATTTCGGGCTTGAGAAAGTCAAAGAGCGGATCATCGAGTACCTTGCGGTGCAAAGCCGGTCCAACAAGCTGAAAGGTCCGATCCTTTGTCTTGTGGGACCTCCTGGCGTGGGTAAGACCTCACTTGGCAAATCCATAGCCAAATCAACGGGCCGTGAGTTTGTTCGCATGTCTCTGGGTGGAGTGCGCGATGAAGCCGAGATTCGCGGCCATCGCAGGACCTATATCGGGTCGATGCCCGGCAAAGTGATTCAGTCGATGAAGAAGGCAAAGAGATCCAACCCGCTGTTCCTGCTCGATGAGATCGACAAGATGGGCATGGATTTCCGCGGCGATCCGTCATCTGCGCTGTTGGAAGTTCTGGATCCGGAGCAAAATAACAGTTTTGCCGATCACTATCTGGAAGTGGATTATGATCTTTCCAATGTGATGTTTGTGACGACCTCCAACACTTTGAATATTCCTGGCCCCCTGATGGACCGGATGGAGATCATCCGCCTTGCAGGTTACACGGAAGATGAGAAACTGGAGATCGCCAAACGGCATCTTTTAGGTAAGGCGGTCAAGAATCACGGTCTGCGGGATGGTGAATTCGAGATAAAGGACGATGCCCTGCTGGACGTTGTGCGTTTGTACACAAAGGAAGCCGGTGTTCGTAATCTGGAACGTGAATTGTCAAAATTGGCTCGGAAAGCTGTCACGCGACTGCTGACTGATTCCAGTCAGACCAAGATCGTTGTGACGCTGGAAAACCTTGAAGACTTCCTGGGCGTCCAGAAGTACCGCTTTGGTCAGGCGGAAGGTGAAGACCAGGTTGGTGTTGTCACCGGTTTGGCATGGACTGAAGTGGGCGGAGAATTGCTGACCATTGAAGGTGTCATGATGCCGGGTAAAGGCAAAATGACAGTGACGGGAAATCTGCGGGATGTGATGAAAGAATCCATCTCTGCCGCAGCGTCCTACGTTCGATCACGGTCAGTGGACTTCGGCTTTAAACCTCCGATGTTTGATAAACGGGATATCCACGTTCACGTACCTGAAGGTGCTACGCCTAAGGATGGTCCTTCTGCCGGTATAGCCATGGCAACAGCGATTGTTTCCATCATCACAGGAATTCCTGTGCGCAAGGATATCGCAATGACGGGTGAGGTGACCCTTCGTGGGCGTGCATTACCGATTGGCGGACTTAAGGAGAAACTTCTTGCGGCGTTGCGCGGTGGTATCAAGACGGTATTGATCCCCGAAGAAAATGCCAAAGATCTGACCGAAATTCCGAGTAATGTGACTGACGGCATGGAGATCATTCCGGTCTCTCACATGGATGAAGTGCTCAAACATGCGCTTGTGGAAGCTCCTGTTGCGATTGAATGGTCGCCGGAAGAGTTTGATAAAGCGCCGTCTGCTCCGGCCTCAAGTGAGTCGGAAGCAAGCAGCGGTATGGTTGCACACTGACATTATGGTCACAATTCAGGCGTGTTTTCGCCTTGAACATCAACCCGGTCGGCCTTGCTGACCGGGTTTTTTTCATTTTTGCGCGGAAAAACCCGGTTTCCTGCCGTTTTGCACTTGCCTTTCGGTCCAAGAATGAAGACTTTCTGCGAACGGAGACTAAGGGAGAATCAATGATCTCTCTGCTCCTGACATCAAAAGGAGTTCATGATGAACAAGAACGAACTTATTGCTGCTGTTGCAGAAAAATCCGGCCAGACAAAAGCAGATGCCGGAACTGCAGTAGAAGCAACATTCGAAGCAATCAGCGATGCTCTGTCCGGTGGTGACGAAGTGCGCCTGATCGGATTTGGTAATTTCTCCGTAGCGCACCGTGCTGCCACAGATGGCCGCAACCCGCGCACCGGTGAGACAATCAAAATTCCAGCATCCAAATCACCTAAATTCAAGGCCGGCAAGGGCCTCAAGGATGCTGTAAACAAGTAATTGCTTGTTTCAATATCGTAACGAATTGAACCGCCGTGGCATGGTGACATGCCAGGCGGTTTTTTCGTAAGTCGGCTGATTTTGCATCAGAATTCCGGTTTCCGTCTTCCACAAATTCAAGTCTCAGCATGAAGCTTGATAATTTACCCACAAATTACGTAATTTCATCTTGTCATGCGCGTTGTTTCGGGCTACCACCCGCACGCTAAGCGGCGGGCGATTAGCTCAGTTGGTAGAGCGCTTCGTTTACACCGAAGATGTCGGGAGTTCGAGTCTCTCATCGCCCACCATCGCTTGGCAAACAGACAGGTGGCTACCTGTTGTTGGAAACCGCATTCGGCGCTTGACGAAAATGGTTCACCAGCGTAAGTCAGCCACCACTCATGCAGGAGAGTTGTCCTGCCACCCGCGGGGGTGTAGCTCAGTTGGTTAGAGTGCCGGCCTGTCACGCCGGAGGTCGCGAGTTCGAGTCTCGTCACTCCCGCCATTTTCATTGTCCCAACCAGGTTGGGTGCGGTGAAAATTGGATTTAAGATTTGTCCCTATGTTGTGAAGCGCAACGTGCATGACGACTTGCACGCAGATAGTGTTAAGGTCGGGGGGCAAAGTTTCGAGTGTGGAAAAATCCTGTGGCCGAACAAACATTAACTCCTGAAGCCTGTCTTAAGCGCATCGCACAACAAGACCGTGCTGCGTTCGAAACCCTTTACAAACTGATCTCCTCGAAACTTTTGGGCGTTGTGCTGCGTATCATACCCCAGAGAAGTTTGGCGGAGGATGTCTTGCACGACACGTTTCTGAAAATTTGGCGAGCAGCCCATCAATTTGACCCCGATCGCGCGTCTGCGATGAGTTGGGCAGCTACGATCGCCAGAAATGCAGCAATCGACCACAAGCGACGTCGCAAGGAAGTTGATCTGCCTGACGATGTGTTGAACTTCCAAATGGAAAAAGATGCGCACAGCAATCAACCGCGTGGCGATGAGGCGACAAGACTGACCTTGCAACACTGCCTGAATGAATTGGAAGAGACACAGCGCCAATGCGTTGTCCTTGCCTATTGCCAGGGCCTGTCGCGTGAAGAACTTTCAGAACAGCTGGATGCGCCGGTCAACACCGTCAAGACCTGGATACGTCGTGGCCTTTTGTCCTTGCGGGAGTGTGTTTCGCAATGACTGATAACACCACAGAAGAGTTTCACGACGATTTGCGCGCTGTCGCAGGTGAATATGTACTGGACACGCTGTCAGTGCGCGAGAGAACCGCTTTTGAGGCACTGCTGGCAAAAGATACGTCTGTCATGTCACTGGTGGAGGAGTGGAAGCACATTCTTGCACCTGTTTTGGAATCAGCACCGGAGGAACAACCTGACCAGTCGGTCTGGTTGCGGGTGAATGAAAGCCTTGAGCAGAGCACACCTGAACGGAAATCTGATTCGAACCAGACTGTTGTGAATCTGGATAAGTTTCGTAGATCACGTAATCGTTGGCGCGGCCTTAGCGCGGGAATGGTGTCTCTGGCTGCTGGACTGGCAGCTTTTGTTGTGATTGATGGCTCGCTTCTGCAGCCACCATCAGTGGTGCCTGATCGCCTGGCTGTTCTGACCACGGATACTGCTGGATTGCAGTTCATCGCAACTGTCGACCCGGCGCGTCAGGGAATTCATATCCGTCCGCTGAATCAGAGCGGGCAGGGGGATCCTTTCGCCGAGGGGCCACTGGAGCTATGGGTACAGGTGGGTGATGCGCTTAATTACCTTGGCAATGTTACATCCGCTTCATGGCAATGGCTCAATTATGCGGATATCTTGAAGACTGAAGAATTTGATCAGGCCGTGCTTCTGCTGGCACGCTCACTGGAGCAGGGCGTCACATCTCCAACAGCGCCGGGCGAGATAGTATTTCAGGGACAGATCAGCAGCCGGGCAAAATAGGGTGTGACCTCATATTTCTGCAATCCGTCGGAATCATGAATAAAAAAAAGGCTGCCTTTAACAAGGCAGCCTTTTTTGGTTCTGTTGGTCGGGTGCTACTGGACGACAATCGTCCCTTTCATGCCCGGATGAATTTTACAGAAAAATGCAAATGTTCCAGCGGAATCAAACGCAATGGTCTCTGATTTGCCTTTGCGCAAGGTCGCGGTTGTAAAAGACCCGTCTGCTGCAGTTGCTGTGTGCGGCGCACCATCGCGATTGGTGAATGTAATGGTGTCTCCGACCGAAACTGTAATGGTGGCAGGGCTGAAGGACATTCCCTGGATATCGGCTTTGATGTCGGCAGCGTGGGCGATACCGGCAAGACAGACAACGGCGCTTGCAGTGATAAGTGTTTTGAAGAATTTGGTCATAATGCTTGATCCTGTTTGTATGGGTGAAAGCCAGACGGTAGCCGACGCGCTTTCTGGGAGGTGATACGCCGCCACGTTTCAAAAAGTTTCAGACACATGAAAACTTTTTGCGATAAGGCAGGCTTTGGCGCCTGTTTGTACGAATTTGGTGAAATTTAGGCACTCTGGTGCTGTTTGGGGCTTGCACGAAAACATGGCCTTGGGTAAGCCTCGGACCTGAAAAGACTGCCTGAGTTTTTTGTGCGCCCTGTGCAATGGAAAAGCTTGCGAACTGATGCTAGCGTTGAGCGTATTCAATCAACTTGTCGCGGCTGGCAAGCGATTTGCCGCAGTGCAGCGCAATACGGCACCTGTTAAGTGTGCTAAGTAATATGAAACTGAACGGATTTTGATCAATGGAACCCTTATTGAGCCAGTATCTTCCGATTGTTATTTTCATCGGAATCGCACTGTTCATAGGCTTGGCTCTGCTCGTCGCACCGTTCATTGTCGCCTACAAGGCTCCTGACAGTGAAAAACTGTCTGCCTATGAGTGTGGTTTCAACGCTTTTGATGACGCCCGGATGAAATTCGATGTCCGCTTCTATCTGGTGGCAATCCTGTTCATCATTTTTGATCTGGAAGTGGCATTCCTGTTCCCATGGGCTGTCGCCTTTGGAGAAATTGGCCTCTACGGCTATGTCTCAATGATGATTTTCCTGGGAATTTTGACAATCGGCTTCATCTATGAGTGGAAAAAAGGGGCGCTGGAATGGGATTAATGAAAGCGGGATCTGACAGATGAGCGTGAATGAGCAACATTCGACACTGATTGCGCCCGCTCCCAAAGGTATTATTGACCCCAATACCGGTGAGCTTATTGGCAGCCAGGATGCGTACTTTACCGATATAAATGCGGAACTCGCTGACAAGGGTTTCATTGTTGCGGCGACAGATGATCTGATCACCTGGGCGCGCACCGGCTCGCTGATGTGGATGACATTTGGTTTGGCTTGTTGCGCTGTGGAAATGATGCAGATGTCTATGCCGCGCTATGATGCGGAACGTTTTGGCGTTGCACCGCGCGCTTCTCCGCGTCAGTCGGATGTGATGATTGTGGCTGGCACGTTGACCAACAAAATGGCACCGGCGCTGCGCAAGGTTTACGATCAGATGCCCGAGCCGCGATATGTGATTTCCATGGGCTCCTGTGCCAATGGCGGGGGTTACTACCATTATTCCTATTCAGTTGTGCGCGGCTGTGACCGCGTGGTCCCGGTGGATATTTATGTCCCCGGATGTCCACCAACGGCAGAAGCGCTCCTGTACGGAATATTGCTGCTACAAAAGAAAATACGCCGCACTGGCACCATAGAACGTTGATGATTCCATTCAGTCCGGACCAATACGGCCGGGTTGGAGCAGATAGAGCTTGAATTTATGAGCTTAGACATAGCTGAAAACGAAGCCACCCTTAAAGATTTAGCAGAGCATATTGCTGACAATTTGGGTGCGTCTGTACTGGATAGTACCCATTCTTTTGGCGAATTGACGCTGACAGTAGTGCGCGGCGATATTGAAAATGTCTTGCGGTTCCTGCGAGATAACACATCAACCAAATTTCTTAGTTTTGTTGATCTGTGCGGCGCTGACTATCCTGCACGTGAAGAGCGATTTGAAGTCGTCTATCATCTCCTCAGCCCTCAGCATAATACCCGAATCCGGGTGAAGCTCAGCACAACAGAAGACGATCCGGTGCCAAGTGTTGTCAGTATTTTTCCAGCGGCCGACTGGTGCGAGCGCGAAGCTTATGATCTGTACGGAATTTTGTTTTCGGGCCATCCGGATCTGCGACGCCTGTTGACGGATTATGGCTTTGAGGGCCATCCGCTGCGCAAGGATTTTCCATTAACTGGTTTTGTGGAAGTACGTTACGACGATGAACGCAAACGCGTTGTCTACGAACCGGTGGAACTGCCACAGGAATTCCGCAGCTTTGATTTCCTCTCGCCATGGGAAGGCACTGAATATGTGCTGCCCGGCGATGAAAAAGCGAATTGAAGGGCAGAACGATGAGTGAAGCACAAGTTCGCAATTTCAACATCAATTTCGGCCCACAGCATCCGGCGGCACACGGCGTTTTGCGCCTTGTTCTGGAACTGGATGGCGAAGTCGTGGAGCGGGTAGACCCGCATATCGGACTGCTGCATCGCGGCACTGAAAAGCTGATTGAACACAAGACATATCTCCAGGCCATTCCGTATTTTGATCGGCTGGATTACGTGGCTCCGATGAATCAAGAGCACGCCTTTGCGCTGGCTATTGAGCGGTTGGCAGGAATTGAAGTGCCAAAACGTGGGCAGTTGATTCGCGTTCTGTATTCGGAAATCGGCAGAATTCTATCTCATTTGCTGAATGTCACCACTCAAGCCATGGATGTTGGTGCGTTGACGCCGCCTCTTTGGGGCTTTGAAGAGCGCGAAAAGCTGATGGTCTTTTACGAGCGTGCCTGTGGCGCGAGGCTTCACGCGGCTTACTTCCGGCCTGGCGGTGTTCATCAGGATCTTCCGGAAGATTTGATCGATGATATCGCGGATTTCTGCGACCCTTTCCTCCATGTCTGTGATGACATTGATCAGTTGCTGACAAACAACCGTATTTTCAAGCAGCGTAATGTGGATATCGCAGTCGTTGATCTTGACGATGCCTGGCGCTGGGGCTTTTCCGGCGTCATGGTGCGCGGTTCCGGTGCTGCCTGGGATTTGCGCAAGTCTCAGCCATATGAATGCTACGACGAGATGGAATTCGATATTCCCATCGGAAAGAATGGTGATTGTTATGATCGCTATCTCATCCGTATGGAAGAAATGCGCCAATCTGTCAGCATCATGAAACAGTGTATTCAGAAGCTGAAATCTGCAGAAGGGCGTGGGCCCATTTCCTCGCTGGATGGTAAAATGGTTCCGCCGAAACGCAGTGAAATGAAACGCTCAATGGAAGCGCTCATTCATCACTTCAAGCTTTACACCGAGGGCTACAAAGTGCCTGCCGGTGAGGTTTATGCAGCTGTGGAAGCTCCGAAAGGTGAGTTTGGCGTCTATCTGGTCTCGGATGGCTCCAACAAACCGTATCGTTGCAAGATTAAAGCGCCGGGCTTTGCCCATTTACAGGCAATGGATGACATCTGCAGAGGCCACATGCTGGCTGATGTGTCTGCCGTCATCGGATCCCTGGATATCGTATTTGGTGAGGTAGACCGGTAATGTCAGTCCGTCGTCTTCATTCAGAACAACCTGATTCCTTCGTATTTACACAGGACAATCAGGATTGGGCTGAGGGTCAGATTTCCAAGTTTCCTGAAGGCCGGGAAGCATCTGCGGTCATTCCACTGTTGTGGCGTGCTCAGGAACAGCATGAAGGCTGGTTGACTGAACCAGCCATTCGTAAGATCGGCGAAATGCTGAACATGCCTTACATCCGCGTTCTTGAAGTTGCGACATTTTACACGATGTTCCAGCTTCAACCTGTTGGTAAGAAAGCGCATATCCAGGTTTGTGGTACGACACCCTGCATGTTGCGCGGATCTGGGGACATCAAGGCCGTGTGCCAAAAACGCATAGCCGAGCACAGCCATGAAATTTCTCAAGACGGGAATTTTTCCTGGGAAGAAGTTGAATGCCTCGGGGCTTGCGTAAATGCGCCCATGGTTCAGATCTGGAAAGATACTTACGAAGATCTGACCGCCGAAACGTTTGAGGCCATGCTGGATGCCATTTCAGAAGGCAGGGAAATTACACCTGGACCGCAAAACGGCAGGCATTTCTCGGTGCCATTCAGCGGTCGCACAAGCCTTGACGAAGCCTCATTGGAATATGGGCCTGAAGGTGGTGTGCCATTCGCACATCTGGTCGATGGCGCACCGGTGGCCTGCGGAGTGGATGCTGGCGTTTCGATAAATGGTGGTCCGCAACCCGATGCGGTTTCCGGCAAGCCCAAGCCCAAGACGG
>Ga0163215_100858_pt1 | contig 30793 bp, 29 predicted proteins | sample SynspAceP_FD_185934 | JGI IMG/M metagenome (GOLD analysis project Ga0163215, IMG submission 185934) | Saline lake microbial communities from Ace Lake in Antarctica - Synechococcus sp. Ace-P (Hybrid Assembly) | ecosystem: Environmental > Aquatic > Non-marine Saline and Alkaline > Saline | place...
CGACTATTAAGTTTGTAGTGGGCCACAATATAATCACGCACTCCGTCAAATACACGATTGATTTCACGATTAAAGTCGGCTTGCTGCTTTATTTCATTGTCCGATTGCCCTTCATGACACTGAATGAATTGTTCGATACTTAATTGTGTCAGCATCAGTGCCGTCGCCTCTAAAGGCTCGATAAAACCTTGTGATAAACCCAGCGCTAAACAATTTTTTGCCCAATGAGATTCGAGTCGACCAATACGCATAGTTAGATGCTTAACCTTCACATCTGCATTTTCACTTATGTGCAAAGCCTGACGTAATTCTGTTTCTGCTTGGTCGGGCGAGATAAAACCGCGACTATAAACATAGCCATTGCCAGTGCGTGTTGTTAAGGGGATTTGCCACATCCAACCATTGCTTAAGGCAATTGAGTGAGTCTGGGGAGAATGTGGCTGCACTAAATTAAGTGGAGTTTGAATCGCCACAGCGGCGTCATTAAATAAATTATCCGCATAGGACACATAGGCTTGTTTAAGGGCTTTATGTATCAACAAACCACTAAAGCCTGAGCAATCGATATATAGTTCTGCCTTTAGCAAACCGGTTTTATCGCTTTGCACCGCGCTGATTTTGCCCTGCTGATCCACAATAACCTCTGCCACATTGTCAACAATGTGCAGTAAACCTTGTTGCTTAGCTTTGTCCCGTAAAAAATGTCCTAACTTACTTGCATCAAAATGGTAGGCATAATCAATATCTTGTTTATCAGACACCGGTGACAATCTTCGCCGCGCTAATTCAGCATTAACAAAATAATCATTAGGTAGGGCAGGAGCTCGCCATCCTCTGCGGCGCAGACCACAGTTGTGAAAAAACAGTTCAGCTGGTGGCTTGTCTAATACTGAAAAAAAGGGGTGAAAGTATTGCTCATAACCTGCAACTGTCGACCAGTTTTCAAAACTAATACCCACTTTATAAGTAGCATCACAGGCAGGCATCCATTCACTTTCAGCAATATTAAGTTGACGAAAGTACTGTTTGAGATAAGGCGTCGCCCCTTCACCTACACCCACAGTGCCTATATCAGCAGATTCAATTAAGGTTATTTTTGTTGATGGCCAACGATGTAAAAGCAGATTGGCTGCCATCCAACCTGCCGTACCACCTCCAACAATTAAGATTGAATCTGGAATTTTAAGCATCGTTTTATGGATCCCTCTAAGGTTAAGCAAACTAATTTAACGCATCAATTTGTACATGTTTACGGCAATTTTGTTACTAAGTTGTAATTCTTGTTGATTATTCAATCACCTTGTTGTAGCTTAACCACCAATGACAACGCTGTCACCACTTTTAAGTTGAAAATCTCGCGTTGTCATTTTTATTAAAACCAAATGACAACGCTGTCAACATGCACGGGGAACACTATGCAAACGTCAAAGTTCAATAAAATTACTCGAGGAATAAAGCTTGCCTGCCTAGTAGGTGCAACGGTAAGCGGTGTTTCTATTAACAATGTTTATGCTCAAACTGCCGCTGTAGATGATGTAGAGATCATCGAAATTAGCGGAATTCGCGCCAGTGCCAAAGAAAACCTCAATCAAAAACGCTTTTCCAATGCGATTGTTGATGCCATTACTGCCGAAGACATTGGACAGTTTCCAGACAAAAACGTAGCAGAATCCCTCTCTCGTATTCCAGGTATTACCATTGACCGCACTTTTGGTGAAGGACAGGGTGTCACCATTCGTGGTGTTCAACCCGACCAAAACTTAACCTTGGTTAATGGTCAAGCGGTTGGTACTGGCCAATGGTTTGTATTGTCGGATGCCACGCGTAATTTTAACTTTGAATTACTCGCTTCAGAAATGGTCAGCGGTTTAGAAGTGTATAAGTCGTCTCAGGCTGACTTAGATGAAGGTGCCCTTGGCGGTACCGTTATTTTGCGCACACGTAAGCCTTTTGAACTAGACAGTAATACCATTCAATTTTCAACTGAAGGTCAATACAACGACATTAGCGAAAAATTTGATCCTTCTTTTTCAGGTCTTTACAGCTGGAAAAATGACGATGAGACCTTTGGTGTTCTGGCTTCATTGACCTACCAGCAACGCACCGTACAACGTGAAACTAACGAAGATTTTGGTTGGTTTGGTCCATCCATTGCGCGCATTGATCCCCTCATTGAAGCCCCACAAGGTGCAAGTGCAAAAGGGGCTATTCCATGGGGAATGGGCTCCGCTTTATTCGAACAAGATCGTGAACGTATTGGTTACGACATTGATGTGCAATGGGCACCCAATGATGATTTGGCACTGAACCTTCACTATATGAGTTCAACCATGAATGCCGATAATGTTAACTCTAACTTAATTGGCATTCCATTCCGTGGCATCGCTTATACCGGCACCGATACTAGTGCAGGAACGGTAAACAATAATATTGTTGAGACCTTAGCCGTGCGTGGTGTTGCCAGTCGTCCTGGTTGGTCTCGCCATATGGCCTACGACAATATCTTCCGTGATGGTTCAGAAATGTCTACTGAAATTGTCGATTTTGAAGGAAGTTACAACCTCCCTTCTGCTAAATTACATTGGCAAATCGGTACCACCTCAGGTAAAGGCGATAACCGTGATTTCTTTACCGAATTTTGGGTAGATCCGAATGATCCTGAAGCAAATTTTGATTTCTATAATCCCGGTGGCACCAGTCCTGCTATTGACTTCACAACAGCTAGCCCTTGGTTAGCTAATCCAAGCGACCAAATGTGGTTAGGCGGTATTTTCGATCAAGCCAATAAAACGGAAGATAAAGAAGATTATGCGCAAGTCGATTATAGCTATTTTGTAGAGTTGGGGGCGGTAAAAGAAATCAAGGCCGGTTTTAAAACGCGCGCACGCAGCTTTACCCAAACCCGCGTGCAAACGAGCCTATCTAATTTAGATCCTATCGGAGCAGGCAGTTTAGGGCCAGCTAGCGATTTTTGGACAGGTGATATGGTCAACGTTGACCATAGCAATACCAATGCTTTTGGTGCGAGTTATTTTATGCCTGATCGCGACTTAATGTATGCTGCTCTATATGACGTGGCTGAATGTAGCGATGGACAATCCACCTTATGTCGCACCACCGATATATTCCAGTCAGCATCTTCATTTAAAATTGACGAAGATATTAACGCCCTTTACGTTATGGCTAACTTTGATGGCGAGGGTTTGCGCGGAAACGTCGGTTTGCGATATGTAGAAACCGATTCAACCTCAAATGGTTACGATTTAACCTCTGGTGCTCCGGTCTCATTTAAGGGTCAGTATAACGAATGGTTACCGAGCTTAAACGTAGCCTATGATTTAGCCGCAGATACTATTTTACGTTTTGCAGCGTCTAGAGTACTCACTCGCCCAGCCCCATTCCAATTAGCGCCTGCGGTTAACTTAACCCCAGAAACAAGCTCTGGCTCAGCAGGCAACCCAGGCCTGAGTCCGTTAACGGCAAATCAATTTGAATTGGGCTTGGAATGGTATTTTGATGACGCTTCAGTTGTGGGAATCACCATGTTCAAAAAAGATATTAACGATTTTATCTTTACTAAAACAGTGGCTAAAGAAATCAATGGGCAGCAAATAAACCAGTTAAGAACACCTGAAAATGGTGGCTCAACGGCAATTGATGGTATTGAATTTCAAGTACAACACATTATGGATAATGGCTTTGGTGGTTACTTTAACTACACCTATACCGACGTAGGTAATGCCACCATTGACGAAGCAGTAGCAGTAACAGATGCTGATGGCAATATTGTTGGCGCGACCTTAGCGGAGCGAGTAGTGATGTTTCCAAATACCTCTAAGAATTCGTATAACTTGGGCGTATTTTATGAAAATGCTCTCTACAGTGCGCGTTTGAACTACAACTATCGTTCAGAGTATTTCATTACAGCAGCCGAAATTGGTAATAACTATCGTGATGAGCAAGCTCAAATGGATGCGCAGTTTAGTTATAACTTGACCGAAGATATTAGCTTGAAAGTTGAAGCCCTCAATATAACCAACGAAATCTGGGAGAACTACTATGTTCGTTCTACCGATAACGCGCGTTTAGGCGGCACCCAAAGCGCCAATGGCCGACGTTTCTACGTAGGCGCAAACTTCAGGTTTTAGTGTGTAGTCCGGGGTTAGTCGCCCCGGTTTTTCAGAGAGAAAATATGCGACCCAAGCAAATAATTATCGTTGGTGGTGGAACAGCAGGATGGATGTGTGCCAACTTGCTTGCTGCCAAATGGGCCTCAACAGGTACCCAGATTACCTTGGTTGAGTCGAGTAGTATTGGCACTCTGGGCGTAGGAGAGGGTTCAACGCCCTTCCTGCGTACTTTTTTTGCACAACTAAATATCAGTGAAGAACAATGGATGCCAGCCTGTGATGCCACTTATAAATGCGGTATTACCTTTCCAAACTGGTGCAGTGAACAAACAAATAACAGCTACTTTCACCCTTTTTACAGTGAAATAGATAGCCAGCTTGTTACAGACTTTTTTAGCGCCTGTAATCAAAGACGCGAAGGATTTGACTGTGACAGTCACCCTGATCACTATTTTGTTACGGCCTATGTAGCGCAGCAAAATAAAGCCCCTAAACTTGCACAGCATGGCCACTCTGATATCGATTACGCCTATCACTTTGATGCCACAAAACTGGGGCTATTTTTAAAAAGCCATGGGCTTTCGCTGGGCGTAAAATGTATCGATGACGAAGTTACTAAGGTTAATAGTGGCCCATTAGGTATAGAAGCCCTTGAAACGAAGCAAAACGGCATCTTGTATGCTGACTTTTTTATTGATTGCAGTGGATTTAGTGGTTTATTAATACAACAAACTTTGGGTGAACAGCTCATCGATTATTCGGGCTATCTGCCCAATAACCGCGCGGTGGCAATTCAGTCAGAAAATGCCGAAAACTCGGTACTCAAGTCTTTTACTTTATCAAAAGGCCTCAAACATGGTTGGCGATGGTCTATTCCTCTGCAAAGTCGCACTGGTAACGGTTATGTATATTGTTCTGACTTTGTCAGTGAACAAGCCGCTGAACAGGAGTTACGGGAGGAAATTGATGACTTTGAAAGTAAGGCTGTGCATTTGCGTTGGACGCCTGGACGAATAAACCAACATTGGAAGCAAAACTGTTTAGCCGTGGGTTTATCACAAGGTTTTCTCGAACCACTTGAAGCTCCCATGCTAAATATCGCACAACAAACCTGTGAAGCCTTTATCGAATTTTTTGAAACGCTCACAAACGCAGAGCAAAGCCGTCAGCAGTTTAATTTGTTGATCAATAATATGATTGATGGAACACGGGACTATTTGCAAGCCCACTATAAGCTAAATAGCCGAACTGACACCCCCTATTGGGTATTTAACCGCGAGAATAGGATCCAATCAGCAGCACTCAAAGAAATTTTGAGCGCTTGGTCGACAAGTGGTGTATTCGAACATAGCTTGGCTAGACACCAGCAACTATTAACTTACAAGAAAACATCTTGGTATTGTATTTTAGCTGGGATGCATCATTACTCAGCCCCTACAAAAGGCGCTTTGCGTTTAACCAGAAAAAAACGTCAAAGAGCACAACAGCAGTGTCAACAACTCGCGGCGCAATTTATTGATCAGGCTAGCTACCTTGTTCCTAAGGCTATTTCACTCTCATGACTAATGTTATTACCCTTAGTTTAGTACTGCAGCCTCACACTGATATTGCAACTCGGACAAAGTTCATCACTAAAAAATGCCGCTTAGGCGCAGGTTTTATATTTCCGGAGATTATTCATTTTGCAAATTAATTCACCTTATTTTATTGGTATAGATGGCGGGGGCACAAAATGTAAAGCTCGCCTAGAAGATGCCGACGGTGTGCTATTAGCTGAGGCCATTGCTGGTCCAGCGAATGCAGCACGGGATATTGAGGGAACCTTAGATTCAATTTATGCGGCCTGTGACGTTTTATTGGCCAAAGTGAGTAAGCACGCTATTTCTTATGGCCAGATCCATGCGGGTATTGGTCTAGCGGGTGTTAACCTACCAAACATTAAACAGAGCGTGCTCAGCCGAGCCCATCCATTTTTAAGTTTACAGTTAAGTACTGACCTCCATATTGCCTGCCTAGGTGCGCATAATGGTAATGATGGAGCCATTATCATCACTGGTACGGGCTCTTCTGGCGCGGTTATCGCACAAGGAGAGTGTCTAGAAGTAGGTGGTCACGGCTTTATTGTGGGAGACAAGGGCAGTGGTGCTTGGTTAGGTAAGATGGCTGTCAGCCATTGCTTAGAGGCGCTAGACAAATTACGACCGCACTGCAATATGACAGAGCAAGTGCTTAAAATATTAGCGTGTAAAACAGCCTACGACTTAGTAAGCGCCACCATTAATGCCAAACCCAGCTTGTTTGCTCAACTGGCTCCTATGCTGCTTAAACTGGCAGCAGAGCAACAAACTAGCGCAGTGAGTTTGGTCAATGAGGGCGCACACTATATTAGCCAACTTGCGCGGCGTTTGCTTAGTCATGCGCCACAACGTTTGTCAATTATAGGCGGTGTTTCAACCCTACTTATTCCCTGGCTCGATAGTGATATAAAGGCAACCTTAAGTGATGCCATTTTACCGCCAGAAGCCGGTGCAATTATTTTAGCTAAAACCCAATTAACTCAGTGAGAACTTTATAATGACTAGCAGTATTATGGCTCGGGAAGCAGCTGAAGCCCCCAATATCATTGCCCAGCAATTACAGCATAACGCAGAAATTTGCCAACACTTGGCAGTAAAAATAAAGGCCTTTAACCCTTCATTAGTTTACATTGTAGGGCGAGGTTCATCTGATCATGCGGGGGTATTTGCCAAATATTTGATCGAAGTTGAACTAGGTATTCCTGTCAGTTCTTCAGCGCCATCGGTAAATAGTATTTTTAAACAAAATTTAAAACTGAATAACGCGCTGGTATTAATCATTTCACAGTCCGGTCGCAGTCACGACATATTGGCGCAGGCCAAATCAGCCAAAGAATCGGGAGCCTTAACCGTTGCCTTAGTTAACGACACTACATCACCATTGGCTGAACTAGCCGATGTTGTGCTGCCATTGTTAGCGGGACAAGAGCTTGCTGTCGCTGCAACTAAGAGTTACCTCGCCACCTTAAGCGCCATTTTACAACTAGTGGCGTATTGGAAGGATGATACTGAATTGAAGCAAGCTTTAACGGCTTTGCCTGCTGCCTTAGCGCAAGTGGTGCAACAAGCACCGCAGTTAAGCACAGAGTTTGTGGCTAGTTTGGCTCATTGTGTCGTACTTGGACGTGGTTTTGGTTATGCTATCAGCCGAGAAATTGCACTCAAACTTAAAGAGGTATGTGCGGTGCATGCTGAAGCGTTTAGTAGTGCCGAGTTTTTACATGGTCCTGTTACTCTAGTTGAAAAGCATTTGGCGGTGGTTGATGTCTTTGTAGCCGATGAAACTACTGAAGCCCATAATTCAATGATAAAAGATGTTGGTAGCCGTGGAGCCCATTTGATTCAGTTGAGTGCCAATATTGCTGGCCTGCACAAACGTTGTATGCCGCTGGCGATTCTGCAACGCTTTTATCTCGATGTTGAGCAGATCGCGCTGAATATGGGCTTTGATCCGGATAAACCCGTCGGCCTTAAAAAAGTAACTCAAACCCTGTGATATAACGATGAATAAAATTATTTACACGCCACAATTATTTGATGGTCATACATTTAAACAAAACCAGTGTATTGAAATTTTCGACGATAAAATCCTTAGGGTTTTTGAGGGTACTGCAGAGCAGGCAGATGAAGTATTAGACGGTTTATTGGTGCCTGGCTTTATCGATATTCAAGTTAATGGAGGAGGGGGAGTCTTATTTAATAATCATTCTACCTTTAAGACTCTTAAAACCATGTCTGAGGCACATCAAGCCTTCGGTACAACAGCAATGTTACCAACCCTAATTACCGATGGCTATGCAACCATGCACGCTGCTGCAGAAGCCATGGCTGAGGCGATTGCCAATAAATTGCGAGGTGTTATCGGCATCCATTATGAAGGGCCACATTTAAGTCGTCCGAAAAAAGGTATTCACCCACAGAGTCACATTCGCGCGGTGAGTGACAAAGAGCTGGCTTTATTTACCCGTAAAGATCTTGGCAAGGTCATCGTCACTCTGGCGCCAGAAAACGTCCCCAACGACGTTATTAGAGATTTAGTTAAACAAGGGGTTATCGTGTGCTTGGGCCATTCAAATGCCAATGCCCAGCAAGTAGAGGATGCGATAATCGCGGGCGCTAGCGGTTTCACCCATTTATATAATGCCATGTCGCCCTTAACCAGTCGCGAGAGTGGCATGGTCGGAATTGCCCTATTAGATAGTCAAACCTATTGTGGTTTAATAGTCGACCATCATCATGTCAGCAAAACTAGTTGCCAGTTAGCCATAAAATGCAAAGGAAGCGACAAAATAATACTGGTTACAGACGCAATGTCCCATGTTGGAAGTGATTTGGTCACAGAAACCTTTTTAGATATGGATATTACCCGTCAAGCAGATAAATTAACCATAGCTGGTGGCACATTAGCAGGCTCTGCTCTGGATATGGCTAGCGCAGTGCGTAATGTGCATTACGACCTAAAGGTTCCATTAAGAGAAAGTCTACAAATGGCCTCATTAAGCCCAGCAAAATTTTTGTCTATTGCGCAACAGCGTGGTCGAATTGCAGCTAACTTTGCGGCAGATTGGGTCAACTTGGATGAAAAACTTCAGCTTACACAAACATGGATTGGTGGTTACAAGGTCTTTACGAAATAAGTGTAGCGCTAGTTATTAGTGCGAAATTCAATCAATTTAGATTGATTTATTGTTACTAGCAGTCGATAGCAATATATAGGAGGTAAAGAAACGGAACTTTGCAGGGCACTTCAGTGTCAAGTTTATTTACAAATTACTAGCAGTAAAAAATTTAAGATCAGCTAAACATTTGAATTAAAACAAATAAAAATTTTGGATTGATTTATGCTATTAAAACGGATGCGCTTAATTTATCTGTTTTTAGTGGGAAATAATTCCTTGCTGTTTAAGGTGATAATATGTCTTGTTTAACTCGAAATTTACAAAATCAACTTTGTCGATACATTCAAAAAAACAGTGCTGAATTTTCTCATCAGGATCCGGAGGGGGTGAGGGTAGCCTTGGTTAGTAAGGGAGTATGCCCTTCAGATGTCACTACGGATCAAGTGCGGCTTATTTTAAAGCAGGTTGAAGAACGCTAAGGCTTGTGGTTGGCGCATTTTCACAGCTTTAGTAACTCAGGGTAAAGAGTAACTCAGTCAAATCTGGTTGCCACTGAAAGTGTCGAAGATTGACTCGGTTATTGATTACGACTATTTCTTCTTCTTGCAATAAGCCACGCTGTAAGCTTGCTTGTTCTGAACCTATAGGGAAGGCAATATGACCACTAGAGCGCAGTACACGATGCCAATTTACTTCAATATCGTGGGGTACTAAGCCCAAGGCTTTACCGACTAACCTTGCACGGCCAGGTAAGCCAGCTAAATCTGCAACTTGACCATAAGTAGCTACTTTTCCAGCTGGAATACATTGCACAGTCTGCCAAATCTTTTGCTGGTTAGTGGGTGCTTGCATTTTAGTTTGCTAAACACCCTCATCTAAAAAAGGATAGTTAGTTCTTACCTCTGCCAGCTCAATTGTGCTCTTAGCTTTGAATTGACGAAAGTGCCTCAGTTCTGCTGGGGCGATATAGCCGCATAGCAACTCAATATCATTAAGTCTTACCCCCTGTTCGATAAGAAAACGAATATAATTATGGCGTAATGCAAAGAGCGAAACCTGTTCGGGTAAAATCAAATCTGCATCATAGGCTGCATTAATGACTAATGAGTTAAGATCATCCTCACTCAAGCGACTAGCCAAAATCGGCGCTGATCTATCGTCAGAGGGAAAGCAGGCTTTTAAATGTTGGACAAAAGCTTGAGGTAACTGCAATTGACGTTGGGCATCACCACTAATATTCAGGGAAGCAAAATTATCACTAAAGTCAGACAGGCTTAGTTTACTCATCTCATCTAAGGCGACACCACAAAGAATCAAACCGATTAGTGTTTTACCCTGTTGATTAGCGGCTTGGTATAGGGTTTTTATTTCACTGCTTTGCAAAATACGAGTCTGCTTGGATTCTGTATTATCAGAAAGTGCTAGACTTGCAACAGAGCCGACACTTTTATCAATTAATGTTCGAGAGTTTGTACTATCGTCATTAAGTTTGGCGCCATAGTGTGGAACCACTACAATATTGGGTGCAGCTTGACTAGTTTGCTTAGGTCGAACAATAAAACTGAATAGACCTAAAGCCAATAATGAAAATATAACAGCCAGAGCCAAAGCAATCAGGGTATCGCGCCAATAATCAGGTCCAATAGGATATTGTGCCTTACTCGCAGGCTCCAATAGATTAATATTGGCTTCAAAGGGGCGAGTTAATTCTATCTCAACTAAGCGACTTTTAAGTACTTGTTCTTGTCGTTGCAACTCGAGTAATTCAGCTTCAAGTCCTTTATATTGTTCCAGCTTTTGATTAAATTGCTGAGCGAGTTGTTGTTGCTCACTTATTTGACTACGCAGTAATTTAGCTTTACTAACAGCAACTTCTAATATTCCTTGATTATCAGTTAAGTTAGCGATTTGGCTTTCATTGAGAATATTTTTCAATTTTAATTCTAAGTCTGTCGCCTCTTGCTGTTTAGCGACAATAGCGGGGTCTCTTTGCAAATATTCTGCTGTATATTTATTCTTTAAAGCCTTCAGTTCACTTTGGATTACCGCCAGTTGCGCTTTAAGGGCATTGATAGTGACTGTATCGCTGGGACGTTCAACGACAATTCCTTGTTTAAGAGATTGATTGAGATTCTCCAATTTTGCTAAGGCTTCCGTTTTTTGATTTTCGGCGGCCTCTAAACTGAGGTTAAGACTTTTCATTTTACTCAGAATCTGATTTTCGTCACGCTCAACGGAAATTATTTGATTTAACTGTGCGAAGTCTTGAATAGTTTCCCGTTGACTGCTTATTTTGTCTTGTAAAACTGACAATTGCTGCTGAATAACATTAAGCTCATCTTTATTTTGGCTACTACTTTCTCCTTTGAGATTAGCCAAATAGTTACTAATCCAAGTTTCGATAATAAGGCTTAATATTTCAGGCTCAGACCCTTTAGCTTCCAATATAAGAACATTGCTCGTTAAATTACTGGTAATACTGAGTATGTCAGTTAACTCAGGAGCCTGCCTATTTATGTCGTGCTGCTGTCTTAAACTTTGAGATAAACCAACTAGCACACTGTCGCTCATCAATCTTTGCCTAGTCACTTCGATAGCTTGTTGCCAAAGTGCATTATCAAAAGTCGACAAATTATTGCTTGAAGTAAATTGTAAAATCGCTTGGCTCTGATAGATGGGCGCTCTCAACCAAACAAATAAATTCATTAAAACAAAGGTCGATACAAATACGACTACTAATATTTGCCACTTACGTTTTTGGCGGAATTGTGCATGCTTATCATGTTCTTGATTGGCACCTTCGATAAATCGATCCTTGGGTAAATAATCGATTTTCTGGTCTGTGAACATGAATATATCCTTTATAAGTTAAGACTCAATTAAAAACTTAATTTAGTCTAATTAAGCCATGCAAATTTAACAAAGCTTTGGCTAAACACCAAGAATTACTTGATAAAACAACATGATCACTTATAAAAATGAGGCCTAGTCCAGTTGCTGAGCTTATCCTATTTAAAACCTCAGAATAAGCGCAATATAGGTAATAAAATATCTCAGGTATTTATTTTGACTTAGGCCTAAGTTATGGCATTCTTGATATTAAATTAGATAGCTTAGTTTTAACCATAATTGTTTCACTTAAACGGAAATAAGTTATCGATGTAATCACTATAGTTAAACTGATGTTGGTGGATTTTTGACTTTTCTCCGATTTAATAGCACCCTTTTATTTATCGTTATCACCAGCTTTTTACAGGTTTGTCAGGCCGCGAATCATACGATCCCTAAATTTAATTTATCTGATATTAGCCAACAAGATATAAGCCAACACATTAATTACTTCAGTGTAGATGTTGAAAAATCACCCAACAAACCATCATCACAAATACACTTACAAAACTGGCTGAAAAACCTGAAACTCCATGGTGATATTTCTAACTTTGGCGATGAGTTTTTAACTGTATTTGAGATAAGCAACGACACCAATCAAACCGAATGGTTTATTTATCCTTTTGGTTCCGTAATTGAAAATATAACTATCACTATTTACGACAATAATCAGGTCAATTTCCCCAGCAAGGTATTTACCTCAGGCTTAAATCAAGTAAATCAGCGTGACTTACATTACGGCGCAACAATACACATAGACAAAGGACAGAGTAAAACAATTGTAATGGGATTCAGTAGTCAGTTCTTTTTTGCACCCATCAAAATCGAGCTGCAGCCGCTAAGTAATGTAATTCAGCAATTTAATATTGAAAATATCATCATATTACTTTGTTTAGGCATTTGTTTAGCCTTAGCTATCTATAACGTTTTTATATTCTGCTCTGTAAAGCAATATCAATATCTTAATTATGCTGCAGCAACTCTGTGTTTTGCTACTGGATGGGCTAGTATTTTTGGTTTGGTGGAGTTTATCGGACTGGGTTCATCGGCCCCACTACTTATGTCTAGTTTTATTTTGGGCGCCTTTTTCTATGCTTTCTTTTTTATTCAATTATTAAAGTTATCAGATACACAAATTAAATTAGTGATGCTATTAAAAACTATCGCCTTTTTATCTTTAATATCTGTTCCTTTCGCAGCTTACTACCCTGGTATTGGCTTGTATCTGGCGTCAATTTCAACATCTTTGGTAATGTTTCTTGGTTTGTATGCTGGAGTAAGTGCTTGGCTGCAAGGCTCGACAACAGCCCGTTATTTTACCTTGGCCTTGCTAGCAGTATTACTGCCTAACGCAAGCAGTAATTTTATTAATCTTGGCATATTACCGTCATATAATCTGAATATTTATTTACTAGGCTTAATGGGTAACAGTGTAGAAACCTTGCTATTTGCTTTCGCTATTGCAGTCAAGGTGCAAGAAGTGAGAATTAAGAATACCGAATTAACCCTTGATCTAGAAAAGACCGTTAATCTGCGTACTAATCAACTGATGAAACTTAATCAAGAATTAGAACGAAGCAATAGTGAATTGCTTGAAGCCAATTTGGCAAAAGGGCGCTTTCTAGCTTCAATGAGTCATGAAATATGAACACCGCTGACATCAATAATTGGTTATGCCGATGGCATTTTGTTGGGTGATATTGATAAATCCGAACAGGACCGAGTGATTAATATTATAGGCGAAAATGGCAGTCATTTATTAAACATCATTAATGACATCTTGGATTTGAGTAAAATTGAAGCCAATAAATTAGATTTTGAGTTTATTCCCAGTTCATTGTTCGCCATTTTGGCGCAAATAGAAGCTGTTGTGAGTAAACGTGCTCGAGATAAAGGTTTGGCTTTCCATATAGATTATCAGTTTCCTTTACCTGCAGAGATATTGACCGACCCAACTCAATTAAAACAGATCTTATTTAATTTAACCAACAATGCCATAAAATTCACCGAACATGGTTTTGTTGGTTTGTCGGTGAAAACTGAAGGCGAGTTTTTGACGATTATAGTAAGTGATTCAGGTGAAGGAATTGCACCAGCCCATCTTGCAAAACTGTTTGAGCCTTTCTCACAAGCTGATAGCTCGATAAACAGACGCAAAGGCGGCACAGGCCTAGGTTTAAGTATTTCACAACGCCTGGCACGTGGCTTAGATGGCGAAATAAAGGTCAAAAGTACGCCTCGTAAGGGAACAAGCTTTAGTTTTAGCTTTAAATTAAAAGACCTCAAAAATACATCTTGGATTAATTCAGTTGGCGAAATTTTGCCAGCTATACCTAAGCTAGAAAGTGAGCACAGCAAATTACCTGATTTTGCAGGCAGCAGAATACTGCTTGCAGATGACCATGCCAACAACCGAGAATTGATCTGCATATTGCTCAAACGCATGAATATTGCGGTGGTTGAGGTAGAAAATGGTGAACAAGTTCTTGAGACACTTTTTTATCAGAAATTTGATTTAATATTGTTAGATATTCATATGCCAAAAATGGATGGTGTACATGCATTAAAACGAATTAGGGCAGGCGGTAATACTACGCCAGTCATCGCTTTAACAGCCAACAGTATGAACCACGAAATTCAACATTATTTACGCATCGGCTTCAACGGCCATTTAGCTAAACCAATCTCACGGCAAAAAGTAGTTGCCACCTTAAGTGCTTATTTAGCCAATTCTGGGCTCGCACATAGGCCTGCACACATGCAAGATATGCTAAGGCTAACACGGGACTATCAACAAGATTTGAGTATCCAAATTACAAAAATAGAGGCTGCATGGCAAAACAAAGATATGTTCGCCTTACAAAATTTGGCTCACAGAATAAGAGGTTCAGCAGGGGCTTTTGGCTTTGATATTTTGGGGGCTAAATTTACAGAACTTGAGTTTTTCGCCCAACAAGATGATGAAATAGCAGTAGGTTTTGAGCTACCCATAATATTGGAATTAACCCGTTTATGTACCAACATCCCCGGGGTTGACGTTCCTCAAGGTATAGCCAACCACAATAACAGCATTCAGCAACTTCTCCGCTCTTTAGCAAAGTTTATAAGGCAACCGGATAGGTATTTACTTGAAATACAGAACGCCCTTGCTAGTGGTGCAACGAGTTCGGCCTTAGTAAAATTAACTGATTTTAAAGCCCAACTGATACATTGTGCTTTGGCAAATTTACTCGAAAATGTCACTCAGTTAGAGTCCTCAATACAGCAAAATAAGCTTGAGCCAGAGCTTATTAAGGAACACTTCACGCAACTTAATGTTCAACTATTAGAACTAACAACTCAATTAAGTGCTCACCGTTTTACCATAGAATAGTCTGCTTTAATCTTGAGCCTAAAGGGTGGAGGGAATACTCACGTTCAAATTAACTTTTGTTAGTGTTTACGGCGAAATTCCATAAGCTCGTTTGTTAACCAAGTTTTGCTATCAAGGGTTTCTTGGTTCGGGCAAATCACTCTATAAACATCACCTGATATACCACTTTTGGTCGCCGCATATTCAATGAAATCTTCAGTTGAGTTGATATCATCTTTATAATATTGGTATTTTTTTTGAATATGTTTTGCCGCTTCTGGGCCTGTATGAAGGTCGCCATTACGCTCATAAGAACATGAAGTTAATGATACAAATTCAATAAGGTGATCAATTTCATTATCGTTTGCATAACTGTTAATAGAAAACAGTAAAACGATTGAATAGAGTACTTTTAGCACGTGGACTTATCCCTTGATAATCTATGTCTAAACTGTGCTTTACTGATAGTTATTTTGTCTAATCAATGGCACATTGCTCATCTAAAAAGACAATATGTTCTCGAACTCGTTCACGCTCATCAAATTTAATCGTTAATTTAATACATCGCTTGGGTGTTGCGCTAGTGTGCAAAGTCTCCAGTATTGCGTGCAAACTTTCGCCTTTATATACAGCATTTTTATCTATTGCATAAACCCATTCAAAGACACTTGATTTATCCGGTCCGATTAAAGTCATAATTTCTGCTTGTTTATCCCAATAATCAATTTTTTCAGTGGTTTGTTGGTCGATTTTATTGCAAGAAAAAAGTAAAAAGCTCAAGACGATAGGGCTCAAATTTCTTATGCTGAATATTCTGATAAGGTTGGTGCCAATCATGTTTTCCCTGCTTTTACTTGATAGTGGTTTTATGAGCTGAGACTTTAATCTATTTTAAAAAGATATTCCTGATAACTTTTCAGGAAATAAATCGTCAACTTGCTTACGGAGGGAGTAGCCTAAAGTGGAATTGAAATAGGTGCAATAAAAAACCCGGCTGAAGCCGGGTTTCACATGAAACATTATTGTATGAATAAGCTCAGTTATTTTAATTACTTACGTAGTTTTTGAATTAACCTTAACTGCGCAATAGCTTCTGCCAGCTCAACAGCGGCTTCTGCATAATTAAAATCGGCGCTAGGATTAGCAATATGCTCTTCCGCCCGTCTTTTAGCTTCAATGGCGGCTTGTTCATCCAGGTCTTCAGCACGTATTGCTGTATCAGCTAATACGATTATATGTCCAGGCTGAACTTCAAGTACACCACCAGCGATGTAGATCATTTCTTCTACACCAAACTGCTTAACTAAACGAACCATACCAGGCTTCAAGGTAGTTAATAAAGGTGCATGACCAGGATTAACCCCTAGTTCACCTTCACTACCAGTGACTTGAATAGACTCGACTAAGCCTGAAAAAATACTGTCTTCAGCGCTCACTACATCTAATTGTACTGTCATAGCGTCCATTAAACCTCCCGATCTGATTGAGTAAAAACGTATCTAAGGATACATTTTACATCTTTTTCGCTTTTTCAGAGGCTTCTTCGATAGAACCTACCATGTAAAAAGCTTGTTCAGGGAGGTGATCGTAAGAACCTTCCAAAATACCTTTAAAACCATTGATAGTATCTTTCAAAGATACATATTTACCAGGCGAACCAGTAAACACCTCTGCAACGAAGAAAGGTTGCGATAAGAAACGTTGAATTTTACGCGCTCGTGATACCGACAATCTGTCTTCTTCAGAAAGTTCATCCATACCTAAGATTGCGATGATATCTTTTAGCTCTTTATAGCGTTGCAATACTGACTGCACACCACGGGCAGTGTCGTAATGCTCTTGACCAATAACTAATGGGTCAAGCTGACGCGAAGTAGAAGATAGTGGATCAACCGCCGGATAGATACCTAAAGAGGCAATGTCACGTGACAATACAACCGTTGCATCTAAGTGAGCAAATGTCGTTGCAGGTGATGGATCTGTTAAGTCATCCGCAGGTACATAAACCGCTTGTACTGAAGTAATTGAACCAGTTTTGGTTGATGCAATACGTTCTTGTAATACACCCATCTCTTCGGCAAGAGTTGGCTGATAACCTACCGCAGAAGGCATACGCCCTAGCAGAGCTGATACTTCCGTACCGGCTAAGGTATAACGATAAATGTTATCTACGAAGAACAATACGTCACGACCTTCATCACGGAATTTCTCCGCCATGGTTAAGCCAGTCAATGCAACGCGCAAACGGTTACCAGGAGGCTCATTCATTTGACCGTAAACCAAAGATACTTTATCAAGTACATTGGATTCGTTCATTTCATGATAGAAATCGTTACCTTCACGAGTACGCTCACCTACACCAGCGAAAACAGAATAACCACTGTGCTCGATAGCGATGTTACGGATAAGTTCCATCATGTTAACGGTCTTACCTACACCAGCACCACCGAACAAACCTACTTTACCACCTTTAGCAAAAGGGCAAACCAAGTCGATTACTTTAATGCCTGTTTCAAGCAATTCAGTTGAATTTGATTGCTCTTCGTAAGTTGGTGCCGCACGGTGAATAGACATGCGTTCTTCTTCACCAATAGGACCAGCTTCATCAATTGGGTTACCCAATACATCCATGATGCGGCCCAATGTAGCTTTACCTACTGGAACCTGAATTGCTTCACCCGTATTCATGACCGCAAGTCCACGACGTAAACCGTCAGTAGTACCCATGGCGATTGTTCTGACAACGCCACCACCTAGTTGTTGTTGTACTTCTAGGGTCAAACCTTGCAAATCACCTTCAGTGATGCGCAATGCGTCATATATTTTTGGAACCGAATCCTGTGGAAACTCGATATCCACAACGGCGCCAATGATTTGGACGACCTTACCTTGACTCATGTTAATTCCTCTTAAATTCTTAAACCTTTGCCTACACCGCTGCCGCGCCGGCTACAATCTCACTGATTTCTTGTGTAATTGCTGCTTGACGTGCTTTGTTGTATATCAATTGCAAGTCTTCAATAATATCACCCGCGTTGTCGGTTGCCGCTTTCATGGCAACCATACGAGCAGCTTGCTCAGACGCAGAGTTTTCAACTACGCCTTGATACACTTGGGATTCTACGAAACGAACTAATAGCCTATCTAATATAGGTTTTGCATCAGGTTCGTAAATATAGTCCCAACGATGTTGTAATGCTTTTTCATCTGATTTAGGCAAAGGCAACAACTGTTCAATCTTAGGTGCTTGGGTCATGGTGTTAACAAATTTGTTAAACACCAAATACAAGCGATCGATTTTACCTTCGTTAAATGCCGACAACATAATACGCACTAAGCCAATAATATCTTTGACCGTAGGTGCATCTCCAATTCCTGATTCTGCGGCAACAACGCTACCACCGAATCGATTAAAGAATGCACAAGCCTTGGAGCCTAGTGCCGCAAAATCCACCTGTGCACCTTGATCACGCCATTTCTTTGCATCTTTTATAACTAATTTGAATTCGTTGGTGTTTAAACCACCACATAATCCACGGTCAGTCGAAATGACAATATAACCTACCCTTTTGACTTCACGTTCTTCCAAATAGGGATGGCGATATTCAAGGTTTGCATTGGCTAAGTGACCGATTACGCTGCGAATACTCGCCGCATAAGAACGACTAGAAGCCATTCGGTCTTGTGCCTTTTTCATTTTAGAAGCGGCAACCATTTCCATAGCGCTGGTGATCTTCTGCGTATTTTTAATACTGCCGATCTTACCTTTTATCTCTTTACCGCTGGCCATAGTTCTATCTCCGATTATTCAACTGAGTTGCTTCTGCGCTAGGCACAGAAGCAACAATTGATTACCACGTTTGCGTTGCTTTAAACTTAGTTAAAGCTTCACTTAATGTGGCTTCAATATCAGCATTGAAATTACCAGTTTTATTAAGAGTTCCCATTAGCTCAGCGTGTTCACTGTTCATGTAAGAGTGTAAAGCTGCTTCGAAATCTAGAATTTTCACTAGTTCGACGTCTTTCAAATACCCTTTTTCAACAGCGAACAATGAAACCCCCATATCACCTACTGATAGTGGTGAATATTGGTTTTGTTTCATTAATTCCATTACTCGCTCACCGTGTTCTAATTGAGCACGAGTGGCGTCATCAAGGTCAGAAGCAAATTGCGAGAAAGCCGCTAATTCACGATACTGAGCCAAGGCTAAACGAATACCGCCGCCAAGTTTTTTGATGATTTTAGTTTGAGCTGCACCACCAACACGTGATACCGATATACCAGCATTAACTGCAGGGCGAATACCCGAGTTAAATAAGTCAGTTTCTAAGAAAATCTGACCATCAGTAATTGATATTACGTTGGTTGGTACGAAAGCTGATACGTCACCTGCTTGAGTTTCTATAATAGGTAAGGCGGTTAATGAGCCTGTTTTTCCTGTTACTTCACCCTTGGTATAACGCTCTACATATTTCTCGTTAACACGAGCTGCGCGCTCTAATAAACGTGAGTGCAAATAGAAAACGTCACCTGGATAAGCTTCACGACCTGGAGGACGACGTAATAGCAATGAGATCTGACGATAAGCAACAGCTTGCTTAGACAAATCATCATATACAATTAGTGCATCTTCACCGCGATCACGGAAGTATTCACCCATAGTACATCCAGAATAAGGTGCTAGATATTGCAAAGCAGCCGATTCAGAAGCAGAAGCAGCGACAACAATGGTATGAGCCAAGGCACCGTGTTCTTCTAATTTACGCACTACGTTAGCAATAGTAGAGGCCTTTTGACCGATTGCGACGTAAATACATTTAACACCAGAATCTTTTTGGTTAATGATGGCATCGATAGCTAAAGCAGTTTTACCTGTTTGACGGTCTCCGATAACCAACTCACGCTGTCCACGACCAACTGGGATCATGGAATCAACGGATTTATAACCTGTTTGAATAGGTTGATCGACTGATTGACGTTCGATTACACCTGGTGCAATTTTCTCTACTGGTTCAAAACCAGCAGCTTCAATCGCACCTTTGCCATCGATAGGCGCACCCAATGTATTAACAACACGGCCTAATAATTTAGGACCTACAGGTACTTCTAAAATTCGACCAGAAGACTTAACTTTTTGACCTTCTTGTAGATCCGCATAAGGACCCATTACTACCGCACCTACAGAATCTCGTTCTAGGTTTAATGCGATAGCGTAACGATTACCAGGAAGCTCGATCATTTCACCTTGCATTACATCTGCAAGGCCATGAATACGGATGATACCGTCAGTTACACCAACAATAGTACCTTCATTTCGAGCTTCACTTACTACTTGAAACTGTTCAATTCGTTGTTTGATCAGTTCTGCAATTTCAGTGGAATTCAGTTGCATGCTCTTTCCCCGCTATGCTTGTAACGCGTCTGCGAGACGGTTTAATTTACTTCGGAATGAACCATCAATTACTGTGTCACCGGCTTTTATAACAGCTCCGGCAATCAGAGTGGGATCCACGCTACAATTCAGCTTAACTTTACGTGCTAGGCGTTTTTCTAATGCATTACCAATAGAGGTTTGTTGTTTCTTTAAAAGTTTCGTCGCTGACACAACATCAACGTCTATTTCTTTGTCATAATCAGATTTGAACTGATTAAACAATGCAAAAATCTCTGGTAACACGGTCAAACGTCTGTTCTCGGCCAAAATTTGAATTAAGTTTTGACCCTGTTTGTCGAGTTGTTCGCCACATACGCCATTAAATATTTCAGCCAGTTTCTGAGCAGCGACAGCACCGGTCAATAGACCCTTAATGCTTTCGTCTTTTGCTACTTCAGCGGCAAACATCAACATGTCTTGCCAGTGGCTTACCGTTTTTTGATCAACGGCATATTCAAACGCTGCTTGGGCATAAGGGCGAGCGATAGTTGTCAGTTCAGACATAGCTCATGTACCCCTTATAGCTCAGCGACAAGTTTTTCAACTATGTCACTTTGCGCTGCTGCATCAATTTCACGCTCTAAGATACGTTCAGCACCGGCAATGGCTAAAGATGCGACTTGCTTACGCAAATCTTCCTTAACGCGATTACGTTCTGCTTCAACCTCAGAGTATCCTTGCGCAATAATTTTTTCGCGTTCGGAATGACCACGTTGCGTTTCTTCGTCAACAATTTGTGACCCACGCTTTTTGGCCTGCTCAATAATTTCAGCCGCTTGCGTCTTGGCTTCTTTTAACTGTTCGGTCGCTTTGTGCTGTGCCAGCTCGAGATCTTGTTCACCTCGTTCTGATGCAGCTAAACCGTCTGCTATTTTTTTCTGACGTTCTTCAATAGCGCCCATAATGGGGGGCCATACAAACTTCATGCAGAACCACACAAAGAATATAAATGCTATTAATTCGCCAAGTAGAGTGGCATTGATATTCAAAACCGCTCCTCCTCTATTCGTTAATGGGTAGTTAGGTGCTTATACAGCAAACTTAGCGCTTTCAACGAACAATAAGAAAAGAGCGATAGCCACACCGATCATCGCAATGGCGTCAATAAGACCCGCTACGATAAACATTTTTACTTGTAAAGTAGGCGCTAGTTCTGGTTGACGAGCAGCAGATTCAAGGAACTTGCCACCTAGTATACCAAATCCGATTGCCGGACCTAGTGCACATAGACCAATCAAAATGCCTACTGCGATATATAAATTACCTAAGATTTCCATAGATTCTCACCTTTGAGTTGAAGTTAAAGTTAAAGTTAAAAAAGTAAAACAAAAAAACGTATCTAAGGCTTCGTGCCCATTATCCCAAACTCAATCAATTTGGGATGACTCCTGTCATTTAAAATGATTTGCCCAATTAATGCTCTTCACTGGCAAGACTTAAATACACAATGGTTAACATCATGAAAATAAAGGCTTGCAGTGGAATGACTAATAAGTGAAACGCTGCCCATAAAAAGTGCAAGGGTAATTGCCAAAGACCAATAGTGCCAGCAATCAATATAAATATAAGTTCACCCGCATACAAATTACCGAACAAACGCAATGATAGAGAAAGAGGTTTCGCGATTAACGATACAACTTCTAATATAAAATTGAACCAATACAACCAAGGCGTATTAAACGGATGAGCATAAAGCTCTTTCATGAAGCCGCCAAAACCTTTGATTTTTATCGAATAAAAAATCATTAAAGCAAACACGCCTAGAGATAAGGCAAAGGTCATATTAACGTCAGTAGTAGGTACTACCTTCATGTAAACATGTGATTGTCCAGAGGCGATGACCTCCATAGATTCACCAGCAATAAGGGCGGCAGCTGTTGGTAGAAAATCAACCGGTATCAAATCCATCAAGTTCATTAGCAATACCCATACAAAGATGGTTAAGGCCAATGGTGCTATTAAAGCACTCTTGCCGTGATAAGTACTTTTAACGGTATCATCAACAAATTCAACTACTAGCTCAACACATGCTTGCCATTTACCTGGCACACCTGTTGTGGCTTTTTTTGCTACCGCACGAAAACTTAATATAAACACAAATCCCAATATCACCGACCAAGCTAGCGTATCGATGTGAAAAGTCCAAAACCCTTCTCCGACTGCCGCATTGGTCAAGTGATGCTGAATATAACCACTAATGGTTTGTCCGCCACCTGATTCTGCCATTTTTCCATCCAAATTTTAAAGTTAAAAACCGGTTTTTCAATCGCGTTGTACGCTTAAGTTTTAGCGCTATTTTTAACGCGACTGATAAAAATTATTATCGGCCACTGCCCTATTAATATGCTTGTATAACTGACCATAAGCGCCAGTATATCTAAACCCTGCCATCGAAAAACTAAGGAAAACAAGACGATGGTCATAACAAATTTTAATTTACTGCCTTTGTTAAAACTCCGCACTACTAGCTTGTTTTGGCTAGCACCGGCATATTTGAAGGCAAAGTAGGAAAAAATGAAATTAGGTATGATTACGGTTAAAGCCCCATAACCCGCTGATAAACCGCTATTTTCACCAAACACTACTGCAAAAAAAAGGGCTACCATTATGGCTAGAATACTTTGATAAATGAGTACTTTTCTAGCAAGTATCTGCCCTTCTAGGACCAAGCTAACTGCCATTTGAGCCCTCTTAACGACTAAATCTAAACAAAAAGCGTCAAAAGTATACTTTAATGGCGCCAATTTACAACATCAAAGCATGTTTTGTTCTGGCGTTCGTATAATTACTAAACAACTTTCACCTTTATCTAGCTTAAGACAAACTTAAGCTAGATAATTTATTTACTTAATATGAGTCAATATTCCATCTAATTGATCCAAACTCGAAAAATTAATGACCAGTTTTCCTTTTCCTTTGGCATTGTGAGCAATACTAACCGGTGCACCGAGATTCTCAGAGAGTTGAGTTTGTAAACGCTGAACATCTGGATCAGGTTTAGATTGCTCTTTAGGCTTTGCAGGTTCTAACATACGCCTTACGAGGCTTTCAGTATCCCTTACGTTTAAACCCTTACCAGAAACGATTTGTGCCGCTTCATTTTGTTGTTCACCCTGCAGTGATAGCAATGCCCGAGCGTGACCCATCTCAATGTCACCATGCTCTAATAATATTTTAACATCTTCGTTTAAATTATTTAAACGCAAAAGATTAGTCACAGTGGTGCGTGATTTACCTACTGCAGTAGCAACTTCTTGATGAGTTAAATCAAATTCAACCATTAAGCGGTCTAACGCTTGTGCCTCTTCCATGGCATTTAGATCTTCACGTTGGATATTCTCAATCAAAGCAATGGCAACGGCAGCTTCGTCTGGAACGTCCTTAACTAAACAAGGTATAACATCAAGCCGTGCTATTTGAGATGCGCGCCAGCGACGCTCACCTGCAATAATTTCATATTTTTGCTCACTGATTTGGCGTACCACAATAGGTTGAATAATACCTTGCGCACGAATAGAAGCGGCTAAATCTTCTAAAGCATCCGAAGACATATCTTTACGTGGCTGATATTTACCAGGCTGCAAGAACTCTACTGGTATCTTACGCAATTCGCCTTCTAATTCAGGTAAGTCGTTGTGAGCCGATTGACTGGTTGCTAGCAGTGCATCAAGGCCTCGACCTAACCCTCGTTTTTTAACCGACATAGATTCCTCTATTCTATTTATTTACAACTAAGCAGCTCAATTAGCTCACTTTTATTGTTGCATTAACTTTACCACGACGGAGAATTTCTCCAGCTAGGGCTAAATAAGCTTTTGCCCCTGTTGATGATTTGTCGTAATACATAGCTGGAGTACCAAAACTTGGCGCCTCAGCTAATCTGACATTGCGCGGAATAACAGTGCGGTAAACTTGCTCACCAAAATGGCGTTTTAGTTGCTCTGAAACATCATTAGCCAATCGATTTCGAGGATCATACATGGTTCGTAAGACACCTTCGATTTTTAATTCAGGATTAACTACAGACGCCAACTTTTTAATGGTGTCCATTAGGGCTGTTAACCCTTCTAAGGCATAATATTCACATTGCATAGGCACTAGGACTGAATCAGCTGCGGCCATCGCATTGACTGTGAGTTGATTTAAAGAAGGGGGGCAGTCTATAAAAATATAATCATAATAGTTTTTAACCGGTGCCAGCGCATTTCTCAATCTGACTTCTCGGGCGAACACTTCCATTAATTTTATTTCTGCGGCAGTAATATCACTGTTGCCAGCAATTAAATGATATTTACCCGTTGTCTCTTTAATGACGACTTCTTCAATCGGTTTTTCTTCAATCAATAATTCATAACAGGTATTTTCTACCGCATATTTATCAACACCGCTACCCATGGTGGCATTGCCTTGTGGATCTAAATCAATAAGTAACACTTTGCGTTTGGTCGCCGCCATGGACGCTGCAACATTGACAGCTGTTGTGGTTTTACCCACACCACCTTTTTGATTAGCTATTGCGATAATTTTACCCAAAATAGTTTTCCAATAATGCTTATGTTTTGTCATAAATGCTAATTGATGGATTAAGAAATCGTGCTATTTCTTGCGAATTTTTATTATATGCCGCTCACCTACTAAGTGGGGCACTTTTAGTTTAATTATCTCAACTAAATCAAATTTATCACTTATTTCTTTTAATTCATCTTCGGGCAGTTGGCCTTTAAGCGCCAAAAATATCCCTTGAGAATCTACCAGATGCTGACACCAGTGCAACATATCTTTTAATGAGGCAAAAGCTCGACTGATCACCCCATCTAATTTTACCTTAGACTGATAATCTTCTACTCGACTTTGTACCGGCTCTATATTTGAAAGTTTAAGCTCATAGGCAGCTTGTTTCATAAAGCGCACGCGTTTACCCAGACTATCAAGCAGTACAAAGTGTTTATCGGGACACATTATCGCTAATGGTATGCCCGGTAATCCTGGACCTGTTCCCACATCAATATAATATGTTTGGCTCAAAAATGGCGCCACTACAATCGAATCAACAATATGTTTTATCAGCATTTGCTGAGGATCACGTACAGAGGTGAGGTTGTAAGCTTTATTCCATTTATGCATCATTAAAACATAAGCAACTAGTTTTTCAATTTGCTCTGAGCTGGGTGTTACATCACTGTCTTTTAAACAGCTCGTTAGCTGCTCTACTAATTGTTCTTGCAAGGCTAACATTAGGCAGAGATTCTAGTTTTGTTGTTAGCTGTTCCCACCAACAAGCCGTGTTTTTTCAAATAAACCAGCAATAAAGAAACGGCCGCAGGTGTTACACCAGAAATACGGCCTGCTTTACCGATAGTTTCAGGACGAGTATTGCTTAATTTTGCTACCACCTCATTACTTAAACCAGAGATCTGCTGATAATTAAAATCAAAGGGGATTAAAGTATCTTCATTGCGTAAGGTTTTAGCTATTTCTTCTTTTTGACGCTCAATATAACCAGCATATTTAATTTGAATTTCAACTTGCTCTGCGGCCTGAACATTAGCGATAACCGGGCCTAATGATTCAATTTGCATTAAACGTTGATAAGTCATCTCTGGTCGTCTAATTAAATCTTCTAGCGTATTTTCCTTGGTAACTGGATTTTTAAGCACTTTATTGAGCTCCTCAACCGCAGCATGATGTGGATGGATCCAAGTAGATCGTAAACGTTGACCTTCTAGCTCAATTGCTTCGAGTTTATCGTTAAACACTTGCCAACGATGATCGTCTACTAAACCAATTTTACGACCTAATGCAGTTAAGCGCATATCAGCATTATCTTCACGTAGTAATAATCGATACTCAGCGCGACTGGTGAACATGCGATAAGGTTCTTTAGTCCCCATGGTCGCTAGATCATCAATTAGAACGCCCATGTAAGCTTCATCACGACGTAAAGTGAATGAGTCCTTACCCTGCGCTGATAAAGCCGCATTAGCGCCCGCTATGAGGCCTTGAGCGCCAGCTTCTTCATAGCCAGTTGTGCCGTTAATTTGCCCAGCAAAGAATAATCTACTAATAAACTTGGTTTCTAAACTCTGTTTTAGATCCCGTGGATCAAAGAAGTCATACTCGATCGCATAACCCGGACGAATGATATGGGCATTTTCAAAGCCTTTAATCGATCTCACTAAATTCATTTGCACATCAAAAGGTAAACTCGTTGAAATACCGTTTGGGTATATTTCAATACTGTCTAGACCTTCAGGTTCAACAAAAATTTGATGTGAATCTTTATCAGCAAATCGATGAATTTTATCTTCGATAGAGGGGCAATAACGTGGACCAACACCTTCAATTACCCCGGTATACATAGGTGAACGGTCAAGTCCACCACGAATAATTTCGTGAGTACGCTCGTTAGTATGGGTGATATAACAAGATATTTGACGAGGATGATCGCTGGTTTTACCTAAAAAAGAAAATACTGGAATAGGGTCATCGCCTCGTTGTTCCTGCATCACACTGAAATCTAAGGTTCTAGCATCCAAGCGGGCAGGTGTTCCGGTTTTTAAGCGATCAACTCTAAAAGGCAAAGCTCTTAAACGATCGGCAAGTGCGATCGAAGGTGGATCGCCTGCTCTGCCACCTTTGTAATTATTTAAGCCAATATGAATGGTGCCACCTAAAAATGTACCTACGGTAAGTACAACTGATTTAGCTCTAAATTTAAGCCCCATCTGGGTTACTACACCAACAACTTCGTTATTTTCAACAATAAGATCATCACACGACTGTTGAAATAAAGTGAGATTTACCTGGTTTTCTAATGTGTGACGGATCGATTTTCGATATAAGGCGCGATCAGCTTGTGCACGAGTGGCTCTGACAGCAGGGCCTTTGCTTGAATTAAGGGTTCTAAATTGGATCCCAGCTTGATCCGTTGCTAAGGCCATGGCACCGCCTAAGGCATCAATCTCTTTGACTAAATGGCCTTTACCGATCCCACCAATAGCTGGATTACAGGACATCTGACCTAAGGTTTCAATAGAATGAGTTAATAATAAAGTTGTGGCACCCATACGGGCAGCTGCAAGTGCAGCTTCTGTGCCTGCGTGGCCTCCACCTACAACGATAACGTCAAATTGTTGCTGATAAAACATGGTATGCCTCTTAATGATCTACACCCAGTCAAAACGGGCGCGTATTCTATACGGCTTTTGTCTTTTTTGAAATGCTTAAAATTTATTCAAATTTAAATTTAGATCCTGTGTAATCTTTATATGATCTATTAGATCTTTACTTATTATTACTACTATTAAGCAAGCCATTTTCTGTGGATAAGGCGTTTTTATCTATCAAGATCAATTAGTTGCATGACTGTTTAGGGTGTGCATAAGGCTTGATCAAAGTGGTATATACTGGGTGTAACCAGTGGTTTTATCCACAAGCACTCTTGTGGATAGTTTTATAAAGTGGATATAAACTGGTTATTAAAGGGTTATACATACTTTTATACACATTTTTTTAAAAGCAGTGATCTACCTGTGAGTAAACTGTGATCCTGTGATCAATTAGGCTGTATTTTGATAGGTTTTATGATCGTTATAGCGGATGGGTGGGCCGGCTAAGTTTGGTGGAATAGAGAATAAAGACTGTGGTACATGGATGAAAAAGATACATAAGCTTGATCCTGAAAGAATCGAGCTTAATGTAATAGGCAAAATACTCGTCAGTGAAAGGCTAATATCACCTTACTTGATTGGGTCTGTAACCCGTATAGGCAGGTTTAGACTCTACTTGCGTGGGAATAATTTCTTTTCGTCGACTTGGTCCTGAAAATTTCACTTTATAAGTATCGTATTCCTTGATTGATTCAAAACAATAACTACCTAGTGCTTGTTCTAATTCAGCCAAATTATGATTAGTGATTAAAATGCAATTTTTATGATTAGCTAAACGTTGACGTAATAAATTACCTAACCAACTTTGGGCATTTTTCTTTAAGGCTGTTTCATTGACGCACACTTCATCGAGAATAAGTAAGTCAACATCTAATAATTCTTGGTTAATTTCTCGAAATTTTTGGGCAACATTATCCTGGGCATTGTAGTCATAAGAAAAAAAGCGCATTTCCAATATGCTAGACAATTGGCGATATAAAACTGATATTTCAAATTTTTCGATAAGTTCATGGGCAATGGCACCCGCTGTGTGTGATTTACCTCGGCCATAATCGCCGTAAAAGATCATCATGTGTGAACCACTTCTACGCCAATTGATATCTTCATGGGCGGCGATGAATGACCTAGCAATACTGACTGCTTCTATGACATCTTCACTGTCTTCAACTAGATTGGCAAAGGTCCATTTCGTATTTAAGTCCGAGCGACCTTGGATGGACTGAATACGCTGTTTTTTACTCTCTTGTTGGATTAATCTAACATCTCGATTAGCCAGTGCTTCATATTCTGTGCGCAAAGATTGATAGTCGGTATAATTATCTGGCACATGTTGACGGCCTAAAGCTTTACCTAATTGTTGAATTTTATTTTTAATATTGTCCACAGAATTCATTATCCAAAGTTAATTAGCTTAAGTATTAGTTGAGTCAGCTTTTATACTACTGTCTTTTTTACTGTATTTTTCAACTAGCTTCTTCGCGTTATCATCTGCCACTATCCCTGCCTTCACTGACACAATTTGCTGGCCTACTTTGTGTACATTTTTAACACCATGAGCCAAGCGTTTGTGCTTCAGATTGAATACAAATTTTTGTGTCCATTGAAACTGGGTAAAATGACTTTCAGGCCGACTTAACCAATAGGAGATAAATTCACCTAATTCTTGTATAGAATATTCTTGGTCGATGATACCCATTAGTTTAGCCAAATCACTTAGCAAATCGGTATCGGGCTGCCACGCCATGTGCATGCTTTGCCACTCTAAATGTAGCTTAGAATAATCATCTTTTTTCATTAGCATCAGGGGCAGCACTAATGTTTTACCATTAAAACTATGGTTTAGTTCAACCTCGTGTTCAAAGGTAACTAAACCAATATTAAGAAGTTCTTTTATTAGACTATTTATCTGCCTGCCCAAAGTAAACCTTTCCTCTTTGGCATTCAGCAATTTAATTAAGTTCTTATAATTAAGTGGTAAGGTTAAGCCTGTTTTGCTATCAGCAGTCGTTTTTATTCCTAATAAATATAATACTCTAGCATCATTGCTTAAGGCTTGTTGCAAGGCACTTTGTTCAGCTTGGTTAATATTCATTATTGCGGAATAGTTATTTTCGTCAAAATGTCATTGAGCCATAAAATGGCGATCTCTTCTGGAATGGGGTTTACCAGCACATCAATATGCAGCGCTTCACAGAGTTGTTTAGCCCCCGATTTAATTAACAGATCTTCCATGGTTCTAGCGCCATTACAATAGGTATCGTAACTGCTATCGCCCAGACCAACTAGCATAAAAGAAATATCGGCTAGGTTTTGCTCACTGATTTGTTGAGCGAAGCTTTGAATATTGTCAGGTAGGTCTCCTGCACCATGAGTTGAGGTACACACTAACCAAACTGAATCTTTACTTATCTCTGGAAAGTTGGGATTGAGATGAATAACTGCACTGTGATCATGCTCTGCTAGGGTTTCGGACAGGGCGTCGGCAACATATTCACTGGCACCTAATACACTACCTACAATGATGTCAAACTTGGCCATTATTCGTATCTTAATAAACTCGATTGACCTTAATTGTACATTGCTTGTTGCTTAGGCTCTACGCTCAATTGGATATTATTATTTGCCAATGCAAAAGGAAGAAAATATTTTGCTTAACAGATCATCAGAGCTAAATTCACCGGTTATTTCATTTAGGTGGTTTTGCGTTAAACGCAACTCTTCGGCTAGTAGTTCACCAGCAAGATGCTCCTCTAGCTGGTGTTTACCCAAATATAGATGTTCAGCCGCACGGTCTATGGCATCTAAGTGACGACGCCTAGCTATAAACTGTCCTTCGTTATTGGCATCGAAGCCCATACAGGCTTTTAAATGTTCACTAAGGAGTGTAATTCCTTTACCTTCGCTGGCAGAAATTGAAATGACAGGGTAGTCACCTTGTTCATTTAAACCAATTGATTCACCACTTAAGTCTATTTTATTACGAATAACAGTAAGACCCATATTGGCGGGTAACTTAGCAAAAAATTCTGGCCAAATAAGTTGTGGGTGAGTATGAGTTGTTTCAGTACTATCGAGCATAAATAAAACCCGATCAGCTTGTTCTATTTCCTGCCAAGCTCTTT
>Ga0163215_100859_pt1 | contig 30776 bp, 32 predicted proteins | sample SynspAceP_FD_185934 | JGI IMG/M metagenome (GOLD analysis project Ga0163215, IMG submission 185934) | Saline lake microbial communities from Ace Lake in Antarctica - Synechococcus sp. Ace-P (Hybrid Assembly) | ecosystem: Environmental > Aquatic > Non-marine Saline and Alkaline > Saline | place...
AACAGTGATGTAAGGCGGTTAGACATCTTTATTGAGCTCTAACCTCCGCGAAGATGCAGGGTTAATTTGTTAAGGTAAAACGTTTGTATTACCGGCTCCATTTCTCACTCGTTAATTCTGCATCTTAGCCTCCTAAACTTATTTCTCTATTGTTTTCCACATTGGATCACTAACGTGACCCTCCCACTTCAACAGTCCTAATTTTCTACTGAAATATTTTTCACAGAGTGGCGCTGGATAAGCGTCGCTTCCAAAATGGTGGCCTTTGGATCGACATTTATTCTTTCTGAGTCAATGCGTTCTAACAAACGAGACCACGCGTTCTGGGCGACCTCGGCCACTGGCTGACGTATCGCAGTTAAACTTGTACTGCGCGCAGACATCCAAGCGTAATCATCAAAGGCCACCAACGAAATATCCTGACCGACTTTAATATTACATTCAGCTAAAGCAGTAAGTGTGCTCAGCGTTGTCACGTTTGTTAACGCTAAGATCGCCGTTGGCTTGGGATTGTGCCCTAACCAATTCGCTATTTTTATAGCACCTTCTTCTAAATCAGACCCCAGCTCAATAACATTTGGCTTAGTCAAATGAGATTTTTTCATGGCCAAAAAAGCCCCTTCAACACGTTCACGAATAGGAGGAAAGGACAAGTTTGACGCCGCAATAAGGATGCTCTCATGACCTGCGTCAGCAAGATGCTGGCAGGCTAAATCTCCAGCGGCTCGATTATCAATCGTAACCGTATCGAACGGCGCTGAATGAACAGAAACACGGTCAATCAAGACCGTAGGGCAATGGGATGTTAGATCTAGAAGTGATTCAGATAACTGGCCAGAGCATGGGATAGCAATCATCCCTGCTGGTCGCCAGCTCATCAGAGCTTTGATACGAGAGGCTTCAACATCATCTCGATCATGTGAGCTTGCAACAATAACGTCGTAACCATGTTCAAATGCAAGATTTTCAAGGTGAGAAACAATGGTAGCAAAAAACGTATCGGTGATATTTGGCACCAAAACTGTAACCACTTTGTTTCGTTGTGAGCGTAATTGGGAAGCAGCACGATCCATTTGATAGCCAAGTTGAGTCGCTGCTAGGCGGACTCGCTCTTTAAGCTCGTCATTAACCGGTTTCTTGCCCGAAAAGACATTAGAAACTGTCGCTGTTGAAACATCAGCTAATTTAGCGACTTCACGGATTGAAGGCTTTCTCATTGCAAACGTACCTTTTTAATATTTTTAGTTAAACGTTTAACAGCACTAAGACTAGCAGACAAATATTTAATCAATCAAGTACTTTGTTAAACGTTTAACAGCTATTTAAAAAAGAACGCTGGATACGTATCGGGACGCTCAAAACGTAAGTAAGAAGGAAAATTTGTTGATTAGGCGTTATATCAACAACATGGAAAGAAATGCGCGGTCAATTGAATCAGCCAATTAACATAATCCGTCGCTCGCTTTTATTCAATATTTGCAAGCAACTGAATCATGTCGTAATACGGTGCTTTAACCTGCCGTATTGCTGTTGGATTTTTACTTATGGGACAGAGCTCCAAAGCTGTCGACCCAATAGTTTTTCCCCTAAAGGGGTTAATGTGGCCGCTGTATATTTCTCTCTTTCCCACTTTCTTGGGTCTCCGGGAAAGGCGTAACCCATTGGGGTAGATTTTTGTTCAAAGCAGTCTAATCGCCAATCACGCACAGATTCATCGCCCATTGCTGGACTCATCGAAATATATTGCGCTAAACGCACTTGATCGGATTGATTCGGACGAATACCATGAGGCAATAATCCATTAAATATCAATAGGTCACCCGCTTTCATCGCGACAGATTCAATTTGATAACCGGTTAAGTCTGGTTCAAAGGGGTTTCGATCCAAAGGTTGGCTTTCTCGCCAAACTGCCAGATCACGATACAATTCGGGAACACATTGAAAGCCCCCTGTTTCTTCATCGGTATCAGAAAGCGCCAATACGCCTTGCACACTAATGGGCAAGGGTGTTTGTGACGTATCGCTATCCCAATGAATAAAGCCTGAAAATTCACGCCCAGCTCGATTGGGTGGATTCAAGTTGGCCCTGTCGATCGTGACCCATAACGTTTCTTTGTCCCAAATATCCACAAAACTGTCATACACACGCTGTGCTTGTCGGTTATTCCACAGCACTTGATGATGATAAGCCTCGACCATTCCAGAGTTATTCAGCTCTGTCATTGCATGCTCTAACCGCTGAGGCGCATACCAACTGTCTGGATCGGAGGGCGACATTTCCTGAAACTCCCAAAGAAACTCGACGCTTTCTTGCACCCTAGATGCATCAATAGCATTAGAAATAATCACATAGCCTTTTTCTTGCCAGTGACGAAACTGCTCTTCAGACAACACCCGTAACGGCATTTGTTTTTTAATGTCACTAAGCGCGACTCCAATATGCCGACCCACTGACCGATTCCCTGGTGTGTTTAAATTCTCTGACATCTCATTTACCTCATATTTTTATTTTGGATGCTTTGTTTCTTACGTTAAGTGTAATGAGATCGAGACGTCATTTTAGCAAAATACGCTTGCATTTAAGTACTATCTAATCATTATTGACGATACCTATGATTCATAAGTGTCAACAATACAATGAAAGCCCATTTAGAATTCTTACCCAAAGCGCAAATTTCTTGGCAATTTTTGCTCAGAGAATTGGATGAAATTCCGTTCGAGTGGCATTTCCACCCAGAATACGAGCTGACGTTTTCTATCAACAGCATAGGAAAACGCTACATCGGGGATAATATTGAAGAATACTCAGACAATGATTTAACGCTGATAGGCCCTAACCTGCCTCATACTTGGCACTCGCAAAGTAAGCTCGACGCTAATAAACCCATTAGTGTGATCGTCTTGTGGTTTAGCCACCATTGGATAGAAAGTGTTACGGCATTATTTCCAGAGTTTGACTTACTAAAAGAAAAGCTTAATCAGGCACATCAAGGCATCCAATTTTCACAGGACATTGCTCGTTATCTTCGGCCCCGATTTATAGAAATGATTGAAGCAGATGAGGCTCGAAAACTCACACTTCTACTTGAAGTGTTGGTCTGCCTACAAAATGAACCGCATAAAAAGCTCGCCAGCTCGAAATTTCACTCTCAACAAACCAGCGCAAGCCAGCAACGTAGGCTAAGCCAAGTGCTTTTCTGGGTGCATGACCGCTTTGCTGATAATATTCAGCTGGTCGACGCAGCCAAAGTAGGCGCCATGAGCACAAGTCATTTTGTACGATTTTTTAAAGCCAATATGCACCAAAGCTTCAATCAATATCTTAATGAAGTGAGGATCGGACACGCTTGTTCCTTATTAATTAGCAGCGAACAGCCCGTCGCTCTTATTGCTGAAAAAAGTGGTTTTTCTAATCAATCCAATTTCAATCGACAATTTAAAAATTTCAAACACCTCTCGCCTCTTCAGTTTCGTCAGCAATGGCGTAATAAAAGACCCTGAATAGACTCATACCAGCCCTTAGCTAAAACGTGCTTGGTTACACATTCAACTATGTGTAAACATTGTCAAACCCTCTATATTATTCAAAAGCAACATTGTTCGGCTGTAATGATCAGTGTTATTTTAAAGAACTGAACGAATTATAAAAAAACGTTAAATACGTCAATAAATAGGAGAGTGAGATGTTATCAGGCAGCTGTTTATGCAATGGTGTTCAATACGAGATACGCGGTGATCTGGGTGACATTATGAAGTGTCACTGTCAGAAATGCCGCAAAGCCAATGGCTCCGCCTTTGCCGTTAATGCCGCCATTCCAACCACGGCGTTTGTGCTTTTAAAAGGCAAAGAGTTACTGGCCGAATACGAATCTACACCTGGTGTGTTCCGCGTATTCTGCAAAACATGTGCTTCACCGCTTTATAGCCGTCGCCCGCACATGCCTGAATTATTGCGCCTTAGAATTGGCACACTCGATACCAAAGTTGACGGCAAACCCTCTTCTCATATATTTGTAGGTTCGAAAGCGGAATGGTACGACATTGGCGATGACAAACCTCAATACGAGGAACGCCCAGCGGTATAATCGTAAAAGGTAACGCGTAATCTAAGGAGCGAATGCTCCTTTTTTTATTGCTGATAGAACTCATCGTTCATTTTATTGTCTTAGTATCCTAAGATAAGGCATGACATAATTTACATTAATTAAGTCCCATCACAGCGGCAAGAGAGTGAATTGATATGAGTAAACCCTACAACAAGCTGACGCCAACTGAAGCCAGTGTGATTCTTGATAAAGGCACAGAACGCCCATTTACTGGAGAACACACAGACACAATGGAAGGCGGTTTATACGTTTGTCGCCAGTGTGACGCGCCACTTTATACCTCTGAACATAAATTTGTTTCCCATTGCGGCTGGCCGAGTTTTGACGATGAAATCAAAGACGCCGTCAAGCGTGTTCCAGATGCGGATGGTCGTCGTGTCGAGATCGTTTGCGCGAATTGCGAAGGCCATCTTGGTCATGTGTTTGAAGGCGAAAGGCTCACGGAAAACAACATCCGTCATTGTGTGAATTCCATTTCCATGAAATTCAAAAGCAACGCTTAACGCCCACAATTAAGGTAACGTGCAAGCCAGATACTGCACGTTACCTGTGGTAACTCTTGCCCTTTTTCTAGTAAGCTTTACTCTATTCGACGATGAATACCTGCAATCATACAACGCACCGAGCCACCAGCCGACTCAATAGTAGATACCGCCAATGGCAGCAATATATTCGATTGCTGAATAATGGTTTTTTGCGAATCTGTCAGCGCATTAAATGCCGTTAAAGACAACGCCAACAAACGCCCCGCCTTTCCTTTTAACTCAATCGCGTTACCACAGAAATTTCGTATTTGTTGATGGCTTAATTCGATCACAGTCAAACCACCCTGCTCAAATAACGAATAAAGCCTTTCACGATCGTTTGGCGCCACCATGTCCATGCTGATCATGACAAACTGGCTGCTAATGCACATCAAAACGTTGCTGTGATACACAGGAATACCGTTTTCATCCGCCGCATCGAACAACACACCTTGATAACCGATTGACTCACACAAGGCATAAAATAAACTTTCATGGGTACGTTTCGACATCGCGGCGTACGCAACCTTATTCCGGTGATCAAATACAATGGATCCAGTGCCTTCTAAAAAAACCTGCTGACTGACCGCATCACGCAAATCCAATACATGCGAATAACCATATTCTTTAACCAAATAATCCATGATGTCTTGGCGGTATTCTTCACGTCGATTTGGCGCATACATCGGGTACTTAACCAAGGTGCCGTGATGATGCGTAGAAAACCAATTATTAGGAAACACAGAATCTGGTGTTGCCGTACTTGTGTCTTCAAACACATGCACCGTCACCCCTTCTGCTTCTAATATTTCCACCGCTTGGGTCACTTCGTCATAAGCGGATATCGCAGCAGATTCCGTGTGAGACAATCTCTGAAAAGCGTTGTCCGCCATGGTTTCAGGATTGGAAACGAAACAGTGAGGCCGAACCATCACAATGGCCTCTGGGGATTGGGAGTGAACAATAGCGTCTGTCATGCAACACATCTCTCATCGCGTCGGTGGAGTAGATGCTCATCTTAAAGAGTGCTAGTGTTGTTTAAAATGTCAGTTATTTATAAAATTCGATACGTTTTATTACATAATGATAAGCTTAACCTATCTAATTGTTAGATTTTGTTTGTAATCCCATTTTTCTCAGTGGCAACTATGACCCCTTACATTTATGACTCCCTCGACAGCGCCTTGATCGCCGAATTGCGAAAAGATGGCCGTGCCTCGATTTCCTATCTTTCTCAAGTACTAAAAGTGTCCCGAGCCACCGTGCAGAACCGTCTTGATCGACTGATTTCCAGCGGCGTGATATTAGGCTTTACCGTGCGAGTGCATCAGGAAGTGGAAAAAGAAACCGTACGCGCCATGATGATGATCGAAGTCGCAGGGAAATCCACCTCGCAAGTCATCAAAAAGCTACGTGGCATTCCTGAACTAGTGACCTTACACACCACCAATGGTGCTTGGGACTTAGTGGCAGAATTACAAACCACTAGCTTGGGAGAATTCGACCGCGTGCTGCGCAGAGTCCGAGAAGTCGATGGCATATTGAACAGCGAAACCAGCTTATTGCTCTCTAGCATGTAGTGTTCTGATCTCATTCCTTAAAGTAGCACGAATAAAATGCAGCCTTAGACGAAGCAACTCCGTACAGCCATTCTTCGTTTAACGCCCTAAGGAATACTGGACTTAAAAGAAAGCGCAAAGATTCCATGGGAATCTCAATGTGAGATGCTTACCAAACTTATGACTCAAAAAAGGCAGTCTTGGCTGAATATTGGGCGCACACGTCGAAAATTTATTGAGACCGAACAAAGCATGTCAAAAGGGAAATCAGGCAAAGCCGGCGAACTCATCCTGTATGGCTATCTCGCCAAACTGTTCGAAGTATTGCCGAAACGTAAAAAGTGAGATGCCCTAGATGATTTACTATCGTGGAACATCACGCTTGTTAAAGAGGGAAAAATAAGAAAAAGGGGGTTCTGCTGTATCCGTGCTGAGCCTGAGTCATCCCGAAAAGGGTAATGGCCTAATGATTCAAGTCTTTAACCATCTTCACTCTTCAATTCCGTTGTAATTTTATCTATCACCCATTGTTTAAAATGTTGACAGCTTTCATTTTCTTTAGCCGATTTTCGTACTGCGATGTAATAGCTTTTCGCAATTAGCGGTTCCTCACAGGCTTTTACCAGTTTTTTTGTTTTCAGTTCTTCTGTGATGAAAAAGCTTGGTAGTACAGTAATACCCAAGCCATGTAATGCGGCGTCTAAGAGAAATTGAAAATGCTCAAAATTTTGTGAAGACATGTTTGAGATCTCACTCTGACTTAACTCAATAGAGGTCAACCAAAGTTGAGTGGAAGACAGGTCGCTTGCCACATCTTGTGTCATATGGTGTAAAAAAGGATATTTTAAAATGTCTATGCGTTTGGTTACGGGTCCGTATTTTTTTAAAAGATCCGGTGTGCATACTGCATACATCTTCGGACACATAATATAAGTCGAATCGAACTCGGGCCAAAGACCATCGCCATATAAAATAGCCACATCAAACCCTTGTTTCGCACCGTATAGATTTTTTAGGTCCGTAGAAAAATCAAGCGTTAACCCAGGGTTTTCTCGCCTAAAGTCGCCAATCATTGGTAATAACCAACGAGCGGTTAATGATGGCTCAGCGCCAATGCGAAGCAGGTTGTGTTTATTCACCTTTACCTTCTCTGTCGCGATGCTGAGCTCTGACATGTATTTAGTGATCTGAGTCGCATACTCACGTCCCACTTCGGTTAACACTAATCGCTGTTTAACTCGTAGGAAAAGGATGCATTGCAGTTGCTCTTCCAAGCGTTTAATTTGCCTACTGACGGCACTTTGAGTCAAAAAAAGTTCGTTAGCAGCCAGTGTCACACTGAGGTGACGTGCCGTAGCCTCAAAGCAACTTAATGAGATCGTGGAAGGAAGATTACTGTAATTCATGTTTATTACATATTGGAATGAAGTCTGGAATATAAATTAATATCTACAAAAAAACAAGAAATGTATATTGTAAAAAAAAAGGAACCCAACATGAAAAACGACTCTCAGAAAATGCGCAGTGATTTGGTTGCGGCTTATCACCTATTAGATTATTACGGATGGAGTGATCAAATATTTACTCACATGTCTGTAAAGTTAGATCAGCCTGAAAATGCATTCTTAATTAATCAATACGGTTTATTGCCAGAAGAAGTTACGGTAGATAACCTATTAGAAATAGATGTACATGGTAATAAACTGAAAGACACAAATGAAGACGTAAATCCAGCCGGTTTTACAATTCACAGTGCTATTCACAGCCAATGTGAAGGCGCCACTTGCGTTATTCATACTCATACCATGGCTGGCATGGCGATTGCGGCAACGCAAGAAGGTTTATTGCCGATCAATCAAACCAACATGGCATTTTATAATCGCGTATCGTATTACGACTATGAAGGCATTCCTTTGGATTTAGAAGTACGCCAAAGAATTGTTAATGCGATGGGAAATAATAATTGCATGATACTGCGTAATCACGGGTTACTTACTACGGGTCGTACTGTTGCTGAAGCCTTCTTCAATATGTACTACCTTAATGCCGCCTGTGAAATACAATTGCTGGCACAAAGCACAAATCGTCCCTTAATAATGCCTTCAGAAAAAGACTGTCTCTATACGGCGGAGCAGTTCTCGGACCCAGAATATCATCAGCAAAGTGTTGATCTTTTTTGGAAAGCCCAATTACGAAAATTAAAACGAGCCCAAAAAACCTAACAAGTCATTAACTTCTCTAAATACCGATTAGGTAATTTAAAATATATAATAATAAAAAGGTACTTCCATGTCTGAAAAAACGTCAAGCCTTGTTAAACCTGAACAAGATTTTAGCAATTATACCCTCGCCCAGTTAGCAAAATTTCTAATCCCAACCATAATAGGGGTTTTGCTTTTTTTAACCCCTGTTAGTATTGATGGAAAGTTTACTGTCAGCATTGCGCTATTAATTGATTATATTAATACCGTAATTAAGCCAATGATGGTGCCAGCTACGGCCGCCGCTGCGATTATCCCTACTTTTTTCACTTTAATTGTTTCATACAGTTCTTTGAGAAACAGTGATAACCCTTTTCTGAAAATTTTCAACCCTGGTACCGGATGGGTCATCATTCGTGTCGTTGGTGCGACGTTAATGGCCATGACGTATTTCGAATTTGGACCTGAGTGGGTTTGGAGTCGTCAAACTGGCGGGGTGATGCTATACGATGTGGGTCCTGTCGTTATCGCCATTTACTTTTTATCAGCCATACTGCTACCCCTTTTAACCGATTACGGTCTAATGGAATTTGTAGGCAGCTTACTTTCAAAGATATTTGAAAAACTTTTCGGCCTTCCTGGCCGCGCCGCTGTGGATTGTGCCGCTTCTTGGTTATCAGCGTCGAGTGTGGGTATTATCCTCACAACCCAACAATACAGAGAAGGATACTATTCTTCGAAAGACGCCTGCACCATCGCAACCAATTTCTCAATTGTGTCAATTGCTTATGCTTATTTACTATTAAGTATTATCGGATTGAAAGACTACTTCATTGAATGGTATTTGTCGGTTATTGTAACCGGCATCATCTGCGCAATAATTGTACCGAGACTACCGCCTCTACGTAATAAATCTAAAACGTATAATCTAGACTCTCGTCGTAAAAATATGGCTCGTCTTGAAGGTGAAAATGCATTCTCAACAGGAGTAAGGCTTGCTGTTCAACGAGCCGATAGAGCAAGCTCGGTATTTACCTTACTAAAACGCGGCATACTTGCTTCCGTTGATTTAATTATCACAATTTACCCAGCAATGATGGTGATAGGCTGTATTGGTTTGGCCGTCATTGAATACACCACTATTTTTCAAACCTTGTCGCAACCGTTAGTGCCGTATTTGCAATTACTGCAGCTGCCAGAAGCTGAAAAAGCCGCAACAGCACTTTTAGCCGGTATTGTTGACAGTATCATGCCGACAATTTTAGGCGCGAGTATAGAAAGTGAGGTAACTCGCTTTGTACTTGCGGGTGTCGCGGTGACGCAGATCATCTACTTTACTGAAGTTGCCATCGTTTTACTGCGAGCCAAAATAGGCCTTAACCTAATTGATTTGTTGATAGTGTATGCACTTAGGGTCTTGATCTCTCTTCCTATATTAGCTTTTTTTGCCCACTTATTAGTTTAGTCACTTAACACTTGAGGGACAGTGGGTTATCGAGCCCCTGTCCATCTACCCTTATCTTAGAGGTTTCTATGTCCGAAAAAATATTCTTACAAGCTGAACGTTTAAGTGCGGATATTGTTTTAAAAAATGCTCGAGTTTATACAGTAAACCCAGAACAACCTTGGGCTCAAGCCGTCGCAATAAAAGGCAACACCTTCATCGCGGTGGGTGATGACGCGGACATGCTAAAGCATACTGATCAGTACACTAAAGTTATTGATTTAAATGGGGGCTTTATGATGCCCGGCATTTATGACATGCATACTCATCCGGACTTAGCCTTGGCTCCTAGTTACGCAGGGTATCTCGATATCGCACTACCTGATCCGACGCCTGAACAAGTTAAACAAGCCATTTTAGTCTATCTTGATAAAAACCCAAATGCCGAATGGATTTATGGTTCCTATTTTGTACGCTACACATTTAAACAAGCCGGTATTGTTGCTGATCGCCACTGGTTAGACAGCATCATTAGTGATCGCCCTGTCGCCATTTTGGACCGTTCGTGGGGTTGTATGCTAGTTAACAGCAAAGCATTAGAACTTGCGGGTATAACCGATGACTCGCTTGATCCTAAGCACGGTTACATTGAAAGAGACAGTCTAACAGGTGAAGCAAACGGTATTTTAGTGGATGGTGCTTATGCCATGATTCATGCCGCGATGCCCCCCACCCCAGCGCATGCATTAGAGCGTGCTTACAGTGAAGGATTGCATTACCAAGCATCAAAAGGTGTTGTGGGCACGAAGTACGTTCACGTGTGTGAACATCGACTTAATGCGTTACGCAATTTAGACCAGAAAGGTAAGCTAAGTGCTCGAGTAGAAGCGGCAATTAGCTGGCAAGATGATATTTTTCCTGTAAAACGTCGTTGGGAACTGTTAGCAGGAGAGCGTCACTTTTATCGCAGCAATCGCCTTAATGCAAACGCGGTAAAATTTCATTTTGATGGCACTCATGAATCAAAATCTTCTTATTTATCAACGCCATGGCCAGGAGAAAGTGAGTGGCGTGGCCACTTGAATTTAACGCCTGAGCACATACACGATATGGTGATTGATATGGATCGTAAAAATATCCGTGTTATCGCGCATTGTACCGGTGATGGGGCGTCGGATATTTTCCTCGATGCTGTGGCAGCCGCCAGAGACGCCAATCCAAATGGAAAAATTCGTCATCAATGTGCTCACAGTACCAGCTTATTAGATAAAAACTTACCTCGTTTTAAAGCACTGAATGTGACAGCAGAATTTTCACCTGTTGGTTGGTTTCCTTCCTCTTTTGCTAATGCAAGAGCGGTATTTGGCGAAGAAAGAATGCAACGGGCATACAACTTTAAGGGTGTCTTAGCGGAAGGGGGTAATGCGGTAATGGGAACAGATTGGCCTGTTTCTAGTCTTAATCCTTGGATCGGTTTCGAAGCAATGATTACCCGCCAAAACCCTTACACAGACACTAATGAAACCTTCTATGGTGATGGTATTGAATTGGAAAAAGCCATTGAAGTAATGACCATCAATGGCGCTAAATCAATGAATATTGAACATATGGCTGGAAGCATCTGTACAGGTAAATCGGCGGATTTAATCTTGCTTGATCGAGATCTTTTTGCGCAGTCAGCAAAAGGCAACATGCATAATACGGGTGTGCTATTAACCTTAATTGAAGGTCAAGTATCTTGGGATCAACAAGGGTTATTCTCAGGCACTTCACTGCAAGCTACTTGGTCAAACCCAGTACCTAACTGCGATAATTAAGGCGGGTAATATGACGAATACGTTAGCGAAAAAAATACCGGTTACCATTATAAGTGGTTTTTTAGGAGCTGGAAAAACAACGTTACTCAATCAAATCCTTGGGTCAAACACCAATACAAGAATCGCTGTAATGGTCAATGATTTTGGAAAAATAAACATTGATAGCAAGCTTATTATTAGTCAAACGCAAACAACCATCAGCTTAGCAAATGGTTGTGTTTGCTGCACAGTTGAAGGCGATCTTATTGTACAGCTGAATGCGTTAATTCGTGACCCTGTTGCAGGTCCTGAACACATATTGATTGAAGCCAGCGGTATCTCGAACCCAAGTAAAATAGCGTCTACGATACGCTATCCTCAGTTTCGAGATCGCCTATACATAGATAGCATCATTTCAATATTAGACGCCGATCAGTTCGGTCGTTTAGAAGGCGACATGGCGAACTTAGCCAGTGAACAGCTTGATGTTGCAGATATTATCGTTATTAACAAAATAGACCTTGTGTCTGATGCAGAGTTAGCAAAATTAAAAAATAATTGGCTGTATCCGAATGCTAGGGTAATTGAAACAAGTTTTTCAAAATTCCCATTGCCATTATTATTTGGTTTAGAACAAACAGACAGTCAAAAAAATCTAAACGATCAAGAAAATATGTTCTTTGATATCAAAAACACAGCACCGGATACGAGTCCGCACAGCCAGTTATTCGACACGTGGAGTTGGTCATGTGCTGCTGTTTTAGATGCTTCTAAGCTTAAGCAAGTTCTAATGACACTGCCTAAGGAGATATACCGAGCAAAAGGGGTATGTCAGTTAAATGTTTTTCCTGATAACGCTTGTTCTGTTCATTTAGTGGGCAATCGTGTCGAAGTAGCGCCTTCTGTTTTTTGGGAGGAAAAAACTAGGAAAACGGAATTGGTCTTTATTGGGTTAAGCGGTTCGATTGATAAAAAAGATTTAAATGAAAGATTAAATCACTGCGTACATATTTGATTAGTATTGATAAATAATAAAAGCGCATTCACACCGATATATATTTAGATAAAACACCACGGTGAATATAAATAAAACGTTTATGTAAGTGTGATTTTGTATGGGAAATTTAATTAGAAAATGGTTATTAACCTTATTTAAAAGGACCAGCGTATGAGGACCATAATTTTACTCGCCTCTTCCGATAATGAGTTTAATCAAGAACTCATAAACTATGCGAAATTAAATAGACAAGATGTTGAATGGGTTTTACCAACTGATGAACGGGCAGCATTAGCTGAAGTGGCAGCATGTTGGTTTCCTGATGCATCGACGTTAACTCAATTTCCGAACATTAAAGTATTGCTTGCGTTATCCGCTGGGGTTGATCAACTAGGTTCGTCTTTATTGAGATCAGGCTTGCCTGTTTGCCGTATTGTCGATGAAGGCCAAAAACAGGGTATGTTTGAATACGTTTTATGGGGAGTATTAAACGCGCACCGACATTTTGATCGAGCACAAAAGAACCAGAAAACTTGCCATTGGAAACATTACCCTCAGAAAACAGCGGCAGATATTCATGTCAGTGTTTTAGGTCTAGGAGTGTTAGGAAAACACGTAGCTCAATCTTTAGCACAAATAGGATATTCCGTTTCGGGCTGGTCAAGGTCACCTAAAAATATTGAGAATGTTACTTGTACGTCAGGAGAAGAGGCGTTTTCAAAAATGCTTTCTACGACCGATATTTTAGTCAATTTATTGCCCTTAAACTCGGCGACAAGCAATATTTTGAATAAAACTGTCTTTGATACATTGCCTCCTAATGCGTATCTGATTAATTGTGGCCGTGGTGGACACATTAATGAGATAGATTTGATTGATTCTATCCACCAGAGTCATTTACGAGGTGCATTATTGGATGTCTTTGACGAAGAGCCACTTGATTCATCTAACCCACTTTGGCACACAGACGGCATCTTGATAACGCCACATATGGCGTCGGAAGCCTCGATTGCGACCATCGTAAAGCAAACATCGGATAACGCGAAACGATTCGAAAAAAATGCGTTGCTGAAGAACATGATTGACGAAGATAAAGGGTACTAATAATGTGCGTAACATATTAATACTTTCCGACAAAGCTATGAAACAAGCGAACAAGTCCCTTCAATGGGATAATCTAATTTTCATTCTTTGAGTCTTAACCATGTCACATCAACTCACCTTTGCCGACAGCGAGTTCAACAACAAGCACCGTAAAACCCGTAAAGAAATTTTCCTTTCTCGCATGAATGAGTTGATGCCTTGGGCTCAATTAGAAGCGGTTATTGAGCCGTTTCACCCTAAACCAGGCAATGGCAGAAAACCTTATTCATTATCAACCATGCTTCGTATTCACAGCATGCAACATTGGTACAACATGAGTGATCCAGCGATGGAGAATGCCCTGTATGAAATTACGTCTATGCGTTTGTTTTCTGACTTATCGTTAGATAATCTTTTTTTCAGATAGTTGATCACACTACCATCATGAACTTCAGGCACTTATTAGAGAAACACAAACTCTCACGCTAACGTTTTAAGGCAGTGAACACACGGTTGTCTGATGCAGGTATTTACCTCAAAGAAGGCACCATTGTGGACGCTACAATTATTGAAGCGGCCAGTTCAACCAAGAATAAATCCAAAGAAAGAGACCCTGAGATACATCAAATTCAGAAAGGAAATCAGTGATTCTTTGGTCAGAAGGCGCATATTGGTGTAGATGTAAGAACAGGACTGACGCACAGCCACAGCACAACAGTGACCAACGCTCATGACATCACGGAAACCAAACGGAATATATCAAAGCCAGTATTCAAGCAAAAGTCGAACATCACTTTAGAATCATCAAGTGTCAGTTTGGTTTTAAAAAATCATGTACCGAGGGTTAGCTAAAAAAGACTGTAAGCTCGCCATGCTGTTTGCTCTTGTAAACGTGTTTCGAGTTGACCAGATGACCCGAGCCGCAAGGGGTTAATCCGTTTAAAAACCACTAAACAAGGCTCAATTACTTTGTTTAGTGATAACAAAGTAATCAAACAACCTCATTACTGACTTCTATTAGGCTTTTCTGAAAATAAAGATCGCAGCTCGACTTGATCGTACGCTCCTTAGCTAGAGGCACCCTACAGGCTGCATTTTCGAATCATAAGGTCATTGGTGCTGCTATACGTAACATTTTACTTGGTGGTGGAAATATTCATTGCATCACTCAACAAATTCCAAAAAATCGTACTAAAAAGCAAAAAAAGCTCGTTAAGTTGCTCACTCCTTAATAAAATCTTGAGCATTGTTGATTAGATCTATCAGTGTTCGGAAATGTTCAGAAGTGTTATTACCAATATGGAGAAATTATGAGTGACCAAAACTACTCGCTTGGACAAGTGGGTGATTACGAAATAAGACAGTTAAAAATATTTAAAACGGTTGTCAATTGTGGTGGGTTCTCTGCCGCTGAAACGGCTTTGAATATAGGTCGCTCAACTATTAGTTTACATATTACAAATCTAGAGTCTCGCCTCAATTTAATCTTATGCAAACGTGGACGAGGTGGTTTTTCTTTAACAGAAGAAGGAAAAATCATCCATCAAATGACCGAGAACCTTTTAGAGTCTCTTGATGCCTTTCGTACTACCGTAAATAACTTGAATAGAAGCTTAACGGGCAAATTAAGAATAGCACTTTCTGATACTGTCAGCCTTGATACTCGAAGCCACTTTCCTGAATTGATTCAACACTTTTCAATGGAAGCACCTAAAGTATTTATTACCACTAGTGTATCTTCAATGGCTGTTATTGAACGTATGATTCTGAACGATGAGGCTGACATTGGGTTCATCCCATACCATCGAAAATTAGATGGCTTAGAGTATTTTCACCTCTACAGTGATACCTGTTATTTGTATTGCAGTAAAAATCACCCTCTCGCCACTATGAACGCTCAAGAGCAAATAGAACAAGCAGACACTTATCCTGCCTCACACGCTGGACTTAAACCTCACGAAAGCATCAGCGACCAGATATCTACAATGAATTTAAGCGCCATCTCTTATTTTTACGACAGCCGTTTAGCCCTTATTTTATCAGATCAATATATTGGTTTTTTACCAGAAGAGTACGCTAAATCGTATATTGAAAAAGGCGATATCGTTACGGTAGCACCAAGTGATAGATTTTATAACCTAGGCGTCGCTTTGGCCTATAAAAAAACAGCTCAGCCTAATAAAGCTAGAGAGCTGTTTCTTAACGTACTACAAAAGATATTTTATACATAAATGCGCTAGGTATTTCGTAAACGCATTTCGGAGTAAGGCAAAAACAATAAAAAAACCGCTTCAGAGAAGCGGCTAAAAAAGCAACGTGTTAGTTACTTTCACTCGGAAGCTCTCAAACTAATTCTTTAAAGCAACGCTTAAATATCTCCATCCCTTCATCAATAACACTCATTTCGATCGTTAATGCAGGTAAGAAACGAATAACGTTACCACGAATGCCGCAAGACAATAATATAAGCCCATGTTCAGCCGCTTTGCTGGAAAGCTGTTTAGCTAACTCAGGATAAGGTTTATTAACATCGCCTTCTCGCACTAACTCTATAGCGATCATAGCTCCAGCGTTACGGATATCTCCAATGATATTGGGATATTCCGTTTGTAATGCTTGTAGATGTTTCACAAAATACTCACCAACCGTTACTGCACGCTCGCAAAGCTTTTCTTCTTTGATTACATCAAATACAGCCAACGCTGCCGCGCAGCCGATAGGAGAACCACCATATGTTCCACCTAATCCGCCTGGTATTGGGGCATCCATAATGTCAGCTTTACCTACGACAGCAGCAATAGGGAAACCTCCAGCAATACCTTTTGCTGTCGTCATTAGATCGGCTTCAATACCTGCTTGCTCATGACAAAACATAGTACCTGTACGAGCAAAGCCTGCTTGTATCTCATCAAGAATCAACAATATGCCATGTTCGTCACAAATTCGACGAAGAGATTGCAAGAAACTAACTGAAGCCTGATAGAAACCGCCCTCACCTTGCACGGGCTCGATGATAATAGCCGCAACACGAGAGGCTTCAATATCACAAGCAAAACGTAACTGTAGATCCTCAAGCGCTTGCTTTTCTGTAATGCCTAAATACTCATTCGGATAAGGAATATGATAAATATCACTTGGGAAAGGCCCAAAACCAATTTTATATGGATTCACTTTCCCCGTTAGACCCATCGTCATATTTGTCCGACCGTGAAAGCCTCCGTTGAATGCAATAATGCCAGGACGACCAGTATAAGCGCGAGCAATCTTCACTGTATTCTCAACAGCCTCAGCACCAGTTGTCACAAAAATTGATTTCTTCGGTGTTTTTCCTGGTGCTGCAGCATTCAATTTTTCAGCCAACACGACAGCAGATTCATAAGGACTTACCATTACACAGGTATGTGTAAAACGCTCTAGTTGAGCCAGAACCGCTGCTTTCACCTTAGGGTGGTTATGGCCAGTATTTACTACAGCAATACCTGCACCAAAATCAATGTGTCGCTTACCTTCTACATCCCAAATCTCAGCATTTAATGCTCTGTCAACATAAACTGGAGCCATATTGCCTTGTCCACGAGCGATCGCCACTTCTTTGCGTTGTTGTAAATCTGAATTTTTCATTTAATTCACTACCTTAAAACAATTAATTTTCTTTATTAATTTCGTTCGAATTGGAAATAGAAATTTAAGCCAATCCACCCATACATAAGTATTTAATCTCTACGTATTCGTCGATTCCGTATTTAGAGCCTTCTCGACCACTCCCAGATTCCTTCATACCGCCAAATGGTGCGACTTCACTGGAAATCAAACCTTCATTGATACCGACTAATCCATATTCCAAAGCTTCGCCCACGCGCCAAGTACGACCGATACTTTGAGTGTAAAAATATGCGGCCAAACCAAAAGGCGTATCGTTGGCGAGTTCGATTGCTTCTTCTTCCGTTTTAAAACGAAATAAAGGTGCAACTGGGCCAAAGATCTCATTAGAGAAGATCGCCATATCACGTGTCACACCTGTCAAAATAGTTGGTTCAAAGAATTGTTTACCCGCTTCATTCGCCGTCGATCCGCCTAACAGGATTTTCGCCCCATGACTGACTGCGTCTTGTACTAATTCTTCCACTTTCGTAATGGCAGCAAGATTGATTAATGGGCCAATATTGACACCATCGGCAAAACCATCGCCTGTTTTAAAGGTAGCCACTCGTGCCGCTAGCTTTGCAGCAAAAGCGTCATACACGCCATCTTGTACCAATATACGATTGGCGCAAACACAGGTTTGACCGGCATTACGGTATTTAGAGTTAATGGCCCCTTCGACTGCAGCGTCTAAATCCGCATCATCAAAAACAATGAAAGGCGCATTGCCGCCTAGTTCCATCGAAGTACGCTTTACCGTTTGAGCGCATTGAGTAAGCAATAATTTACCAACAGGTGTTGAGCCTGTGAAACTCAGTTTGCGTACTGTTGGATGGCCCGTTAATACGCCACCAATTGCTTTCGCATCTTTACCAACAACAACGTTCAATACGCCTGCTGGAATGCCCGCCTGATGAGCTAACTCGGCCAGTGCTAAAGCGCATAATGGCGTTTCATCAGAAGGCTTAATAACGATGGTGCAACCTGCCGCTAATGCAGGACCCGCTTTGCGAGTAATCATGGCTATTGGAAAGTTCCACGGTGTAATCGCGGCGACAACACCAATGCCTTGTTTTATAGTCAATACTCGACGGTCGTTTGCAAAAGTGGGAATCACATCACCGTATAAACGACGAGCTTCATCGGCAAACCAATCAATAAAAGACGCACCGTAAGCCACTTCACCTCTGGCCTCAGCTAAAGGTTTTCCTTGTTCTAACGTCATTAAAATCGCAAGATCTTCTTGATTATCCAGAATTAACTGATTCCAACGACGTAACAAGGTAGCACGCTCTTTCGCTGTTAATGCTTGCCAGCCTTTGTGAGCTCTTTCGGCCGCCTCAACCGCCAAAGTGGTTTCTTCAGCACCAGAGTCAGCCACATCAATAATGTGTTCGCCGTTGGCAGGATTTGTCACCGAAAATGTCTGGCCAGACTGAGCGTCTGTCCATTTACCATCAATGTAAGACTGATGCTTCAATAAAGAAGATTGAGATAATTGTGATTTCATAAATGACCTTGATTTAAATTAGCAAAGTGACCATTAAGACAGTTTTAAGCTATGCCTTACGCAACGATAAGTTCATCTTATGAATGGATATTAGGGAAAGTATTAGTATGAAGAAATAGGTGTAAATCAACCTAATGTTTGATGCTCATCAAACATTAATTGGAGCTACTGAGTGCTTTATGCATAAATATTCATTTAGTTATGAAGTCTAATACGTTTTTGAGAGACTGATAATTAAATGAAGCTAGAACAGGGCTAACTCACAGGACAAGCAGACTGGTTGATTGCAGATATTTTTCGAAAAAAAAGACGAGCATCCCTTTAGAATCATCAAATGTCAGTTTGGTTTTAAAAAAACGATTTATCGTGGGTTAGCTAAAAATGACTGTAAGCTCGCCATACTGTTTGCTCGTGCCAACGTGTTTCGAGTTGATCAAATGATACAAGCCGCAAAGGGTTAATTCGTTTAAAAACCACTAAACAAGGTTCAATTATCTTGTTTAGTGGTATAAAAGTGATAAAACAGCCACATTACTGACTGTCATTGGGCTTTCAGAATGTTAAGGCGCGACGCTTGACTTAATCCCATGTTCCCTAGCCTCGTTATCAATTTCGCTTTAAAACATTTTGCTGTGGCGTTAAAAATACTTGTTTGAAATAATCTTTGATGGCATTCATGGCAGGTGTAAAACTTTTTCCTTTTCGCCAAGCCAACCCAATACTCATTGGTAAAACACTGCCATCAAGCGCATGAGTGTCAATACGTTTCCCTTCTAAAGACCAGGGGCGATACACCAAATCAGATAAAATCGCGATACCAGAACCATTCGCTACCATGCTTCGCACGGATTCCACAGACGACGTACGCAAGATAACATTCGGTTGTAAGTTTTCCCTATTCCAATAACGCATGGCACTCTGATCCGCTTCATCGACAGTAAGCATGATAAAAGGCTCATCGGCTAAATCTCGCAAATGCAAAGTATTTTTTTTGGTCAGCGGGTGATGGCTCGGTAACCAAAGGCGCCTTTCGGAAGCAAAAAGCCGCTCCGCCACGATATCGGGGTGAGTTAGATTATCTGTTAAAACAAGCGCCATATCGATGGAGTCGTCAGCTAGCCTCTCTTCAATATGAGCACGTTCGTACTCAAATAAAGCCATGGATATTTTTGGATACCATTGAGACAATCGTTGTATATGGTAGGGTAAAAAATACCCTTGCACGGTATAACTCGCAGCAAAACGCACATTGCCCTCGGCCTCTTCATCCGTATGCGGTAAGTTCAATGCATCGTCAACGCTGCGCAACACTTGATAGGCATGATTCAAAAAATGCCTTCCTCTTTCCGTCAAACTCACTCCCTGAGTGCTTCTAACAAACAACTCAACACCCAATAAACCCTCCAAATCCTTGATGGCCGTGGTGACCGCTGACTGGGAAATATTAAGATAAATAGCCGCCTGAGAAACCTGGCCTATTTCGGCCGTTGCCACAAAATACCTAAGCTGCTTGAGAGTAAGTGCCATAAAAATTATTCCTGCCATCTGTTTTTCAGATACTACCCTATCAAAAAATAGATCTTTTTAAACATTAAGATTCAATTATATATTGTGTAAACAATGTTAACGGTAAGGAAAAAAAAATGAGATCCATAGATCTAAATTCTGATATGGGCGAAGGGTTTGGCCCTTGGACAATCGGTGATGGTGTTGATGATCAAATAATGCCCCTGATTAGCTCCGCAAATATCGCGACAGGCTTCCATGCTGGCGACCCTTCTACTATGTCACATACTGCAAAAATCGCCGCGCAAAATGGTGTCTCTGTCGGTGCTCATCCGGGCTTTCGAGATCTCGTTGGCTTTGGACGTCGCCACATGAATGCCCATTGTGAAGAACTGGTCAGCGATATTATGTATCAGATCGGAGCAATGAGAGAAATTGCCAGTATGCATAATCTAACACTGCAGCATGTTAAGCCTCATGGTGCACTTTATATGCATGTCGCAAAAAACATTGAAATGGCCCAGATGTTGGTCACTCAATTGCATGCAGTTTCACCGCAATTATTTTTGTATGTCATGCATGGTTCAGCAATCCATAAAGCAGCCAATCAAATCGGTCATCCCGTTGTATGTGAGTTTTATGGAGACCGCGATTACGACCTTTCAGGCTCGATCGTATTTACTCGTCGTGTTGGTCCTTTAGATCCAATAAAAATCGCTAACAAGGTATTAAGAGCATGTCAGGAAGGTAAGGTTCGTACAGTAGAAGGTGAAGATATAGACGTCTCTTTTGACTCTGTTTGTATTCACAGCGACACACCTGGAGCACTTGCTCTCATTAAAGCCACACGAGACTTATTAGATAAATCAGGCATTACTATCAAATCACCGAGCCAATAATTTCTGAATAATTAAGAGCAACTAATTATTGCCGTGTTTCTACAAATATAAGGAAAAAATCATGACTACAATTGAAATAATCTCTCCATTACCAGGGGTATTTTACCGTCGCCCGTCTCCTGACTCAGACGTATTAGCCTCTGAAGGAGATCAAGTCGAGAGCACCACGGTTATTGGAATAATCGAAGTCATGAAACAATTTTCCGATTTAACTGCCGACAATAAAGGCACATTGATACGTTTTTGTGTGGAAGACTCAGAACCCGTTGAACCTGGACAAGTCATTGCACTTGTCAGTATTGAGGAATAAAACAGTGTCCTATTCAAATCACAAAATTTTGATTGCCAATCGAGGTGAAATCGCGGTTCGCATTATTCGCGCCGCCCAGCAACTTGGTATCGCCACAGTAGCCGTATGTAGCGAAGCGGATAAAGATTCCTTACCCGCTAAATTAGCCGATGAAATGATCATCATTGGTCCCGCTCGCTCCGACCAAAGTTATTTAAAAAGCGAACTCATTTTAAAAGCGGCAAAAGACACGGGGGCAACAGCCATTCATCCGGGTTATGGCTTTCTATCAGAAAATGCTGATTTTGCAAAGGCCGTGGTAGAGGCTGGACTGATTTTTGTTGGTCCAAGCGCTGACACCATCCGCCAAATGGGCGATAAATCTTGCGCACGAACAACCGCCCAGGCCGCAGGTGTCCCTGTTGTTCCTGGCTCTGATGGTGAAATCGACTCGCTTGAAGAAGCCATCACCTCAGCACAAAGCATCGGCTACCCACTCTTAATAAAAGCCTCTGCTGGTGGGGGTGGTCGAGGCATCCGTATTGCTCATAACCCAGAAGAGCTAGCAAAAGAATTGGTCATGGCTCAGAGTGAGGCGAAAGCCGCTTTTGGTTCAGGGTCGGTGTATTTAGAGCGTTTTATTCAACAAGCTCGACACATTGAAGTGCAAATTTTAGGAGATGGTGTCAATGCGATTCATTTGTATGAAAGAGAGTGCTCTTTACAGCGCCGTCGCCAAAAAATCTTTGAAGAAGCGCCCTCTCCTGCGTTATCAGATACGGTTCGTGAAGAACTGTGCTTAAATGCCGCAAAACTTGCACGAAACCTTCATTATAAAGGCGCGGGCACTTTAGAGTTTCTCTATGACGACGTAACTAAAGAGTTTTTCTTTATTGAGATGAATACTCGTATTCAAGTTGAGCACCCTATTTCAGAAGCTATCACCGGTATTGATCTCGTTCAATGGATGATCAAAATTGCCCTAGGAGAACCTTTATCTCTGCAACAAGAGAGCATCAGGGTCAATGGCTCAGCCATAGAAATGCGCATTAATGCAGAAAATCCAGCAAAAGGCTTTTTCCCAAGCCCGGGTCAACTCAAAAATTTAGTCTGGCCAGTAGGCGAAGGTATTCGCATCGATACTCATTTATTCGACAATTACATCATTCCCCCTTATTACGACTCTCTATTAGCAAAAATTATTGTGCATGGGGAAACTCGTCAGCAAGCATTTGAACGTGCATCTAGTGCTCTAGAAAAAACAAAAATTGAAGGGATAGTTACAACCTTATCGCTCCATAAGCTTTTATTAAAAGATCCAGACGTACAAGCAGGTCACTTCCATACAGAGACTTTGGAAGCCTGGTTATCTAATAATTTGGAAAAAATCATTGATTTGGAGAAGCCTCATGCTGACACAACCCATTAGGTATACCTTTGGTGGTGATGAACAATTATTTGCTGAAATATCAGAATCCATGTCTTTGGCTGCTTTTTTTAAAAGCCTAAGTATGGTCAAGATCATTGAAGCTCAGGCGTTAGACGGAATACTAGATATATGTTTAGCGAACGCGTCTTTTCAAATTCGTTTTAACCCAGACATCATCCACCCAGATGAACTGCTCGCCAAGGTAAAATCTTTGGAGAGTCTAACGGAAAACCAACAGTTGCAGAGCTTAGAAACAAGAATCGTTGAAATTCCTGTTTTATATAATGATCCTTGGACTCACGAAACCTTAATGCGTTTTCGTGATCGCCATCAGGATCCATCAGCAACCGATCTGGAATACGCAGCGAGTATTAATGGCTTAAAAAGTGTGGATGCTTTTATTGAAGCCCATAGCTGCTCGCCTTGGTTTGTCTCAATGGTAGGCTTTGTTTCTGGTCTACCTTTTATGTTTCAAATGGTTGATCAAGATAAACAGCTTGAAGTACCAAAGTACCTTAGTCCAAGGACCGACACACCGAAACAAACCCTAGGATATGGAGGGTGTTTTAGCTGTATTTACTCTGTTAGAGGTGCAGGTGGATACCAAATGTTTGGCGTCACGCCGACACCAATTTATGACCCACAACAATCCTTGCCTTACTTTAAAGACTCAATGGTGTTTTTCAGAGCAGGGGATATTGTCCAGTTCAAACCAGTAGATCGTAATGAATATGATCGCATTCTCGAGCTTGTAGAAGCGGGTTCTTATGCTCCTAAAACACACCCTTTCTCATTTGATTTTGACAGCTATCAAAATAACCCTGAAGAATATAAAAAGAAAATGATGGAGGTGCTTTATGTCGATTAAAGTTATGAAACCGGGGCTCGCAACCACCGTTCAAGACCAAGGTCGCGAAGGCTATTACCATTTAGGCATTCCGCCATCAGGTGCCATGGACCAATACTCTATGACACTGGCTAATCTTTTGGTAAATAATAATGAGAATGATGCAGTACTAGAATGCGCGCTACTTGGGCCAGAGCTGCGTTTTGAACAAGATGCGATGATTGCGGTGTGTGGAGCACGCATGTCTCCTAAAATCAACGGAGACATTATGCCTCTAGATACTGCCGTTTCAATAAAGGCAGGCCAAATTCTGAGCTTTACCTACCCTGTTGCAGGTGCTCGTGCTTATTTAGCGGTTGCAGGTGGTCTTGATTTACCTTTAGCGCTAGGCAGTCGCTCAACCTATACATTAGGAAGTTTAGGTGGTTATAAAGGACGTAGATTAGAAGCGGGAGATGAATTACCTATTGGCATTCAAGAATATGCAGCCAAAGAAGGTCAAAGCATCCCTAGTGAATTCCTACCTACAATAGAAAAACACACAACATTACGTATTATCCCTGGCATGTATATTCATCGCCTAACAGATGATGCGGTCACTCGCTTCTATGAGGATCAGTGGACCGTGGGCAGTGAAGCCGATCGCATAGGGTATCGCTTAAAAGGCGGTCGCCCAATGGACTTTAACCCTCGAGAACAACCTTTTGGTGCAGGATCTGACCCTTCCAACATCGTAGACGCTTGTTATCCAATTGGTTCTATCCAAATTCCTGCGGGAAAAGAACCTATTGTTTTACACCGTGACGCGGTTTCAGGTGGCGGGTATGCCACGATTGGAACAGTGATCAGCGCCGACATGGACCTAATTGGACAAATGCAACCTAACTACACAACACAGTTCACGCCCATTTCAATGGACGAAGCCTTAATAGCCCGAAAACTAAAACAGCAAAAACTAAACCAAGTTCGCACACTGTTAAAACACGGCTAAGCATTCCCGAGTACCCGAAACAATCAACTGATAGGCGGCTATTTAATTTAGCCGTCTAGGGAGTCTTTGTTTCAAAATTAAGTGAATGAATAAAATTCACAACTAAAGTCAATCACAATAGGAACGTATAATGGCTAATTTAGCACAAGAAGAATCCAATCAAGACAGCTACTCCCCTATTCCGGATAGCAACAGAATGGGGGCATTTTCATTAACAATGGCATGGTGGGCTGTTTGCAGCGCAATTTTCTATATTGTCATAGGTGCGTCACTCGCACTCAGCTACGGAGCTAAAAATGCGATTATTGGTATGGTACTATCCGTTATTAGTTACGGCATCATTAATAGCATTATGAGCCGCTACGCGATTAAAGAAGGTTTATCTGTTGCTTTATTTTCACGGCGATTATTCGGCAGCGCAGGCGCCTCTCTAGCTACTTTAATTTTCTTTTCCACGGCCATTTATTATGCCGTTTTTGAAGGCTCTGTTATCGCGATTGCGATTAATAACGTCTTCCCTTGGATCGATTATAAGTGGGCCGCTTTGTTTGTCGTCGTATACAGCGTGTTGCTTATTTTCGGTAGCGTACAAACCTGGCTTGATAAGTTCAATGGCATTCTTCTACCTTTTTATATCCTAGGTTTGTCGGCCGCCGTGGTGGTTTCTATTAATGTCTATGGGTATCAAACTGACTGGATGAGTCTAGGTGAAGAAAACCACACAGCGTTTGGCTGGTGGGATTGTTTTACCTACTACATGGGCGTTTGGGTACTCATGCTGTTTACCTTCGATTATGCGCGTTTTGGCAAAAAGAAAGACAGCGGCTATCACTCACGATACAACTTCGGCATGCCTTTTTACTTGGTGACGTTTTTAATTAACGGTGTCGTAGGCATCTATTTAGTTTCCAGTATCCCGCAAGACGCTGCCTTAAGCGAAGTGTCTGTTGTACTGTCCATTATTAAATTACTTGGTATCTGGGGACTCTTTTTTGTTTGGGTTACTCAAACTAGGATTAATACCGCTAACTACTACTTAGCCACCATGAACATGCAAGCATTCTTCGATAATATTCTCTCAGTGAAAGCGCAGAAATTTTTCTGGTCCATCATTGTAGGTATTGTTGTTTACGTTCTTATGCTATCCAATGTGTTTTCTTATATTTTGCAAGCATTAGCCTATCAAGGTGTATTTGTGGTTGCTTGGGTAGGCATAGCACTGGCTCATATTTTGTTTAGAAGTTTTTACGATCAGAAGGACGAAGAGCTCTCGAAATTTAATGCTCCAGGCCTAACTGCATGGCTACTCAGCACCATCGTAGGCTTACTTATCATGAATTTTGGCAACAGTTTCGCCTCTTTTTCAGCACCAGCTACGTTTATTATCTCTATCGTTATCTATATACGTCTAAAGCCTGACTATCGTAAAAGTAAGCTTTCTGAAAATTAAACCTCCCTAATAAAATAATATCTCACAAATCACTTAATTTAATCCCAATTGTTAGATGACTAACATTGGGATTTTTTAAACACGTAAGCGACCCTAAATCGACATATTTCAGAATCTAGTCTAGGGGAATGGGATAGACTCCCTGGTATGGACCCACTTTTGTAGGCATCTCATAGCTATATAATAATAGGTAAAAATGAGGTGAATTATGAGTGGGAAACGTTATACCGAAGAGTTCAAAATTGAAGCCGTTAAACAAGTAACAGAGCGTGGTTATAAGATTGCTGAAGTGGCTGAGCGACTTGGCGTTAGTTACAAAAGTATGCATGATTGGATTGCTCGATACCGCAAACCTGAAGCAAGTCGAAAAGCGGAAGATTCCGCTCAGTCAGAGATCCAACGGCTCAAAGCGGAGCTTCAGCGGGTGACCGAAGAGAGGGACATTCTAAAGGAGGCCGCCGTGTACTTTGCCGGGGAGTCAAAGAAAAGTACACGTTCATAAAATCACGGCTCAACGACTATTCTATTGTTGTCTTATGTCGAACACTGCAAGTCCATAGGAGCGGTTTTTACGCTTGGCTGGACTGCCCAAAAAGTCGACGCGAACAAGAAGATGACCAACTTGCCGTTACGATTAAAATGCATTGGCTTGAAAGTGGTTGTGTTTACGGCTACCGCAACATCACCAAAGACCTAAAAAGAGAAGGTAAGTCTTGTGGAAAGAATCGAGTGCTAAGAGTGATGCGCCGGGAGGGCCTAAAAGCGCTCATAGGCTACAAACGTCACCCTGTTTTTTATAGTGAGTCTGAACGTAATCACTTCGAATAACAGGATTTTATCCATCGGCTGATGATAAAAGGATTTGTCCCCACATCTCAATTTCGAGCACCACTCGTAAAAAATTAATTTGAAGATATATAGTGTAGTTTACTTAGCTTTTAGAGACTCCAAAAACAACTGAACGAATAAATTAATTAGTTAAAATAAAATAATTAAGAGGGTAAGAGATGACTAAAACCATTAGCAAGGTTGCCAAAGAGCTTGAAATCAACATTGAAACTGTGCGCTTTTATGAGCGTCGAGGACTAATCAAACAGCCAATAAAGCCGGATGTAGGTTGCCGTCATTACCCTCAAGAAACTATTAATCGTATTAGATTTATAAAGCGTGCTCAAGAGCTAGGTTTTACATTAAATGAGATCACTAATCTTCTAAACCTAAATGACAATCCTTGTCATCAGGTACAGGACTTAGCCGAACTTAAATTACAAACTGTCAGAAAAAAGAAAGATGACTTATGTCGTCTGGAAAAGGTTTTGATGGTGCAATTGGCCCAATGCCAAAAGAATAGTGATGAGCAATATTGTCCAATTATTGATGCCCTACAATCTTAATTATAAAAAACCTCTTGACTCCGTACTAAGGTACATGAATCACAGTATGCTGACTAACACAATTTAGAGGAGTTAGTCGGTGTCTAATAAAAAATCTAATTTACCTATTATTGGAGGGATGCTAACTGCCGTAGGCGCTAGTATCTGTTGTGCTGGCCCGCTGATACTGCTTTTACTTGGCATTAACGGTTCGTGGATAGCTAACCTCATACTCTTTGAACCTTACAAGCCCTTATTTATTATCGCTACCATTGGCATGTTCAGTTGGACTGGTTGGAAAATACACCGCACCGTTACCTTCTGTGAACCGGGAACGGTTTGTGCTGATTCATCTATTCAAAAAACACGAAAATTGATCTTTTGGGTTGCCGCCGTTATTGCATTTATTCTAATAAGTAGCAGTTATTGGATACTTTGGTTTGTACAATAAACATTAAACCTTCTAACTCAATTATTAAAGGGAACCAGCAATGAAACGAATATGTCTCCTCATTTTGGTAATACTCACCAGCACAATAGCATCGGCTAAGAACCAAACGGTGATTCTAAGCGTCCCTGGTATGACCTGCGTGACTTGCCCAATTACAGTAAGAAGAGCCCTGATGAATGTTGAAGGTGTCAGTAAAACGAATGTTAGGTTTAGTGCGAAGTTAGCTGTCGTGACCTATGACGACAATAAAACAAATGTCAAAGCTTTGATTAATGCCACAGCCAATGCCGGTTATCCTTCTGTTATTAAAAAATGAGCAAAGATTATGAATAAAGATAAATTATTACTTCGGTTTGGAATGGTAGGTACAGCAATTATCGCTTTATGTTGCTTCACTCCTGTGTTGGTTGTTTTATTAAGCGTTCTAGGACTTGCTTCTTTGACAGGTTATCTGGACATGGTGTTGCTTCCTGCACTAGGGCTCTTTATAGCCCTCCTTGCTTATGCTTTGTATAGAAAAAATAGATCACCAACTAAACATTGCTGTAAAACTAAGACATCAGAAAAAAGAGAGGAAAAGAATGAACGATAATACTGAAAACGACAATTTATGTAGCAGCTCTGATAAAAACTCTGTTAAACATGTGGTTATTATAGGAAGCGGCTCTGGTGCTTTTGCCTGTGCGATTAAAGCCGCAGATGGCGGCGCTAAGGTCACTATGATTGAGGCATCCGAAGTGATAGGTGGCTGTTGTGTCAACGTTGGTTGTGTGCCATCAAAAATATTAATTAGAGCAGCCCAGTTGGCGCAACAACAACGTAGCAACCCTTTTTATGGTCTGGAAAATCACGCACCAGAACTGAGCCGCTCCTTATTAGCAGAGCAACAAACTGCTCGTGTCGAAGAACTGAGAGCAGCCAAATACCAGGCTATTCTCGATAAGAATCCTTCCTTGAGTTTGGTAAAAGGATTTGCACGATTTAAAGATGCAAATACTTTAACGATAAAGCAGACTGATGGAACTGAAAGAGAAATTTTTGCAGATGAAATTTTGATTTCTTCTGGATCTACACCAACAGTTCCTTCCATTAATGGTCTGGCTGATACACCTTACTGGACATCTACCGATGCCCTATTTGCCAAAACATTACCAGCACATTTAATCGTAATAGGTTCATCTGTTATTGCTCTAGAAATTGCGCAAGCGTATCGTCGTTTGGGTAGTGAAGTGACTATTTTGGCTCGCCATACATTACTATATAAAGAAGAGCCTTTATTAGGTGAAAAACTGACCGAGTGTCTTATTAAAGAAGGCATCCGTGTACTGAATAGCACCCAAGCAACACAGATTTCTTACAACAATAATGTATTCACATTAGACACCAGTGTCGGAATATTGACTTGTGATCAGTTACTGGTAAGTACGGGACGTCATGCAAATACTCATGAACTTAATCTCGATGTTGTTGGTATAAATACGACAAATAATGGAGAAATCATTGTCAATAATCGTATGGAAACCAATATTTCAGGTATTTATGCGGCAGGTGATTGCTCAAATATGCCGCAATTTGTTTATGTTGCTGCGGCAGCAGGCAGTCGTGCTGGTGTAAACATGACGGGAGGAAATGCCACGTTAGATCTAACCACTATGCCAGCCGTAATTTTTACCGACCCCCAGGTGGCTACCGTAGGATTAACCGAAGCGCAGGCTGAAGCTCAAGATATTCAAACGGATAGTCGCGTATTGGATATGGAAAACGTGCCACGGGCGTTAGCGAACTTTGAGACCGATGGGTTTATTAAACTGGTTGCAGAAAAGAAAACAGGCAGAATTATTGGGGCACAAATTTTAGCCCATGAAGGCGGCGAACTAATTCAGAGCGCAGCCCTTGCGATCCATAATCGCATGACTGTAATTGATCTATCGGATCAACTCTTCCCGTACTTAACTATGGTTGAAGGATTAAAGCTCTGTGCTCAAACCTTTAATAAGGATGTTAAAGAACTGTCCTGTTGCGCTGGGTAAGATGCTATTGACTAAGGAACATGCGATCAAGTCGAGCTGCGCGCCTTAATATTCTGAAAGCCCAACAGCAGCCAGTAATGTGGCTGGTTTATTTCTTTCTGATCACTCAATTCGGCAATTTAGCCTCATTGAATGACCTATAAACCGATTAACCCCTTGCAGCTCGGATCATCTGGACAACTCGAAACACGTTGGCAAGAGCAAACAGCATGGCTAGCTTGTTGTCATTTTTAGCTAACCCACGATAAATAGCTTTTCTAAAACCAAACTGACACTTGATGATTCTAAAGGGATGCTCGACTTTTGCTCGAATACTGGCTTTGATATATTCCGTTTGGATGGGTTGTTTATTTTTTCTAGGTTTTTTTTTAGATTCTTATTTTGCTTGGCCAATTCCCTAAAAACCAGCTGCAATCAACCAATCTGCTTTGACGCCTTTTAACTCTTCTCGCTTTTGAGCACCACGATAGCCAGAATCTGCCAAGACAAAATACTCTTCACCATGAAGCAGATTCGTGGTTTCCGTGATGTCGTGCACGTTTGCTGCAGTCGTACTTAGACTATGTGTCATCCCCGTTCTTGCATCCAAACCAATGTGCGCTTTTAGACCAAAGAACCACTGCTTTCCTTTCTGAGTTTGATGCATCTC
>Ga0163215_100860_pt1 | contig 30744 bp, 27 predicted proteins | sample SynspAceP_FD_185934 | JGI IMG/M metagenome (GOLD analysis project Ga0163215, IMG submission 185934) | Saline lake microbial communities from Ace Lake in Antarctica - Synechococcus sp. Ace-P (Hybrid Assembly) | ecosystem: Environmental > Aquatic > Non-marine Saline and Alkaline > Saline | place...
CATTGGGTTTATTGGCGCGCCAACCTACTACAATTTCGCGCAGATGCGTCTTGATGGCTACAAAGAGGCCATTGTCAACAATGGCCTTAACGTTGATCCTGATCTGATCCAGATTACAGAATTGAGCGACGATGGTGGCGAATTGGCTGCAGGTGACTTGCTGGATCGCAAGCAAGCACCAACTGCGTTCCTTTGTGTGACTGATACCCAGGCGTTTGGAGCCTTGGCAGCTATCAGGGCGCGGGGTCTTGTGCCTGGCAAGCATGTTTCCGTCATCGGTTATGACGGTTTGCGCTTTGGGCGCCATACAAACCCACCGCTGACAACCATGGCTCAGCCACAATCGCATTCCGGACGGCAGCTTGGTGACATGCTGCTTGCCATCATTGATGGCGGTGATCCGAAAGACTTTCAAGTACTTCGAAGCGCAGAGTTGATGCGCCGAAAAAGCGATGGCCCTGTTTGGGTCGAGCCGTCAGAAACTATGTCAAAAACCTGGGAGGAACAGACATGAAAAACTTTACTAGGATTACAGCGGGCTTGATGCTCTCTGCATCCGTTTTCTCAACTGCGTGGGCGGACGAAATCACACTTTGGACGATGGAAGAACAGCCGGAGCGCATGGCAGCTCAAGAAAAGATTGCTGCAGCGTTCAACGCCAAAACCGGCCACGTGGTGAAAATCGTTCCTGTGACTGAAAAAGATATTGCAACACGCGCGACTGCTGCATTTGGTGCGGGTGATCTCCCGGATATTCTGAACCACACGGTTCAACATCTGCTGCCATTTGCGTCTGCAGGGATGCTGGATTCCGGCGCTGCCACTGAAGTCGTGGAAGATTTGGAAATTGGCTCATTTGCAACTGGCCCGATAAATATGGCCAAATCTAATGGGGAAATCGTCTCTGTACCGGCCGATGGTTGGACACAGTTGGTTGTGTATCGTGCTGACAAATTTGAAGAAATGGGCCTGAACCCACCCAAAACCTTTGATGACATTAAAGCTGCCATTGATAAGCTGCATAACCCACCGGAAATGTACGGTTTTGTGGCTGCTACCAAGATCGACGAAACATACATGATGCAGTTGATCGAGCACATTTCTCTTGCTGCGGGATACTCTCCGGTTAATGCAGATGGCTCCATCAATGAAGACACAAGCAAGCTCAAAGACGTGCTTGAGTTCTACAAAGTGATTGCTGATGCATCGCCTGAAGGTGATTTGTTCTGGAAGCAGTCTCGCGAGCTTTATCTGGGTGGTAAAGCGGCCATGATTATCTGGTCGCCTTCTTTGCTCGATGAACTTGGTGGTCTGCGCGATAGCGCACCAGTGACCATCAATGATGATCCAACAACAAAAGATCTGGCAAAAGATACCGGTTTCGTGACTGTGTTTTACGGTCCGGGCATTGCGGCAGGCGCGGCCTATGCAGATGTGCGGTATCTTGGAATCACAAATGACGCCAACACTGAAGTTGCACAGGATTTTGTGAAGTTTGCCCTTTCTGAAGGCTATGGCGACTGGCTGGGTATGGCCCCAGAAGGCAAGTTCCCGGTCCGGAAAGGCTCCGCAGCTGGTAAAACGGATTACGAAACCATGTGGTCCAGTCTGGATGTTGGTGTCGACCGCAAAGAACCCCTTAGCAATATCTACCCGAAAAAGGTGATTGACGACATCGTTGCCGGACTTTCCGTGGGTGACCGTTGGGGTGTTGCTGACGGTCAGTTGGAAATGGCTTCCAAGCTCGTCAATGCGCGTGTGATGGCTCAGGTGATCCGCCAGTATATTGATGGCGAACTGGACATTGATGCCGCTGCCAACAAAATCGTTGAAGGCCACAAAGGCCTTTAATCGACCGCATAAAAGCGGGCGGCAAATAGCTGCCGCCCGTCTTCAGGATGCAAGGGTTGATCATGACTGACACTTCGATCCCACAACCTCCAAAACATACCGGAGCGCTTGCAAACCGAGAAAAACGGTTAGCTTACACAATGTTGATTCCAACATTCCTGATCGTTATCGGGATTGTGCTGGGACCGCTTCTGGCAAACTTCTGGATCAGTTTCAAACCGGTGCAGCTTGCCGATTTACGTGCAGCTCAGACCCTTTCCAATGAACGACTGCGGCCACGGCCCGAGGCTGCTGGTGAGGAGGTTGTTCTTCAATACCGCATTCGCAATTCCTCGCAAAAGGAACCGATCCAGAATGTTGTCATGCAAGACACCATTCCAGTTGGTCTTGCGCTCGATTTGAACGATGAACGCTGCACGCTGGATGGTCAGAGCCTGAGTTGCGCATTTGGCACCATTGAAGCTGCCGGGCGGTTCAATCTTGAAATTCCGGCGGTGGTGGATCAGATCTATCTGGATGCAGGCGAACGCCCGCGCGATCACAAGGCCGTATTCACTGGCGATTCAGAAAATATTCTGACTTCCTTTGAATTCACGCTCGATAATTTCCGCAAAATTTTCAGTTCTGATGATTTTTGGAGCGTCCTGCGTGTCTCGCTCTATTATACGGTCTTTGGCACCCTGGGCGCTCTGGTTCTGGGCCTGTTTGCAGCACAGATTCTCAATACTGCCTTTAAGGGGCGCAATGTTCTGCGCGGGCTTTTCCTGTTCCCCTATGTGGCGCCGGTCATTGCGGTTGCCTTTGCCTGGGTGCTGCTGCTGGACGCAGGGCCGGGCGGTACATTTAACGCGATGCTGATGCAAATGGGGGCAGTGGAAGGGCCCATCAATTTCCTGGGGCAGAGACACGTAGCGATTTCAATTCTTGGATTTACGTTCAACTTCCCCATGGCACTCACAACCGTGATTGCTTTTGAAGCGTGGCGCTATTTTCCGCTCTCATTCCTGTTTATTCTGGCGCGAATGCAAAGCATATCGACCGATATGTATGAGGCAGCTGAAATTGATGGTGCTACGCCGCTCCAGCAATTCTGGTACCTGTCGTTGCCGCAGCTTCTGGGCATCTTGTCTGTCCTCTTTCTGTTGCGTTTCATTTGGACCTTTAACAAATTCGACGACATCTTCCTTCTCACCGGTGGTGCTGCGGGAACGCGCACATTGACGGTTGACGTTTATGAGCAGGCTTTCGCAGTTTCCAATCTGGGCGCGGGCGCGGCTGTAGCCGTTGTCGTTTTCATTGTGCTGCTTTTCTTTGCTCTGATCTTTTTCAAATTCTCACCCCAGGATGAAGGCTGATGAAGTTCGGAACAGTAGATATTTCCGCAGTTCTTATTGGCGCAATTTGGGGCGCCATATGGATGATTGTAACCGGCATTGTGCTGATGCTTGTGTCCGGATTGATCGTTTCACCACTGGTCGGATTGGCTGCTCTTGCGGGCGCCATATGCGGCTTTGTGTTTTTGATGCTGCAATTCCGTTTTGGCAATGCAATGACAGCTATTGGCGCGCTGACACTTCTTGTACTTGTCCTGTTCGCCGTGTTGAGTCTTGGCCAGCCATTTGGTGTCGGCCTCGACCAGAAAACGCTTTACCAACTCATCGCAATGGTTTTGTGGGCCGGTTTAACAGCGCTGTCGATTGGCATGTGCCTTTTGGGCTACCAATCTGGCTCCGCCAAACGTTACAGAATGGAGTTGCTGCTGATCAGGCTGCTGAAAGGGCTTGCATTTGTTTTCTTCACAATCATCGTGGTGCTTCCATTTTATGTGATGCTGATGACAAGCTTCAAAAGCCAGCAAAGCCTGTTGGCTAATCCTCTGGATTTTTCCATTGATTTTGGTCAGGGGTTTGAAAGTTTGTTCCGGTCCTATGTGGAACTGTTCACTCAGTACCATTTTGGCTCGTTCCTGATGAACACAGCGTTTGTGTCTGTTTGTACAGTGATCATCACATTGGCATTTGCGATACCGGGAGCCTATGCGGTGGCGCGGTTGCGTTTTCCGGGGCAAGCGTTTCTGTCACGGTCCATTTTGCTGATCTATATGGTCCCAGCCATTGTGCTGGTCATTCCGCTTTACGCTGTTTTCTCCCAGCTTGGTCTGCGCAACTCGCTGACTGGATTGTTGATCGTCTATCCGGCAACAACAATTCCGGTCGCGCTTTATATGCTGCAGGGCTACTTCCGGGGGCTGCCTTCTGAATTGGAAGACGCCGGTTTGATGGATGGGCTTTCACGCTTGGGTGTGATTGCAAAGATCACAATGCCCTTGTCTCTACCGGCTCTGGCGTCGGTGGCGCTCTACGTTTTCATGATCGCGTGGAACGAGTTTTTGTTCGCCTTCATGTTCCTGGATGATCTGGATCTCTTCACACTCTCACGCGGGGTAGTGTCCCTCAATTCATCAGAGGTCCCTCGGCAACATTTGATGGCAGGCGCTGTTGTTGCGACGGTTCCGGTTCTGGCGATTTTCCTTTGGTTTGAACGCTTCCTTGTTGCGGGTCTGACTGCCGGCAGTGTGAAAGGCTAAACTATGTCTCGTGATCTCGATCAGCAGGCGATAGAAGTATTGCGCCAAAATGACCGTGGTGGCTTCACTGTGCCAACGGCCAGATTGTACCCCTATCAGTGGAACTGGGACTCAGCATTTGTGGCCCTTGGCTTCGCAACATTTGACGGTGATCGGGCCTGGCGTGAGCTGGAATTACTGCTGGAAGGGCAATGGGCCAATGGCATGGTTCCGCACATATTGTTCAGGCGCAACGATCCAGATTATTTTCCAGGCCCTTCCGTCTGGCGGACTCCTGCCCATAAGAATGGTGGCGGTCTCTTTCCCTCAGGTGGCGTTTCCCAACCACCGGTGCTGGCCTCAATTGTTCATTGGTTGGTGCAGCAGGATGGCAATCATGACCGCGCTGCTTTGCTGTTTGAAAAGCTGATGCGGTGGCACCGTTGGTACCACACAGATCGCGTTCCGAACGGCCATTCCGTTGTGGCTACAGTCCATCCCTGGGAGACAGGGCGCGACAATTGCCCTGATTGGGAAATAGGTCTTTCAGCGATGCAGATTGACCCGGATATTGAGGTTTACGAACGTAAAGATACCGACCATGTCGATCCCACGATGAGGCCGAGCAAAGAACAATACGACAAGTATGTTTCGATGATAAAATTTGGTCGCGATCACAATTGGGATCAGAAGATCATTACCAATGATGGGCCATTCGTGATGGCTGATCCTGGAATTCATTTCATGTTGTTGCGTGCGGATCGTGATCTTCTGGCATTGGCAAAACGTCTCAATAGAAATGAAGCCTTTGCGGAAATCGAAAACTGGATCGCCGCCGGGGTGAAGGCCAGTGACATGTTCTGGAATGATGAAATCGGGGCTTTTGCGGCCTATGATATTCGTTCTGGAAAGCGGTCAGACGGCTTCTCCAACGCCAGTGCGCTCTGTTTTTATGCAGACGCGGGATCAGATTATCAGCGGATGCGGACATTGGAAAATATGCGCCGGATTCAGACCAGAGCGAAGTTCATGATGCCGAGTTGGGATCCGGATGCTCCCTTGTTTGAGCCACAACGCTATTGGTGTGGTCCTGTATGGCCGCAGATGAACCACATCATTGCCAAGGGCCTCAATGAGCACGGCGAGCATCAGCTTGCTGAAAAAATGCGTCTGGATATTGCCGCGCTTATCGAACAATCGGGATTTTACGAGTGTTTCAATCCAATAACGGGCGAGGGGTGCATCGGGGCGAACTTCTCCTGGACCGCAGCTTTGTGGCTAGCGTGGGCATCGCCGAGAAACAACGCTGTAGCAGCTTGAGGAAAGAAAAATGGGTTCAATTCAACTGGAAGCCGTTGAGAAATGGTTTGGCAATGTTCAGGTCATCAAAGGCATAGATCTTGAGATCAATGACGGCGAGTTTGTCATTTTTGTTGGTCCTTCAGGATGCGGGAAATCAACTTTATTGCGCATGATTGCCGGCCTTGAAGACACCAGTCGTGGCAAGATTTTGCTGGATGGAGATGATGTTACCGACCGCGTGCCAAGCGAACGAGGTCTTTCCATGGTGTTTCAGTCCTACGCGCTTTACCCGCATATGACTGTTCGGGAAAATGTCGGGTTCGGCTTGAAGACTGCAGGTGAGCCGCGTTCGGAAATTGATCGCAAAGTGAATCACGCATCTGAAATTCTGGAGCTTGATCAATATCTTGATCGTAGACCAAAAGCCCTGTCAGGCGGTCAACGTCAGCGTGTTGCCATTGGCCGTGCCATCGTGCGAGAGCCAAAAGGGTTTCTGTTTGATGAGCCCTTGTCTAATCTGGATGCATCCCTGCGTGTGCAGATGCGTTTTGAGATTGCAAAGCTGCATGACAAGCTCGGGACCACCATGGTCTATGTGACTCATGATCAGGTTGAGGCGATGACCCTTGCTGACAAAATTGTGGTGCTGAAAGATGGCAGGATCATGCAGGTCGGCTCGCCGCGCGAGCTTTATGAAAACCCTGACAATCTGTTTGTTGCGCAGTTTATAGGCAGCCCAAAAATGAATGTCATGCCATGTTCTGCAGATGGAGCGACCTTTCATTTACCTGAAAATGGATCAGGCCAACATGGCCTGACGGCCGAAACCAATGGCGTCAATCATCTTGGAATTCGTCCCGAACACATAAGTTTGGGAACTGCAGACAATTCCCATTGCAGCGGCATTGTTGAAGTTGTGGAATATCTCGGATCCGACACGTTTCTTTATGTAAGCAGTCCGGAACTGGGCACGATTACTGTTCGAGCGGGTGATGTGGGGAGAGACCTTAAAGGCAAAGAAATCCATTTGCACTTTGCGGAGGACAAAATGCTCTTCTTTGCGGATGACAGGCGTGTTGTCTGACCGATGATGACGGTTGTTGCAGTTGATGAGAGTGAGCGTAGCCAGATTGCTAATGCAATTGAAACAGCGCTTCTGGCCTCGCTTGCCAGGTCAAACACACAAGCTGAGAATGACAGTTTTGTGTTGGTTCACAAAGGTCAGAGCAGCGCCCTTACTGGCGGTGTGACCGGAAGCACGTCTTATGGATGGCTGCTGATAAAAACGCTTTGGGTTGATGAGATGCATCGCGGTGGTGGTCTGGGGAAACAATTGGTTCTGGCTGCTGAGGGCAGGGCGCGCGAAACAGGGTGTCATAGCGCCTGGCTTGATACATCCAGTGAAACCGCCCACTCATTCTACAGCCATTTGGGTTATTCTGACTTTGGTGTTCTGGCCAATGAAGAAGATCAACCGCCATCAGATCATTGCCGGTGGTTCATGAAGAAGGCGCTGTAGGCGTCTGTTTCGTCGGAAAACCATTCTTTTATCTCGGAGCTCTTTTCGGGTTCATGATCTTGGGCAAGGTCATGGGCTTTTGGAGATTGAATTGTCCATGAGCTTGATCGGTAACTCGCCACTCCGAATACGAAGGTCCCGTTGAGGGAAAGGGATTTCAATTCCATATTTGGTCAATGCTTTTTCCAAGGCCCAATTATAGTCTGCATTGACAGTTCCAGGCCGCTTCACAGACTCTGGACGGATCCACACCACCAACTCAAAATCCAGGCTGCTTTCCCCGAATGAAACCAGCCAGACTTCTGGCGGCTTGGCGCCTGGAGCTTGAAGCATATGTGGAACAGTATCGGCGGCTTCCAGGGCGGCTTTCTTGACAAGGTTTGTGTCTGTTCCATAGGCAACCCCAAAGGGTATGCGGCTGCGTTTGAAATCGTCATGCATGGTCCAATTTGTGACTCTGTTGTTTATGAATTCAGAGTTTGGGACAAGAATATCCACGTTATCATTCGTGGTAATGCGTGTGGCACGCGTGTTTATCTGCCGGACCTCACCGGTTACGCCGGATTCAAGCTCAACAAAATCTCCGACTTTGATGCTCCGTTCGAGCAACAAAATGATGCCAGCAACCAGATTGCTGAAAATTGCCTGAAGACCGAAGCCAATACCGATACCAATGGCGCCAGAGAATACGGCAAACGCTGTGAGGTCGATACCTATCGAGTTCATGGCCAGCATGATGGCTGCGAACAGGAATGTGATCCGAACCGCCTGGCTGATCAAGCTTCGCGCCGACGGCGTCAGGTTTTCCTGACGATTTATGCGTGTTTGAATAAGCCTCGATACAAATGACGCAAGCCAAAGGAGAAGCGTGAGAGCCAATAACCCCTTGATTATCATATACAGAGACAAGCGACTGTCGCCAACATTCAGCGCCATGCTATCCAAAAGCGCGATTGTCGGATCGAGCAGCCGGAGGATGTTCAAAGCTGCGATAAACCAGGCCACAATTGTAAAGGTTTTTGACAAGAATGGATCGTGCACAAAAGTCGAGAACAGCCGGATCAAGACCCAGGTCTGCGCCAGGCTGGCAGTTATTCGAATAAGGTCGGATGCAATGCCCAATGACTGAAAAACGGATGTTGATATCCAAAGTGTCAAAACCCAAAGGGCTGCAAATAAGAGCCTCAACACAACATTTCTGGCGTTCGTGACCAATCTCGCTTCATCACTCGTCATCGGCCACTGCTTGGCAATGGCAGGTCGAATTTGATGGGCGATAAGCCAGGTGACCAAACCCAGCCCGATTATGGCTCCGAGTTGATACAGCCCTTCATTTGATGAGAATTGCGTTGCCAGGCTCTGAATGCCCGTGAGGAAGAACTCCATCAAAGGCGCAACGCCCGTTGAGACGCCCTCTACGATCTCTTCAATCGTTTCCGGGCCTTCAAGGGGGGCTGCAGCGGGGCCCTCAACAACTCCTACTGCAGTGGTATTTACGGAACCTTCGGCAGGGGCCTCCACAGTCTGCGCAACACGTATCTTGTCGGTCATAGCAGGTTTCCAATCTTAGTCGTCGGGGCTGTATGGTTCAAAGCCACTTCAGGCGTTTGAAAATAACCAACTCAATTGCGAGAAGGATCAACATAACGCCGCAGAATATCCAGAAGGCATTGTCGTTTTCGACTCCCGGCATACCGCCGATATTGATGCCCAGAAGCCCGGTCAGGAACGCAAGAGGCAGGAAAATCGCCGAAATTATTGCCAGAACGTAAAGCGTTTTATTGCTGGCTTCTGCGATTTGGTTGGCAATGTCATCTCTTATCACCGAGGCTCTCTCACGGGCCGCTTCGATTTCTTCGAGGTAGCGAAACAGGCGATCAATCGTTTCCCGGAGCCGCATTCGGCTTTCTTCCAAAAACCAACTCGGAGGTTCGACGAGAAGCGTGCTCAAAGCCTCTTTTTGCGGTGAAATATAGCGCCTTAATATTGCGGTCTTGCGCCGCAATTCCGACAGCCTATTTCGCTGCACATTTGCTTGAGAGAGGTCCAGATTGTCCTCGATCTCATCCAGTTTTCCCTGAAAGGATTCGATTGCATCTGCCATGCGCTCTGTGATGCGATGTATAAGCCGTTCATAGAGCTCTCCCGCAGTTCTTGGGCCCGTCCCAAATTCAAGCAATTCAGACAATACATCGCGGGGCGTCATCAGTCGCTCCTGGCGGATTGTGATGACGCGGTTTCCATCTGACCACATCCGCATGGCTACCATGTCTTCGGCATTCGCTTCCGGATTGGTATTTACGCCACGCAAGATCGTTATAAAGCCCCGCTTGCCATGGAACACACGTGGCCGGGTTTCCTCTGCGAGCAGCGCATCAGTGGTTGGGGGCGTAAGCCCGCTTGCCTGGTTCAGCCAGTTCTGTACGCGCGCTGAATTTCGATCGAGATGTATCCAAATCGTCGGGTCACCATCTTTCCAGCTGTCAATTTCTTTCCAGCCGATGAGATGTGCCGTGCCATCACCGTCCAGACAGCAGGCAAACAAGAGACCATCGTCTTCATCCGGCCCGGTCGTGTCTTGAATTGGGGTGTTCATTCACGTCTCCAATCACTGCTGAATTTTTTGTTCCTGAATCTGTAGCGCCTGCACTTGCTCGTTGCGCCTGCGTGAACGCGCGACCTGTCTCGCGGCCGTGTAGCTGAGCCCTTGACAGTATGAAAACCTAAATGATTTCATCTTCGTCATAGAGTGGGTCCGTGCTGAGCTCGGCATCGATGTGCGCGGCGGCCGTCTCTGAGTCTGTGTTGGCTGTTGCGGGTTGCGCAATATGAAACAGAGCATCTCCCTCATTTACAATTGGCAGATTGGCGCGGCCAATCACAATACCGCTGACATGACTTTCAATTTCAGTTTCTGTTTCACCAAAGGGATCAGCGACCACGCCGAGCACATCACCGATTTCAACTGCCTCGCCGGTCGGTTTGAATGTTCTCAGGAGACCACCAATTTGTGCGCGAACCCACGAACTTGAAGCAACTTTTATGGGGGTGCCAGATGCCTTTGGGACACCTTTGGCCCCAACCATGCCAAGCGCGTGCATGACACGAAGAATACCCGATACGCCGACCCGAGCAGAAAGCTCATCGAAACGCAGCCCTTCACCTGCTTCATAAAGCAGGACATCCACACCACTTGCCGATGCACTTTGGCGCAAGGAACCTTCACGCAGATTTGAGGTAACAATCACTGGCGCGCCAAAGGTTTCGGCCAGTTCCATTGTTTTTGTCGCAGAAGGGGAAACACGTATTTGCGGCATGTTGGTGCGGTGTATCGCAGCCGAATGCAGGTCAATCCCAACATCTGACCGTTTCACAATTTCATGCATGAACAGATAAGCTAGGCGGCTTGCAAGTGAGCCTTTTTCGCTTCCTGGAAAGCACCGGTTCAAGTCACGACGGTCGGGCAGGTAACGCGAATGGTTCAAGAATCCGAACGCGTTTACTATCGGGACGACCAGCAGTGTACCGCGCATTTTATCTAGCTGGGGGAGCCGCAACAGCCGTCTGGCGACTTCAACGCCCATGACTTCATCGCCATGGACTGCGGCGCTCACAAACAGTGTGGGGCCGGGTCGGTTTCCATGCACAACATGAACGGACATTGTCACTGGCGTGTGATCAGATAGAACACTGACAGGCAGATCAACGGTCTGTCGCGCACCAGCCGGTATTTTGGCGTTTCCAATTTCGAATGGTGCGCGAGCAGGCATCAGCCTTCACCTTTGGTTTTTGTTTTTCCTGGCTTTGCCTGTTTTTCCAGGAGTTCTATGATTTTACCGGCGATATCGATGCCGGTTGCATTTTCGACACCTTCCAGGCCTGGCGATGAGTTTACTTCCATAACCACAGGTCCATGATTTGCACGAAGCATATCCACGCCACACACATTGAGCCCCATGGCTTTTGCAGAACGAATTGCGGTGGAGCGTTCTTCTGGAGAGAGCTTAATCTGTTTTGCGGTGCCGCCACGGTGCAGGTTTGACCGGAATTCTCCTTCTCCGCCCGTGCGCTGCATAGCGGCCACAACTTTGCCTCCGACTACAAGGGCGCGAATATCTGTTCCGCCGGCTTCCTTGATGAACTCTTGAACCAGAATGTTTACATTGGCGCTGCGGAAAGCCTCAATCACCGACTTTGCGGAGCGGTCTGTATCTGCCAAAACAACGCCAAGGCCCTGGGTTCCTTCAAGCAGCTTGATGACGAGGGGAGCACCGCCAGCCATTTTCAGAACTTCTTCGGTTTGCTTGGGATCATGTGCAAAGGTCGTAACAGGAAGACCAATACCCTCACGCGCCAGGATTTGCGTTGAGCGCAGCTTGTCACGCGAACGTCCAATAGCGACTGACTCGTTTAACGGGTATACGCCGGCCATTTCGAACTGACGCAGAACAGCTAGTCCATAAAACGTGATGGAAGCACCGATGCGCGGAATAACGGCATCGTAGCCAGTGAGCTTTTGTCCTTCATAGTAGATGTCAGGACGGCGCGATGCGATGTTCATGGTGCATCGAAGCGTATTGATGATGTCGAGGGTGTGGCCACGCGTTTCCGCGGCTTCCTTCAATCGTTTGTGCGAATAGAGATTCGGGTTTCTAGCCATCATCGCAATTTTCATAGTCTTCTCCTTTGTTGAAGTCTCGAAATTGGCAGGCTTAAAGCCATCCAATTGCTACTGGACTGCAGCGAATTTCTTTATTGATTTGGGTACTGGCGGGCCCAGAAGGAATGAACGGCCAGGGTGGATCAGCAGGCGCAGTTGCCGTATCGCCGTACGACCGAGGATCAGATCAAATCCCATGTTTTTACGGTCCGCGAGTGACACATCGATGCGGGTGCGATGGGTGCCAATCAACAGAGTTGTTCGAATGATTATTCGCAGTTCCGGCAAGCCACCGGTGTTTTTGATTTCCCGCTCATCAAATACAGGTGCCTCAAGTATCTGAACTTGCTTTCCATCTGGAGATGGCAACCTGAACCGAACCCAGTTTACGTCGTCACGATCAAACCGTTCCTGGTTTTCAGCATGAATAGCAGAGGTTCTGGCGCCACTATCTATTTTTGCGCGCAGCTGTTCGATATTCAAATCTGGCAGACCAACGAGCTCGCGCCATCCGACAATTTTTCCGGATGGGTCCGGATGCTGCCGCGTCTCAGTTTTGGTCAAAGTAAATCCTCATTCGCGCGTCGATAGTTCACGAATGTGTTGGCGCTCATGACGACATAAAAACTATCCATATCGATGAGTATGAAACTACGTTCAACCATCGCGCGGCTAATCTTCAATATGTCGTCTTCATAAAGACGCCGCTTTCCGGCCAATTCTCGCAAAAGTTTTGCCGGGATTCTGTATCTCCCAGACAATTTGCCACCGAACGCCTCGTCGTAGAGAGCGCAGAGTCGATCAGCCGTTTTTGATATCCATTCATCTTCGTATGTCATAATCCGCACCATAATTGGGTAATTATTATTTGTCTATAGGTAAAATAATATTTGTTTTACGTTTATTTGAGGAGGCTGTCTGGGGTCATTTTGTTGCTTCAGGGTAAACGAACAGCGCACCAGCGTGAGTGAGGTTAGGAAATGCACGTGCTCCGAAAAAGGCCTCTAAGTCGGTTGTTTGGGAAAAGCGTTTTTATCTGTCGTCTAAGCCATTAACCGGTGCTACCTCGCTTCCCGCAAGAGGACCGGGTGCATTGCGGGCGCAGTCACGGGCGACAAACCAAATTACATTTGAAAGGCGATGTGGATGAGGTCACCCATGTTGGCGAATGTGGCTCTGAGCAGGATATGTTCGAGCATAACGACGAAGACCTGACACGTAAAATGTTCTCCGAATTACACAGAAAGCCTGGCGGTTTTGACACAGGTCAAGCCGCTCAACTTCATTTCGTGAATGGTGGTGATTTGAGCCACAGAGTGTGGTTTTTCCGCAAACGAACTGGAGTATCTGATGAAGCTAAGGAATGCATTCCTGGTGAGCATGACGGCTGTGGCGCTGTTAGCCTCCGCAACAATCAGCGGCGTTGCAACGCAAGCGACTGATTCCGCCTCTGATCCAGAGAATTTTGGCCCTCCAGAGGCCATGCTGTTTTGGACATTTGAGCAGAAGGTGGCTGGTTTTCGGAATATGGACAAGATTGCCTGGACGCGAAAAATTTCAGCCAGTGACTATCCGCAGCCACTAATGAATCTGTCCGCCGATCTGAGTAACGTTCAACTGCGTTACAATGGTGATGAGATGACAATCGATGGGTTCCTGGAAAGTGAAAATGTAGCTGGTCTTCTGATTATCAAAGACGGCGCAATTGCTTATGAATATTACGGATTGGGCAACAGTCAGGATACGCCGTGGCTTTCGTTCTCGGTTACAAAATCCATAGTGTCGATGCTTGTTGGGGCCGCAATTCAAGATGGTTACATTGACAGCGTTGATGAGCCGATTACGGACTACCTGCCTCGGCTGAAAGGGTCTGCTTATGATCAGGCGGCCATCCGGGATGTGCTGCAAATGTCTTCGGGCGTTCAGTGGAATGAGGATTATTCAGATCCGGAATCTGACATCGCCCTGGCCGATATGAGTACGCTAGGCATCTATCGACAATTATCTGAAAAACCTGTCATGGCGCAGCCGGGCGAGATCTTCAACTACAACACTGCAGAGACAAATCTGGTCGGCACCATGCTGCGATCCGCCATTGGCAACAATTTGTCGATTTATCTGAGCGAAAAAATCTGGCACCCGTTTGGAATGGAAGCTGATGCAAACTGGATGCTAAGTGAATCCGGAGGTGGGGAGATTGGTGGTTGTTGTTTGAGTGCCACATTGCGCGACTATGGACGCATTGGGCTGTTTGCGCTGAATGATGGGCGTCTGGCGGATGGAACACCAGTGCTGCCCTCAGGATGGATGGCAGACGCAACGGCTCCATCCAATGGCAATGGCGAATATGGCTATCTGTGGTGGTTGCAGGGTGGCGGTAGCTTCCGCGCTCAGGGTATATTTGGTCAGGATATTTTCATTGATCCCGACAACCAGCTTGTCATTGCGTTGCAAAGTGCGCGTGAGCATGCGGACAGGTCGGAAGATTGGGAATTGCAGGATGCATTTTATGATGCGGTCATCGATGTGCTGACACAATAGGTGCCAACGATCTGCCGGAAGCGGGCGATGATCAAGGCCTGATCATGATAGGATCAGTTTCTCTCCTGCTTCCAGCGCTCCTTCCATAAATCCACCAAAACCTTCTGCCATTTCGGTTGAAGCAAAGGACAGGGCTCCTTGCCACAAACCATTGAGGGCTGGTGGTCGACCATAGATCGGGTGGGCACCGACATTTGTATGATCAGCCGGAGTGGAAATCAGACTGTTCTGGGCCCAATCTTCCAAGATCAGTTGAGATGGATGTTCTGCCTGCTGGCCGAAAAGACGGATAAGCTGATCCACCGCCATCTGCTTCAGCGACTGGCACAGCTTGCTGCGACTATCCGCTGGGACTCCGACAAAGCCGAATAAAGCAAATCCGCCGTATTCGGTGGTTGAGGCGTCGTGGATTTCTGCAAGAGGTCCGCGCTGGCTCATTGCATCCCCGGACAGGCCATTTTGCCTCCAGAATGGCCTGTCATAGATTGCGAGAACTTTGGCGTGACCGGCCATCCATGTGGGAATGTTCTGTAAGGCCTGATTGGCTTCTGCAGGGAGGGCAGGGCTGAACCTTATACTCTCTGCTGCGACCCGGGGTGGTGCCGTGATTACGACATGCTGAGCGGAAATGGATCCAATGCCGGTGTCGGCACGCACTTCGCCATTCGTGTGTGTAAGGGCTGTCACAGGTGCCGACAGATGGCATTTATCTTCCGGGAGTTCGTTGACAAGTGCCGTGATGAGCGACCCAAGGCCACCTACCAGACGCAGGGACCCTTGCATGGATGCGTATCCCCGGCCGCGCATAACTCTTCCGTCTGCTGTTTCGACAACGCTTTCGCCTTCTGCATGTTGCTCAAAAACCTTCAGCCCAAACCTTTCGATCAGAGACTGAAGGCGTGGCTGTCCGGGCCAGAACCATGCAGGGCCAAGATCGAAGGCGGCACCTCCAATCGTTGCGGATTTTATACGTCCGCCGAATCTGTCTGAGGCTTCAACCAGCAGGAAATCCGATTTTTCACGGTGAAGGCGATCCGCCAAGGCGAGGCCGGAAAGGCCACCGCCGATAATGAGCGTTTTCGTCTGCATCAGAATTTTTCACTCATGGGCCGCAAATCCAATTCGTGAGTCCACGTAGATTTTGGTTGATGTGCCAAAGCCCAATAGGCGTCCGCTAAATGATCGGGTTTCATCATTCTTGAAGGGTCGAGATCGTGCAGGTCCCGACTTTTGGCGCTGTCGATGATGCCATCCAGAATGACGTGGGCAATGTGGATGCCATCCGTTTGATATTCACGCGCCAAGGACTGGGTCAGACCGCGCAGTGCAAATTTGGCGGAAGCAAAAGCAGAGAAGCCCGAACCGCCGCGCAGGCTGGCTGTTGCGCCAGATACAAGGAAAGCTCCGCCATCTTTCTGCATGGCTGGCAGAACTGCCTGAGCCAGTGCGACTGCGGAGAGGACCATATTGGTCCATGTCGCTTTGAAACTCTCTGGTGCGGTTTCCCGAAATGGCCCACGCACCAGATGTGCCGTGTTGTGAATAACGGTGGATGGTGCGCCATACTCTGCAATCAATCGGGAAACGGTGGCCTGCACAGTATCGGGGTCTGCCAAGTCCACACTCTGAATCTTATGCCCCGAAGGTGCAATGCGTTCTGTACGAGCCAGGCCTACAGTGTGATAGCCACCGGCTGCAAATCGGTCCAGCAAGGCGTCTCCCAATCCAGTGCCTGCACCTGCAACCAGTACGAGTTTACCATTGCTCGCCATGTCAGATTTTTTCCTTTGAAGCTATCGGGGTGGTTATGGGCCCGGCCAAGTGATCGGATTTGATCCAGACCCGCGTTCCGCCAGGCCCGGCTGTGGCTGCAAAATCTTCATCAGCGGGCAGCCGCAACCATGAGTCGACTTTAAACAGCTCATCCGCCTCGGTGAAACTGCCTTCAAGAACAAAGACTTCAAGTCCTTTATGAGCTTGGAGGTGGATTTCAGTGCCGGGGTCCCATACTTCAATTCGAACAATTTCACGGACATCTTTGTGCAGAGGAATGATGCTGACGCCGGGCCGCTCTGCGGCCGGTTCATGGCTCATATCCGCCGTATGGTGCGTTACCGCGGTCCTGTCATCAAGATCAAACTGCCACAGTTTCACAAGTATGGTTGCGCCTTCTGAAGCGCTGGGCGTGTGTGATGATTGGGGCGGGTTGCGGACATAGCTGCCGACTGGAAAGTCGCCATGCTCGTCTTGAAACACACCCGACAGAACGAGATATTCCTCGCCGCCTGTATGTGTATGAGCTGAAAACGTACTGCCGGGTGCATAGCGGACGATTGATGTTGCCCGCGCCACTTCATCGCCGATCCGGTCAAGCATGCGTCGGTCTACACCGGGCATTGGAGAGGGAACCCAGGGTTCATTGGCTGCATGAACGACAGCGCGGATTTTGAAGTCTGAATTCTTGTCCATTTTCTCTCCACTTGGTGTTGGCTATGAAGTTCTTTGTCTATTCGAAGGTGTTTGATCGGATACGACTTGACGCGCGTGTCTGTCAACCTCTATCTATCAGTAGATAGGTAAATTGGAATTGATATGAATAGTGATGTTTTGCCGATGCGGGACCGAATTCTGGACGCCGCAGAAACACGTATGCGGGGAAGAGGGTTTCACAGCGTCAGTTTTCGCGACCTCGCGAATGATGTTGGCGTGAAAAGCGCGAGCGTTCACTATCATTTCCCACAGAAATCCGATCTGGGAAACCAGTTGGTGGAGCGCTATTCAGCGCGGTTTCAGGCTGAACTTGATGCTATTGATACGTCAGTTCCGAGCGCGGCAATGACCAGGTTTCTGGCCCTTTATGATAACGCGTTTTCGGTGGGGAAATCTGTCTGTCTATGCGCAATTCTTAGCGCAGAGGCCAACAGTTTGCCGGACACATTAAACGCCAGACTTCGTGGGTTCTTTGAGGTGAATGTGCGCTGGTTGTCGGCCTTGAATGTGCGACACGGATTGGCAGACAGGGTGCCCGATCCGCTGGAAATAGTCGGTGCGCTTGAGGGCACGATGATTGTTGCCAATGCAATGGCGGATCGTGCCGCTCTGATAACGACAATTACGCGGATACAGGCTGCTTATGATCTGGCGGCAGAATAGCATCAAGATCGGCCAGGAATTTGGCGTTTTCCTGTTCTGATCCGATGGAAACACGGATGTAGGTGTCATATCCATCCTGTTTCCATGGTTTGACAATTGTCCCTCGTTTCAGGAGGTCTTCCGCGACCGGCATGGACGAGCGATTGGCATCAAAGAAAATGAAATTCCCAAGTGATCGAGCTATCCTGTAACCCCGCGCGCTCAATTCCAGCGACATGAAGTCGCGCTGCCGAATTGTTTCGGCTGTACAGCTTTTCATATGGCCATCATTCTGCAGCGCCAGTGTTGCCGCCATTTGTGCAACTGCATTGATGTTGAAGGGCGTCCGCGTGAGGTCAAGGGCCTGACGCAGTTGTTTTGATCCGCAAATCCCGAAACCGACCCGCAGGCCAGCCAGTCCCCAGGCTTTGGAAAAAGTCCTGAGAATGATCCAGTTTTGATCATCCGGCATCAGGCAGGCCAGTCCGGAAACATAGTCACCTTGAATGGCGTATTCGTAGTAGGCTTCGTCAAGCACCAGCAATGTGTCTGGATGCTTTGTTGCCATGACCTGTTTGAGTTGTTGCGGGTTGAGCCATGTACCGACCGGATTCATGGGATTTGCGAAAATGAGCATTTTTGCAGGCTTGGCTACAGCTTCGAGCAACGCATTCAGATCGGTTTCCAGCACATCGGTGAGGCCAATTCGCTCAACTTCTGCGCCCATAAGTGTTGCGTAGTCTTCATGCAGTGGGAATGATGGATAGAGTGTGATGACCTGATCGTCGGGCTGAACCACACTGCGGCAAATGATGGAAATCAGTTCTTCCGATCCGTTTCCGAAGATCAGATTGTCAGACGCAACATCCAGATAGTCGGCCAGCGTCGTCGCCAATTGTGCAGAGTTTGCATCCGGATAGAGAAACAAATCTGAGCTTGCCAATTTCAGCGCAGCGAGGACCTGCGGGGCGGGACCGGCAGGATTCTCATTCGATGCCAGTTTCGCGATTTCCGTCACACCATATTTCGACTTGACTTCATCAAGGCCCAACCCTGAATTATAGGGGTGAATATGAGCGAGCGTTGGGCGAAGGATTTTTTCCAGCTGGTTCATTCTGGCCTCAATATCTGCAATTCTGTTGCGAATGTTGGAGTTATTATGTATAGACATATAAAATGATGCGCAAGAAGGTTTCTTGAAATGGCACAGTCGATTTTTGATCTTTCAGGCAAGGTAGCGCTGGTTACAGGCGCAAGCCGGGGCCTTGGGCGGTCGATGGCGGTTGGCCTTGCTGAGGCGGGTGCAAAAATTGTTATAACCTCCAGAAACCTGGCGTCTCTGGAAGAAACAAGCGCAGAGATTGAGCGCGTAGGCGGCACTTCTGTGCCGCTGGTGCTGGATGTCAGTGATGTGTCGGGTATGACAGATCAAATGTCCAACCTGGCAGTGCAGTTTCCCGGCGGCCTTGATATTCTCGTCAACAATGCAGGCTATGAAGAAGTTTGCCCGTCTCTGGATGTCTCTGAAGATGTTTGGGACAGGGTGGTTGATACCAATTTGAAGGGCGCTTTCTTCTGCGCCAGAAACGCTGCCCGGATGATGGTCGATACAGGGCGTGGTGGCGCTATCATTAATGTCTGCTCTTTGACGTCCTATGTGGGCGTGCCAACAGCCGTGCCCTATGGATCTTCAAAATCCGGTTTGCTGGGAATGACGCGAGCGCTCTCAACCGAATGGGCGGCCCATCGGATTCGGGTCAACGCCATTGCGCCAGGTTATTTCCGCACTGCACTGACGGATCAGTTTTATCAGAATGAAGATTGGCAGAACGCCATGCTGGAGAAAATTCCGCTGGGCAGTTTCGGTGATTCAAATGATCTGAAAGGTGCCGTGGTTTTTCTGGCGAGTGATGCATCGAATTACATTACGGGCCAATGCATTGGAATTGACGGCGGCTATCTGGCCTCTATCTAGAGACTGGACTTGCTTGGGGCTAGAGACTGGACTTGCTTGGGGAAAGAGAAAATATGGAAATTGCCAGTCCTTACTTGACATTTCGGCATGGCCCGCTTTTCATGTATATACATATCGTTTTCCGGGTGTCGTCATGCCAAAGAAACGAACCAGTCCATAAGGCCTTTCTCACGTGAATACAAACGCAATTCCGGCCCAAATTCCGGCGGTTTCAGCATCTAATGTCGCGATGCAGTTTTCTGACTTGATGGCTGTCAAGGATGCAAACTTTGAATTGGAAAATGGTCGTTTTCTGACAATATTGGGGCCGTCAGGCTCTGGCAAAACAACGCTGCTGCGCATGATCGCCGGCTTTTTAAAGCCGACACAAGGTCAAATCTTCATAAACGGCAACGAAGTCAACGCTGTTGCACCCAACAAGCGCTCGGTGGGCATGGTGTTTCAGAAACTTGCCTTATTTCCACATATGACTGCAGCTCAAAATGTGGCATTTCCGCTGAAAATGCGTCGATTTGATGCCAAAAAAATTCCTGCACGCGTTTTGGAATTTCTGAATTTGGTGCGTTTGGATGGCTTGGAAAACCGGCGTATGAACGAGCTGTCCGGTGGGCAGCAACAGCGGGTGGCGATTGCGCGCGCTTTGGTTTTCGAGCCAGACCTTTTATTGCTGGATGAACCCCTGGCAGCGCTGGATCGCAAGCTGCGCGAGGAAATGCAGCTGGAATTTCGCCGCATCCAGAAAGAGCTTGGTGTCACAACGATCAATGTTACCCATGATCAGCGCGAAGCCCTTGTCGTTTCAGACCAGATCATTGTGATGGACAATGGTGAAATCCAACAGGATGCTTCACCAACGCAGATGTACCGCACCCCGCACAATCCCTTTGTTGCCAATTTCATTGGCGTGACCAATCTTTTTGATGGGACCCTGATGTCGGCCAGCACAGAGGGTGCTGAGGTGCGTATTGGTGATTTGACCCTGTCCGGCATTTTGCGCAGCAGTGCTGATGCCTCTGTATTGGGCTCGCAAGCACGTTGTGCTGTGCGGGCTGAGCAAATTCGAATTTCTGCAGCACCGGATGCGCTTGGCACGCTGGACGTTACGTTCCAGGGCGTCGTAAAAGACGTAATCTTTGAAGGCGAACGGTTGCTCTATGAGCTGTCGGTTCCAGAATTGGGAGATGAACCCATACGCATTTTTCATCATGATCAAAATGACTTCGCTACTCACGATGTTGGAGAGACTGTCCACATCGGGTGGATGAACCGCGACTTACATATTTTTGTCGCATCCTAAAGGCCTCTGACACCTGTCGGGCCTGAACCAGAAACAGGGAGTATTTATATGCCCATAGACAAGACATTCAATCGCAGGCAGCTGCTGAAGACCACAGCCACCGTTGGTGCTGCCGGTGTTTTTGTGGCCTCCGCACCTTCTATTCTTCGTGCCGCAGAGCCGGATAAGCCATCTGAAATCATCGTACGTGCATGGGGTGGCCCATGGGTCGAAGCCCTGAAGAACGGCGTTTCAGATCGCTTCACCGCTGAAACCGGCATTCGGGTGATCCATGATTTGACTGAAGACAACGAAATCCAGCCGAAAGTCTGGGCAGCAGTTGCTCAAGGTCGGACACCACCGATCCACATCAATTGGGATACGACAACAAACGCAACAAAATCCGCTTTGCGCGGCGTGTGTGAAGATTTGTCCGATCTGTCCAACATTGCCGGAACAACGGATCTGGCCAAGCCTGTTGGCGTTGATGGCTATCCAATCGTTAACACATATGGCTATGTTTATGTGTTGGCCTATCGTCCATCTGCGTTCCCCGATGGCCCACCAAAATCCTATCACGATTTGCTTGATCCAAAGTTCAAGGGTCGTCTGGCATTCTACAATGATGGCATTGGTTTCCACTTCCCGGCACAGGTTGCCGGTGGCGGAAGTCTGGATGGTATTCCAGATGCCATGGACCCAGCCTGGGAATTCATCACCAAGATGAAAGCTCAGAATCCGCTGCTTGGCGAAGATCCAGACTTTGTGACATGGTTCCAGAATGGTGAAATTGATGCGGCTTGCACCATTTCCACCAATGCTCTGGGCGCCAAGAAGAATGGCGTTGATATTGCCTGGACTGTGCCGGAAGAGGGCGCGAAGTTCGACACTGATGGCCTTTGGATTCCAAAAGGTCACTCTGAAGGCGATCTCTACTGGTCCAAAGCCTATATCAACAGCGCTCTGACGAAAGAATCCCAGCAGATCTGGCTGGATGGTCTTGGTCTCCCAGGTGTTGTACCAGGCCTGACACCTCCTCCAGGCATGGCGGGTGATCCTGCCTATCCAACAAAGCCTGAAGACTTTGAGCGTCTCATTCGCGTCTCCGGCCAGGTTCAGGTCGAAAATGAGAGCGATTGGTTCTCCAAATTCAAAACCATCATGCAGGGCTAACAGCCCCGCTACAAAGGTTCACCGGGCGGTTGTTTTGATCGCCCGGTGCTGTCCCTAAAGAGCACGCACCCAAATGCAACGTAGCCCTTCCTCATATCCAATTTTATGGCGTGTCATGGATGTCCTAGAGGCAGCCTTTGCGGCCGTATGGCCAAAAGGCGGCGGCAAGTTCACGCCATATCTGATGCTGACGCCAGCCATTGTTCTTGTGGGAACACTGGTGGTTGGACTGCTTTACATCGGGGATTCTTCGCTGCGGGTTCTGGACAGATCCACGTTCCTGTTTTCGGACTACTGGACCCTTGATAATTATATACGTGCGTTGTCCGAACCGTTTATTTTCACTGTGGTCTGGCGCAGTTTGATGGGCGCGGTGATTGTCACAATCGTGACGCTTATGCTGGCATTTCCCTATGCTTACATCATGGTTCGTACACCCAGTTCATTTGTGCGCAAATTCCTTCTCATTGCTCTGTTTCTTCCGTTCTTCATCGGGCAGGTTGTCCGTGCCTATGGATGGCTGATCATCCTTGGCAATCAGGGCATCGTGAATGATGTGTTGGGGCTTGTTGGCGTTGAGCCGTTGCGGCTTTTGTTCAACTATCCGGCTGTTCTGTTTGGCCTTGTGCAGTATATGCTGCCCTTTGCGGTGCTCATGCTGGCACCGGCGTTGACGGCTATTCCCGAGGAGATTGAGGCGGCATCCGGTTCACTGGGTGCAAGCTGGGTGAAGACGATGACCCATATCGTTCTGCCTATGGCAAAGCCCGGTCTGATTGGTGCGGGTCTGGTGGTTTTGACACTGTCTTTGACCGATTTTGCCATGCCGGCCATTCTGGGAGGTGGCACGCAGGATTTCATTGCCAATGCCATTTATGACCAGTTTTTCCGCACGTCTGATCAAGGCTTCGGCTCTACACTCGCCTTGTTGCTGATTGCGCTTGGATCCATATTGGTCGGCGTCATATTCGCCGTCTTTGGTGCCGGTACGCTGGCACTGGATGGATCGCGAAAATGACACGGTCCCGTTCTCAGCAAATCGTTTATTGGTCGCTGGTCATTCTGACATTGCTGACCCTGTCCGCACCGACCTTTGTCGTCCTGGGTGCCTCATTCACATCTGGAAACATCATTCAGTTTCCACCGGATGGATTTTCTCTCAAATGGTACGCCGCCATCATTGGAGAGCAGAACCTTCGGGATGCGTTTGGACGGTCTTTGATCGTCGCCACCATTTGTGTGCTCGTGTCATTGCCCACCGGTACGCTGGCCGGTATCGCTCTGTCCAAGTTCCGCATCAGGGGCGCGAATGCCATTCAGGTCTATCTGTTGCTGCCCTTTACCATTCCGCTGATCGGGTCCGGCATTGGTCTGATGCTGGCCTTTGGAGATGCTGGCCTTTTGGGCAATTTATGGCCCATCGGAATTGCGACCGCCGTCATCAATCTGCCCTTTATGATCTGGGCTGTGTCTTCCAGCGCTGTCGGTCTTGACCCGGATCTGGAACTGGCGGCTCAGAGTTGTGGGGCAGGGCCGGTGCAGACCTTTTTCTCCGTAACGCTGCCTGCTGTGGCGCCCGGTGTCATTACCGGTTCGCTGTTGATGTTCATTCTATCGTTGAATGAGTTTTTGGTCAGCCTCTTGCTGGTTGACGCACGGATCGTGACGCTGCCGGTTCAGATTTACAATTCCATCCGCTCCATCATCACTCCGGACCTGGCTGCCGTATCTGTGGTGTTCATTGTCGTCGCGATGCTTGCCATTGCCGCGCTCGACAAGCTTGTGGGCCTGGAAATTTTCCTGAAGTCCAAATAACCCGCCCGACAGGGCCCGATGAAGGCTAGTTAGAGAATGTCATCTGTATCTTTTTACGAAACCGCAAATCTGAATTCTGAAGCCTATAAAAATCTGCTGAAGCGATCAGAATCCGACCTGTCTGTTTTCATGGAGAAGGTGGAGCCGATTATTGAAGCGGTGAGAACAGAAGGCGATGCTGCTCTTGTCCGCTACGGACGGGAGTTTGATGGTGCCAAGCCGTTAACGGAAGCCACGCTGAAAGTCAGCGAAGCCGAGTTTGATGCGGCATTTGACACAGTTGATGCCGAGGTCATTGAGGCCATCGAATATGGAATTTCAAATATCAGATCATTCCACGAAGAGCAGAAGCCTGACCCAATGTGGTTCAAGGAAATTCGCCCCGGTGCATTTGCCGGTGATCGCTATACGCCCATTCAATCCGTCGCGCTCTATGTGCCACGTGGTAAAGGTGCATTTCCGTCTGTGACCATGATGACATCGGTGCCAGCCGTTGTGGCAGAGGTGCCGGAGTTGGCTATTTTCACACCGCCGACGCCCGATGGGTCTGTCGATGCAGCAACATTGGTCGCGGCACGCATTGCCGGGGTTGAAACCATCTACAAATGTGGTGGCGCTCAAGCGGTAGCTGCAGCCGCGTTCGGAACGCAATCGATCAAGCCAGCGTTGAAGATTGTCGGGCCGGGAAGTCCATGGGTCGTAGCCGCGAAACGGCGTCTGTCTGATATGATTGATCCGGGTCTTCCGGCCGGCCCGTCTGAAGCGATAATCTTTGCCGATGAGAGCGTGCATGGCGGGTTGGCTGCACTGGATTTGCTGGTGGAAGCTGAACATGGGCCGGACAGTTCCGCATTTCTCGTTACGCACTCACGGCGGGTTGCAGAAGAAGCCTTGGCGGCGCTTCCTGATCATTGGGCCGCGATGACCGAGCAGCGTGTGGAATTTTCCAAAGCCGTGCTGTGTGGGGAGAATGGCGGTATCGTCCTCACGTCTTCGTTGGAAGAGAGTTACAAATTTATCAATGATTATGCGCCGGAGCATCTTGAGTTGCTGTCCACAGAACCGTTCGAACATTTGGGACATATTACCGAGGCCGCCGAGATTTTAATGGGCCCGCATACACCGGTTTCCATTGGCAATTTCGCGCTTGGACCGAACGCTGTTCTGCCGACTAGCCAAGGTGCGCGGACCTATGGCCCGCTGTCCGTGCATGATTTCGTCAAATGCTCATCCATTGGCTACGTTACCCGGCCCGCCTATGCAGAAATGGCCAAACATGCGCGGGTTCTGGCGCGGTATGAAGGCTTTTCGTCCCACGAAAACGCAGTTTCGGACATGCGTCAGAAGTATCTGGGCAATCGCTGATATGAAAGCTGTTCGACTGCATGACAAGCTTGATTTGCGCTGTGAAGACGTCGCGAAGGCCCCTGATCCTGCTCCAGATGAGGTGCGTGTTCAAGTTGCCTATGCAGGCATTTGTGGCTCCGACATCCACAACTTCAAAACCGGCCAATGGATCAGCAGAAAACCATCCATTGCGGGGCACGAATTCTCCGGGTTTGTCGAAGCTGTTGGAGCAAATGTTCGCGGCCTGGAAGTTGGCGACAAGGTTGCGGCAGATTCACGCTATTATTGCAGTGATTGTGCAAACTGCCGATCAGGCAAGGTCCATTTATGCGAAAGCCTTGGCTTTGTCGGTGAAGCGATTGATGGCGGGTTTGCCGGTTTTATAACTGTTCCAGCAAAGCTGTGTCTTAAATGCAAACCAGATGCTGCGCTTGATATCGCCGCTTTGGCTGAACCATTGGCTGTTGCTCTGCATGCCTTGAACCTGTTGAACATCCCCAATGATGAGCCATTGCTGATTATCGGATGTGGTCCAATAGGAGCACTAAGCGCTCTTGCCTCGACCTGCAGGTCCAATCGCGCGCTGTTCATCTGCGACGTAAATGCAATCAGAGCTGAGCGTTGTGCAGAATTATCCGGTGCAGCCATTGTTGATCTGGCGAGTTTCTCGCAATCTGATAGCAGCGCTGAAAAGCCTGTCAGGTATGTTCTGGATACGACCGGCAATATCGGCGTCATCGATATGTTGCTGCAAAAAATGTCCGGCTGCACCATCGGTCTTGTCGGTATTGGATCGGGTGAATTGACAATCGATCCGGTTCATCTGGTGGAGCGCGAAATTTCAATTGTCGGCTGTCATGCATTCGCAGATGAATTGCCCGAAGCGATTGCGTTGCTGCATGAAAGGGCTGATCAATTTGAAGGTATAATTGGTGAGCGGATTACGCTGGAACAGACTGTTGCAGCCTATGGTGTGATTTCGTCCGGAAAATCACCAGTGATCAAGACATTGATTGAGGTGTCGGTGAGTGAACCACAATCCCGGACTGCCCGAATTCGCGAACTCGCTAAATCGGATGAAGCTGCGGCGTTGGTTGAACTCAGACTGTTTCTCATCGAGACATTCGATATTGAGGTTCACGACCTGCAGATCAATCATGATCAGTATTCGCTCAATTCGCTGAACGGTTTTTTTCGCGGTAGCAAGGATCGATTTTTCTTCAAGTTTCATCAGGAAGAAGGCGAAGAGGAAATGAGCGGGGAGTATTACCGCGCTGATCTGATCGCCAAAGCCAATTTGCCAATTGATCTTCCTGTTCTGACATCCGTCCAGCCAGGTGAACAGATACTGGTTTACCGGCGCAGGGACGACAGGCGATTTTCTGATGTTCTGCGTGAACTGGACGACGAACATGATGAAAAGGGCGCTGCCATTGCAGATTTGGCTGAGCGTAAACTGAACGAAAAAATTCTGACCGTAGCCAAGAAAAGCCTGCACCCGGTGACGATAGAGCAGGTGGCCAACGAGCCGATCCATCGCCTGTTTTACGAGCGTCTTATCGACATAAAGACACAGGCAGCGCCGGGTGGTCGCTTTAAAAAATTCTATATAGATCAGACGTTTGCGTTTCCGGGTGCTACATTGTCCTGGGCCGAGTTGGCGAATGCCAAGCTTGTGTTGAACGGGCAGGCCATGATTTCGACGATTGGCAATATTTTCGATAACGCTCTTGAAAACCTTCATCCTGCGCATCTTGCAAATGCGGGCGGTGTGGTGGCCCATGGTGATGCTCACAACGCTAATGTCTGGTTTGAGACTGGTGATGGCGAAGCCAAGCTATCCTATTTCGACCCGGCATTTGCAGGGGAGCATTTCCCATCGCTTCTGGTCGAGGCCAAAGCAACGTTTCATAACATTTTTGCGCATCCATTCTGGCTGTATGACCCGCAGGTTGCGGCAGATCGGTTCAAGGCGCGTGTCAGCTATGAAAAGGGTGTTCTTGCCATAGATACCGACTGGGCGCTGACGCCGGTGCGCGAGCGCTTGCTGCGCGCAAAGGCGGAAGCTTTCTGGCAACCTTTCCTGATGCATTTGAAGAGCAGGGACCTGTTGCCTGAAAACTGGGAGGCAACACTGCGATCCGCATTGGCGATGTCACCGGCCCTAGTGATGAATTTGCGCGCCAATGTGGAGCGGCATAATCCCACATCATCGGCCATCGGGTTTTATGTCACTGCACTGGTGGGGTCGCGACCGGTGAGTGGAAATAATGTGGTGACAGAGTTCCTTACCGCAATCGATCCTGACAAACAGATTTAGGTGCGCCTTGAAGCAAGTGGTCAACATTGAAGATTTGAGGGCTTTGGCGCAGCGACGGCTGCCTAAAATCTTCTTTGATTATATTGATGGCGGCGCTTTTTCGGAGACAACGGCCGGACGTAATCGGGCTGATTTTTCCAATTGGTGTCTTACCCAACGCGTTCTGAAGCAGAAGGAAATGCCTGATCTGAGCTGTGACTATCTTGGGTCGCAGCATGAACTTCCCTTTATGCTGGGCCCGGTTGGTTTTTTGGGGCTGTATCGGGGCCGGGGTGAGGTTCTGGCGGCGCAAGCTGCAAAGGCGAAGGGCATCCCCATGTGCCTGTCGACCTTCTCAATCGGCAGTATCGGGACACTTCGTAAGGAAATTGGCGGTGATCTGCAGTTTCAGCTTTACATGGATCGCGATAAATCATTCGTCGAAGATTTGCTGCAATCTGCTGTCGATGCCGACATTGATGTCCTTTACCTCACGGTTGATACTTCGGTTACGTCAGTGCGGGAGAAAGATGTCCGGAACGGTTTTCGGGCTGTCACTAAAATTACGCCTGCACTCGCATTTTCCATGATGCAGCGTCCGGCCTGGTGTCTGGACATTCTGCGTGCCGGATCACCCAATGTGGAGGCCGTGGCGGATTATCCGGAGTTCGGCAATGGTGCGCTGGAACAGGCTTCAAACCTGTCTGGTCGGCTGGATGCTTCGCTCACCTGGGATGATGTCAAATGGCTGCGCAGCAAATGGAAAAAACGGCTGGTGGTGAAGGGCATTCTTTCCGCTGAGGATGCCAAAATCGCGAGAGACTGCGGTGCTGATGCTGTTGTGATTTCAAACCATGGTGGCCGCCAACTGGATTTTGCCAGTTCCACAATCTCGGTTCTGCCATCCGTTCGGGAAGCGGTGGGGCCTGTTTTCTGTGTATTGATTGATGGTGGGTTCCGCCGTGGCAGTGAAATCGCCATCGCGCTTGCTTTGGGCGCAAGCGGCGTGCTGCTGGGACGTGCCTACGCGTTTGGACTGGCCGCTGGCGGGCGTGCTGGTGTTGAAAAGGCAATTGATATTCTGTCCGTCGAGCTGTCCATTACGCTCAAATTGATGGGGCTGTCGGGTGTCAGGGAATTGCAGTCCAATGGCGCAGATTGTGTCAGCCGGTTGGGGTGAAACTGGCAAACATGCGATGCTGATCGCCCGGATATGAGAGTTTTGCCCAAGTAACATAACCCTTTTCGTTTTGCGTGGTCCGCTCGACGACAAGGCAGGCATCACCCATTGCAATCTGCAATGATTTAGCGACGTCATCTGAGGCGGAGACCGCCATGATCTGATGTTCAGCTGAATTCCACGGCACCTTTTTAAGCAACCAGTTTCCTGGAGCTTCTTCTGTAAAATCCACCTGCCGTATTTCAGGAACCGCTTCCATGTTGATGATGCGCTCTTCCAAGCAAAACGGGGCACCGTTTGCAGAATGAAGACAGGTGATTTCACGCACCTGTTCCAAATCCTGCGATCCGAAACGGCTTTGCTCTTCTGTCTTCAGAAGCCGGACCTCATCGCCTAAAAGCGTGTAGGAATAGGTCTTGCCGGATTGTTCCACTTCGGTTCGGATGCTTGTAATCTGTAATGCTGCTGACAAGGATTGCGGGGCTTTGACAAAAGTGCCGGATTTTCGATTTCTAACCAAAAGCCCGGATTGGGTCAGTTGGGTCAAAACCTTGTTCACGGTCATGCGCGAACAGCCATATTCCCGTGCCATCTCGGTTTCGAAGGGAATGCGAAAGCCTGGAGGCCATCTGCCAGAGATGATGTTGTCCTGAACTTCTTCCAGAATCCGCAAATGCAGCGATCTGGGTTCGTCTTTGCCAGAGTCTTTGCCGGACTCTTCAGGGACTTTCGGGGCAGCTCTCATAGCTCAAGTATATACATGTTAAAGGTGAGAGGAAACCAGCTTGTGTGATTTTCAGTTTCCACAACCCCTCGGATTTAAGCAGAATTCAGTGCGCCGGTTAGATCGCGAATTGCCACGCGGTAATCCGTCAGGATTTTGTCGCGTTCAATGTGTCTGCCGTCCTGAACCATGTGCCGCCCGGCGGACCACAGATCGGTCACGACACTGCCATCTGCCGCGAAGCAAAATCCGTCAAACAATTGTTCTGGAGTAAGGGCGCACAGATATTGGCTTGTGCTGTCTATCGCGACAAGATCTGCCAGGAATCCCGTTTCAATCCTGCCTGCGTTTCGGTTGAGGGCTTGAGCACTTCCGGTCGCAGCGTTGAGATAAAGATTTTGCCCCACAGATCCTGATTTTTTTACCAATATGTTTCGGTTCAAATCACGCATGCGTTGGCTGTATTCCAATGTGCGCAGTTCTTCCGCCACCGAAATGCGGATGTCTGAATCCGACCCAATGCCGAATGTCCCGCCCGCCTCAATAAATGTGGCTCCATTGAACGGCCCATCACCCAGATTAGCCTCTGTTATTGGGCACAGGCCCACGACGGCGCCGGAATGGGCTAGGGCTTTGGTCTCCGCGTCGGTCATGTGTGTTGCGTGTATGAGGCACCAGTTTGGTGTTACATCGTAATGATCCAGCAACCATTCGACCGGCCGCTGTCCCAGCCAATGGGAGACTTCAAGAACCTCCTTCGGCTGTTCGGCAATGTGCATGTGGATCGGCCCTTTGTCATGTCGCGATATGAGTTCGTTCAATTCTTCGGGGGAGGTCGCGCGTAGTGAATGGGGCGCAATGCCAAGCTGGTAATCTGCCGGTGTATCGGTCATTGCCAGTTCAATTTCTTCCAGTAACAGAGAGAACTCGTCGACAGAATTGCCAAAACGCTTCTGGCCTCCAACCAGCGGTGCTTTCTCAACGCCGCCATAGGTATACAGCACTGGCAGATGCGTAAGGCCGATGCCGGTCTTCAAAGCTGCTGCAAGAATGCGCGCTGATAGTTCTGAGCGATTGTCATGGAATTGCCCGCCGGGCTGGTGATGCACATAGTGAAACTCTCCAACCGATGCATATCCGGCCTCCTGCATTTCCATGAAAACCAAGGCTGCAATGGCTTCCATCTGCTCTGGCGTCAGGTGATCCAGAAACTTGTACATCAAGGTCCGCCATGTCCAGAAACTGTCTCGTCCTGCAGCGCGATACTCAGTCATTCCGGCCATGGCGCGTTGAAAGCTGTGGCTGTGCAAATTCGCCTTGGCTGGCAGGAGCGTGTCTATCTGAATGTCGGTTGGATCAGCGCTTACTGATCTTTCAATCTCGG
>Ga0163215_100861_pt1 | contig 30711 bp, 24 predicted proteins | sample SynspAceP_FD_185934 | JGI IMG/M metagenome (GOLD analysis project Ga0163215, IMG submission 185934) | Saline lake microbial communities from Ace Lake in Antarctica - Synechococcus sp. Ace-P (Hybrid Assembly) | ecosystem: Environmental > Aquatic > Non-marine Saline and Alkaline > Saline | place...
CGGAGCCCAGCCCGTACCACACCTTGCCCAAATCGTCCGCCAACGCTGCCAAGTTTGAGCAAACAATAGACACAGCGCCACAAACGCATAGCGGGCCATGTTGCCCGCAGTTTTGCTCCTGTTACGGTAAAGCCTTCGAACACGTTGTAATCAATCGCGGATTTCTGGGTGGCGGCAGAGATGATCTTGCTGGCCTTGGGGTCAAACACCACGATATCGGCATCCGCGCCCACGGCAATCGCGCCCTTTTTCGGGTAGATGCTCAGGATCTGCGCGATGTTGGTCGAGGTGACGGCGACAAATTCGTTCATTGTGATCCGCCCGGTGGCGACGCCATAGGTCCACAGCAACGAAAGCCGGTCCTCCAGCCCCCCAGTGCCATTCGGGATCTTGGTAAAATCGCCGCGCCCCATCTGCTTTTGCTTGGTGGTAAAGGCGCAATGATCGGTCGCGACAACTGACAGCGTACCCGCCGCAAGACCCGCCCAGAGACTGTCCTGATGGCGCTTGTCGCGGAACGGGGGTGACATTACCCGCTGGGCAGCATGGTTCCAGTTGGGGTTCTTGTATTCGCTGTCGTCCAGCAGCAGGTGCTGAATCAACGGCTCGCCCCAGACCCGCGTGCCCGCCTGTTTCCAGCGCCGGATCGCCTCGTGTGCTTCCTCGGACGAAGTGTGCACGATATAAACTGGTACCCCAACCGCATCAGCAATCATGATGGCGCGGTTGGTCGCCTCACCCTCGACCGTCGCGGGGCGGGAATAGGCGTGGGCTTCGGGGCCCACGTTGCCTTCGGCCATCAGCTTGGCCTGCAAACCGGCGATCAGATCGCCGTTTTCCGCATGCACAAAGGGGATCGCCCCCAGTTCGCGGCAGCGGGTGAAACTGGCGAACATCTCGTCATCATTCACCATCAACGCGCCCTTGTAGGCCATGAAGTGTTTGAACGTATTCACACCACGGTCAACACAAACAGCCATCTGCGCCCAGATATCCTTTGACCAGCCGGTGATCGACATGTGAAACCCATAGTCGATGCTGGCCTGCCGCGCCGCGCGTTCCTCCCACAATCCCAGCGGACCCAGCAGGTCCGTCGGGCTGGAGATGATGTGATCCACGATCATCGTGGTGCCACCGCTGGCCGCTGCAAACGTCCCGCTTTCCCACGTCTCGGCAGTCGAGGTGCCCATGAACGGCATCTCCAGATGCGTATGCGGATCGATGCCGCCGGGCATCACATAGGCCCCCTCCGCGTCGATCACGGTATCGCCCGACAGGTTCGGGCCAATGGCGGTGATGATGCCGCCTTCGGTCAGGACATCGGCCTGATAGGTCAGATCGTGGGTGACGACAATGCCGCCTTTGATGACAGTGCTCATGGCTTACTCCGGCAGAATGACGCCCGCGCGTTCGGTGATAAGGCTATAGGCCTCGGGCCGACGGTGCTGGGCAAAGTTGAAAACGGTGTCCTTGTAGACGCGCCCCATATCAAGGTCGCATTTGGCGGTGATCACTTCATCCTCGACGGTGACGGCCTGCGCCACGATCTCGCCACTGGGGGCCACGATCACTGATTGGCCGCCCATCTGGCTGCCGTCCTCATTGCCGCATTTCGCGGTGCCGACGACCCATGTGGCGTTTTGATAGGCCCCTGCCTGCATGGACAGGTGATTGTGGAAAAGGGTGAGGCTGTCCATCGGCTGGGTGTTGAGATGGCCAAAGGGCGTGTTGTAGCCGAGCATGACCATCTCCACCCCTTGCAGGCCCATCACGCGGTAGGTTTCGGGCCAGCGGCGGTCATTGCAGATGCACATGCCCATGATGCCGCCCATCGTGCGCCAGACGGGAAAACCCAAGTTTCCCGGTTCAAAATACCGCTTTTCCAGATGCTGAAACGCGCGGTCGGGCAGGGGTTCGGCCCAACCGGGAAGGTGAACCTTGCGATACTTGCCGATGATCCGGCCTGTCTGATCGACAAGGATTGACGTATTGAAGCGGTGCTTCAAGCCGCCCTCGATCACCAATTCGGCATATCCGAGGTAAAAGCCGATCCCTAGCTTTGCGGCCTCATCAAACAGGGCTTGGGTGGCGGCAGAGGGCATGGCGGTTTCATAGTAACTGTCCAGCTCTGCCTCATCCTCAATCATCCAGCGCGGGAAAAACGTAGTCAGCGCCATTTCGGTAAAGACCACCAGCTTGGCCCCGCGCCCATGCGCCTCGCGCATCATGGCCAGAAGGCGCGCCACCGTGTCATGCCGGGTTTCCGATTTGGCAATGGGCCCCATCTGGGCCGAGGCGGTGATCAGGTGGCGCGCCATCATACCCTCCGCAGGTTCACAAGGGCGGCGGCAAAGGCGGCTGCCGCCCCGACGCCATCGATGACTTTCAACCCGTGGGCAGCCTCCATCTGTGCGGCAAGGTCGGCCATCCCGGCGCAACCGAGGACGATGGCCCCGACGCCATCTTCAGCCTTGGCCCGCGCGATTTCGGCCGAAACCTTGGCCACAGCGCCTGACGCCTCATCTTCCAGTTCCAGCACCGCGATTCCGGCGGCACGGACCCGCGCACAGGCGTTGGCCATGCCGTAATGGACGAGGTTGTCTTCAAGGATCGGGATTGCGACGGGCAATGTTGTCACGACAGAAAATCGTCCGCCTAGCATCATCGCCGCATGAAACCCCGCTTCGCCAATGCCCAGAACCGGAATCTTTACGCTTGCACGGGCCTCATCGAGTGCCGGATCGTCGAAGCAGGCGATAATGATCGCATCCGCACCATTGTCTGCTGCAAGCGCCACCTCGGCCATGACGTAAGGCCGGCAGATTGCGTCGTCCTTCGGCCCCTGAATGGCTGCGGGCGAGCTATGGCAGGTTACCCCCCGAACCATTGCACCCGGCGCCGCATTCTGTGCCGCCGTCACGGCCTTTTCGGTCATCGACACGGTGGAATTGGGGTTGATCACGACCAGTTTCATCACACAGTCCCACTGCCTGCGTCAGAGCCGTTTCGCGCCCTGCGCCGTTGCATGATCGTCACCGACAGGATGACCAGCCCCACCAGCGACAGCGAAAAGATCGTGGTCAGCGTGCCAAGCGCATAAAGCACGGGCGAGGTGACGTTTGTGGTCATCCCCCAGATTTCCAACGGCAGCGTATTGCGGCTGCCAGACACAAGGATCGTGCGGGCGATCTCATCATAGCTGAGCGTAAAGCCAAACAAGGCGACCCCCACAAGAGCAGGCGCGATCAGGGGCAGAACAACATGGGCAAAGACCTGCCATGTGCTGGCGCCCTGATCGCGCGCAGCTTCTTCATAAGCCGGGTTAAACCGGTTGAAGACGGCGAACATGATCAAGATGCCAAAGGGCAGCGTCCACGTCAGCTGCGCGCCAAAGGCCGAGGTGGACCAATGGTTGCCCATGCCCGTGCGATCAAACAGCAGACCAATGCCCATCGACACCAGAATGGACGGGATCACCAATGATCCGATGACCATATAAAACAACACGGTAGACCCCGGAAACCGCCGCCGGAACGCCAGCCCTGCCATGACGGATATAACAACCGTCGTCACCATCACCATTAGCCCCAACACCAGCGAACGGCGGAAGCTGCCCCAGATGTCACCCACCGCCTGCTGCATGAACAATTCGCGGAACCAGTTCAGCGACGTGCCGCGCATCGGGAAGGTCAGCCCTCCCTCTGGCCCCTGAAACGACAGGACCGCGATCGTGATGGTCGGGCCGTAAAGGAACAGCATAAAAAGGGCAAAGAAGGTGCCCAGGACATAGAACGAGGTCGGGCGCTTTTCCATGCTTCACAGCTCCTTGCGAATGTCGACAAGGCGCATCATCGCGCCGATGGTCAAAAGGACTGTCAGCAGCAGCACCACCGCGGTGGCTGCGGCGGATGGGTATTGCAACAGGCCGATGTCATTGGCGATCAAGCGTCCGACGTTGGCCAACTGGCTGCCCGACATGAAACGTGTTGTTACGAAATCGCTCATCACCAGCGCGAAGACGAAGATGGACCCGATCATGATACCGGGTTTGGTCAGCGGAATGATGACGTTGGTGAGGATCTGGAATCCCGTTGCACCGCCGTCGCGCGCGGCCTCGATCAGGGATTTGTCGATGCGCATCATGGTGTTGAAGATCGGAACGACCATGAAAAGCGTGTAGAGGTGCACAAAGGCAAGGCAGACCGAAAAACTGGAATAGAGAAGCCACTGCAGCGGCTCGTCGATCAGCCCCGCGCCGATCAGGGTCTGGTTCACAAGGCCGTTCTTTCCAAGAAGCGGAATCCACGAAATCATCCGGATGATGTTTGATGTCCAGAACGGGATCGTCGTCAGCAGGAACAGGGCCATCTGCCATTTCAACGTGCGGACGTGAAATGCCAAGAAAAACGCGATGGTAAAGCCGATGACCAGCGTTAGCGCCCAGACGATCACAGCCATCAAAATAGTCAGCCCGAAGACCTTCCAAGCCACCGCAGAGCCTATTAGATATTCGTAATTGCCGAGCTGAAAATCGGGGCGGAAACTGAATGCATCTGTGGTCCAAAAGCTGACAGCGGTGATCAGAAAGATCGGCAGCACCAGAAACACCACCAGCACAAGGGTCAGGGGGGTGGCCAGAAGCCAGCTTTTCAGATGTGCGTGGCGCATCGGCGGACCTTTCAAAGAAACCCTCTCCCCTGCAGAAGGGGAGAGGGCAGGCATCACCTTATGCGGCGACGAACTCATTCCACTTACGGACCATGTACTGGTTTTCGTCCATCACGGAATTCCAGCAGGCCACTTTGCCCATCCGGTCAAGGAAACTGCCGCCATCGCGCACGGCACCGGCCTTTTCAATCACGGTACCGGAAGGGCCAACGATATCGCCCATCGCGGCCTTGCCTTCGTACCAGAAGCCCCATTCGTCATCAGACATGAACAGCTTGGAAGTCTCTGGCACGGCCGAGTAATACCCCTGACGCATCAGGAACCCGCCGACCCAGCCCGACAGATACCAGTTGATGTATTCATAGGCCGCATCCAGCGGCAGCCCGGTCAGGCCCGCCGACAGGCCGATCCCGCCACCCCAGCTGCGATACCCTTCCTTCAACGGTTGATAGACGCACGGCACACCCTGCGCCTTTACAGCGGTGATCGCAGGCGACCACATCGACTGGATGACAACTTCGCCCGAAGCCATCAGGTTCACGCTCTCGTCAAAGGATTTCCAGAATGCGCGGAACTGACCATTCTTCTTGGCCTCCATAAAGATGCCGATGGTCTTGTCGATCTCGTCCGTGGTCATGTTGCCCTTGTCGGCGTATTTGATCTCGCCCATCGCTTCGCAGACCATGGCCATGTCCATGATGCCGATCGAAGAGATGTCGAGGATAGACGCCTTGCCCTTGAACTCGGGGTTCAACAGCTCGGCCCATGTGTCGATGGGGCGGCCGATCAGGTCAGGACGGATGCCCAGCGTATCGGCGTTATAGATGGTAGGGATCAGGGTCATCCAGCCCGAAGCCTCGGTCGAGAATGTGGTGGAGCCGGGCCCTTCGACAAAGCCGACCGTGTGAGGTGCGGTCCCTTGGGCGATCACGCTGTCCGGCGTCAGTTTGCCATCGCGGAAAGTGCCCGCAATCTTATCGTAATTCTTGATTTTGCTGATATCCATCGCCTGCAGGTTGCCGGTGGGCCAGACCTTTTTGCAGATCCAGTATTCGATGTCGGCGATGTCATAGCTGTCGGGCTGGGTCGCCGCGCGCTGAGTCACGGCGTCTGAATCCAGCGCTGTCATTTCCAGTGTAAAGCCCAGGTCTTCCTTGACCTTGGCCGCCACCTCGTTGAAGGCCGAAACCCCGGTGCCCGCCTGACGCAGCACGACGTCCTTGATCTCTTGTGCCCAGATCATCGGTGCCGGAAAGGCGCTGGCTGCAACTGCGGCAGCGCCGCCTTTCAGCACGGACCTACGACTGTAACGCATCTTGCTCATGGTATTTCCCTCTTTTGTTGGTGTTTGTTTGGTGTTTTCAGCTCAGAAGGCGATGCGCCTTCGTTTCGTCCCAGGCGAGTGTGACCGTGTCGCCAAGGTTTTTCGGATCCGCATAAAATGCTGCTTCGGGTATCAGGGCCAGAAGGTCCTGATCACCGGCGATGCGGCTGGTCAGCGCCACATGCGCGCCTTGATATTCAATCGCAGTGACCACAGCCTCGGTGCCGAAAGTGCGGAGGTGAACCTCATCAGCGCGCACGGCAAAGCTGCCTTGTGGCAGCGCGATCACATTATGGCCGCCGATAAAGCGCGCCACGAAGGCAGTTTTTGGCGCGTTGAACACCTCGCGCGCCGGGCCGGCCTGTTCGATGACCGCGTTGTTCATCACAACAATCTCGTCGGCCAGCGCCAAGGCTTCATCCTGCCCATGCGTGACGTGGATAAAGGTGATCCCCAGTTCGCGTTGCAGTTTCTTCAACTCGCTCCGCATCCGGATGCGCAAAAACGGGTCCAGCGCGGACAGCGGTTCGTCCAATAGCAGGACATGCGGTTTGGTGATCAGCGCGCGGGCAAGGGCGACACGCTGCTGCTGGCCGCCGGACAGTTGTGCGGGCAGCCGGTCGGCAAGGCTGGTCATGCCAACCAGGTCCAGAAGCTTGTTTGCCTCGGCGTATCTGGCGGCCTTGTCCACGCCCTTCATCTTCAGACTGAAAGCCACATTGTCGCGCACCGAAAGATGCGGAAACAGCGCGTAGGATTGGAACATCATCGCCGTGCCGCGCTGGGCTGGTGCCAACTGTGACACATCATTGCCGCCCAGGATGATGGCGCCATCGGTCACCGATTCATGCCCCGCAATCATCCGCAATGTCGAAGACTTGCCGCACCCCGATGGCCCGAGCAGACAGGCATAGGACCCAGCCCTGAACAGATGGCTGACACGATCTACTGCCAAGGCGGGGCCATAGCGTTTCGTCACAGCGACAAGTTCCAGATCATCTGCGCTTCGCAAGCTACGGTCCCCACACCTGTTTGGTTGTTTCCAAGGCTAAGGGCACTTTTCGCGCAAGGGACCATCTGGCGGTCGCTTTATCTGTGCCGAGCCCAATAACTGTGCAATTTCGGTCAGGTTGCAGGGTCCCTGCATGCATTTCGAACACAAAAAACACTGAAACAGGCCAAAGGGATCGAATCACTGGCTTTGTGATGGATGCAGATATGGCGTTGCAACCGGGACCCTAAGGGATGCGAAGCTGCGCTTGACCTGCCTCAAGGCTTTAAAATGCGCCTATTCAAACAGCAAATCGCCCGGATCGCGCCGGACTATTGCGCGCCGGCGGGGTTTTCGGGGCCATCGTGTCATTCCCTTTGCTGAACTCCGCATGCAAAGTGCATCGATGTTCGGACAGAGGAGGAACATTCAATGATCATGGTCGGTGTCGATGTCGGAGGAACCTTTACCGATTTGGTCCTTGCCAACACCGAGACGTCACAGCAGGTCATCCACAAGGTGCCGACAACACCGCAGGATCCGTCCGTTGGGGTGCTTAAGGGTGTGGTTGAACTGTGCGCGCTGGCGGGGGTGAACCCCGATCAGGTGCGCTATGTGCTGCATGGCACGACGACGGCGACCAATGCTGTGCTGGAGCACAAGGGGGCCAAGACCGGCCTGATCACCAACGACGGCTTTCGCGACATTCTGCATATCGCGCGCCACCAGCGGGTCGAGCATTACTCGATCCTGCAGGATCTGCCCTGGCAGGCGCGCCCGCTGATTGAACGGGCGCATCGCAAGACCGTGCCCGGTCGCCTGATCCCGCCAGATGGTGCCGAACTGGTGGCGCTGGACGAAGACGCCGTGCGCCGAGTCGCCAAAGAGCTGGCCGCCGAAGGCGTGGAAAGCGTCGCCATCTGCTTTCTGTTTTCCTACCTCAACCCTGCGCATGAAGACCGTGCGGCAGCCATCGTGCGTGCCGAAATGCCCGGCGCTTTCGTCACCACTTCATCCTCGCTGTCGCCGCAGTTCCGCGAGTTCGAACGCTTTACCACAGCCGCCTTGTCGGCCTTTATCGGGCCAAAGGTCGGGTCTTATGTGGCAGCACTGGATGCCGCATTAAAGCAGATCGGTGTGACGGGGGAATTGCGTATCATGGCCTCGAACGGCGGGGTCGCGACTGCGCGCATGGTCACCGAAAAACCGGCGCTTACGCTGATGTCGGGGCTGGCTGCGGGTGTGTTGGGCGGCGGCTGGGTGGGCGATCAGGCGGGCCGCAACCGGCTGATCACCTTTGATATCGGCGGCACTTCGGCCGATATCGGCATCATCAACGATGGGCAGATTGTCGAGACTGACGCGCGGTCAACCTCCATCGCCGGCTTTCCGTTGTTGATGCCAATGCTGGATATCCACACGCTGGGGGCAGGGGGCGGGTCGATTGCCCATGTCGATGCGGGCGGCGCCTTCCGGGTTGGTCCGCAATCAGCCGGGGCGGTGCCGGGGCCCGCCGCCTACGGGCGTGGCGGGGAAATGCCCACCGTCACTGATGCCAATGTCGTGCTGGGCCGCCTGTTGCCCGGCGATTTTCTGGGCGGTGCGATGACCTTGGATACCGCTGCTGCCGAGCGGGTGATTGCGGCCCTTGCCACGCGGCTTGGCCTGCCTTTGCTGGATACCGCCGAGGGCGTGCTGACCATTCTCAATGCCAACATGGCCAACGCAATCCGGACGCGGACCTTGCAAAAGGGGATCGACCCGCGCGGCTTTGCCCTTGTGGCGATGGGCGGGGCAGGGCCGTTGCACGGGGCCGAGGTGGCCGCGATGCTGGCCATCCCCGAGGTGATCGTGCCGCCCTGGCCGGGCATCACGTCGGCCATGGGTCTGTTGGTCACCGACCTGAAATATGACGCGGTCCGCACGCTGTTTCAACGGTCTGGGCAGTTCACCTTGGCCCGCATTAACGCCGATCTTGATGCCATGCAGGCGGATCTGGATGCGCGCTTTTCGGCAGACCGGATCGCGCCGGAGGCGGTTTCCTATGTCCGCATGGGCGATCTGCGCTATGTCGGGCAGGGGTATGAGCTGAAGGTGCCCTTTCCCGACGGCCCGGTGGATGAAGCTGCGATGGTCCGAGTGCTTGATGCTTTTCACGCATCGCATGCCGCTGAATACGGCCACGCTTTCCCGCAAAACCCGGTCGAGGTGGTGAACCTGCGGGTGATCGGCCGCGGGGCGATGCCGCGCCTTGCACCTGGCCACGCTGCAACTGGAGGTTCGCTGGATCGGGCCTTGATCCGCCATAGTGCCACGGTCTTTCGAGTGAATGGTGCGCTTGCGCCATATTCCACAGCGATCTATCGACGCGCGGACTTGGCCGTGGGTCACCCATTTCAAGGCCCGGCCGTCATCTTGCAAAAGGACACGACGACGGTTGTTCCACCCGGCTGGCAGGCAACAGTTCACCCTGCTGGCTCCCTGATCCTGACCCAAAAGGTGCAGCCATGACCCGCATTGATCCCGTCACCGCCGCCGTGATCCAAGGTGGCCTTGATACCATCGCCCTGGAGATGGGACACAAGCTGATGCGGATGTCCTATTCATCGATCATCCGCGAGTCAGAGGATTTCGGGGCTGCGCTTACGGACGCGACAGGGCGGCAGCTTTGTGAATGCCGCCTGTCAACGCCGCTGCAATCGGGCCCGATTCCGGGCTATGTGCGCAACATCTTGTCGACGCTGCAAGTGCGTGGCGAAACCCTGGCTGATGGCGATGTCATCATGCACAATGATCCTTACGGCGGGGCAAGCCATGGCCCGGATGTAGCCTTTGCCGTGCCAGTGTTCCATGATGGCGCTCTGGTCGGCTGGTCGGTGACAACGGCACATCACCTTGATATCGGAGCACTTTCGCCGGGGTCTTGCGGGATTGTCGATGCCGTCGATACCTATGCCGAAGGGCTGCAGTTCAAGGCGATCAAGGTATATGACGCCGGGCGCAAGGTGGACCCGGTCTGGCACATCCTGCGCGCCAACATCCGTGCGCCTGATCTGGTGGTGGGTGACATGGAGGCGCAGGTCAAGGCGTCGCATATCGGGGCTAAGGGCATGCTGGCGCTGATCGCACAGCACGGGTTGGCTACCTTGCAGGCCGCTGCCGAAGATCTGATGGATTACTCGGAACGTCGCCTGCGCGCAGCCATCGCCGCCGTGCCGGATGGCGATTATAGCGCGTCGACCCAGATCGACGGTTTTCTGGATGATCCGGACCCCGCGCGCCGCAATCTGACGATTTGCGCCACAGTCAGGGTGCGAGGCGATGCGCTGACGGTTGATCTGACGGGCACATCCCCGCAGATCCCGGACAAGCCGATAAACATGCCGCTGGTGGGTACGGTTGATTGCGCGATCTGGCTGACGGTCCGGTCGATCCTGTTGGATGCGGCAGTTGTTGACCCCGTGCCGCAGAACGAAGGGCTGACGCGGCCTATCACTATCGTGGCCCCCTTGGGCAGCCTTGCAAACCCGATCTTCCCTGCCCCGGTGATCGCGCGGTTTTGTACGGGCAATGCGCTGGCGGATACCGTGATGAAGGCTTTGGCCCAAGCCGTGCCGGAGCAGGTTTCTGCCGGCATCGGCAACTTGCGTGTCGTGGCGCTGTCCGGTCTTCAGCACGGCAATCACTGGGTTCATATGGAGATCATGGAAGGCAGTTATGGTGGGCGCTTTGGCAAGGATGGCATGGATGCGGTCGACACGCTTTATGCCAACACCCGCAACAACCCGGTGGAAGATATCGAAAGCCATGTGCCTCTGAGGATCGAACGCTATGAGCTGCGCGAAGAATCAATGGCGCCCGGCGCATGGCGGGGAGGGATCGGCACGATCCGCGAATTCCGCTTTCTGGCTGATGCGGGCTTTTCGATCGAGGGCGATGGCCATGCACATGCGCCTTGGGGCTTTCAGGGTGGGGCCGATGGGCACACGGCCTCTCTGACGCTGGTCGCAGGGGATGGTACGGCGCGCGCCTTGCCGTCAAAGGTGCCCTACGCGCGGGTCAAGGCAGGGGATCGGTTGATTGCCATCGGGCCCTGTGGCGGAGGATACGGCGAGGCATCCCTGCGCGTGCCGGAATTGGTGGCGCGTGATGTGGCAGACGGGCTGATCTCGGCAGAAACAGCATCGCGCGATTTCGGCGTGACGATCCGGGCGGATGGCACGGGCGAACGGGGCTAGTGCGCTCAGGCCGCCAGAAATTCGCGCCAGCGGTGCACGATATGGGTGTGTTCGTCCATGAAGGTGTTCCACACGCGTGCGCTGCTCATCCGTTCGGCGTGTGATCCACCCTCGCGCCGATGCCCGGCGGGAATGTTTTGCTGGCCATAGGGGTCGGCTAGCGCTTTTGGGGCAGGTTGGCCTTCGTACCAGTATTCCCATTCGCCCGGCAAAAGATGCTGCCGCACACGGGCCGGAAAGGTGGAATAATACCCTTGCCGTGCGGCTGATGCCCCGGCCCAGCCGTTTTGCCACCAATTCAGATAGGCATAAGCCATGTCCAGCTCATCACCGGCTGCCTCGGATGAAATGCACAGATCGGCATGCCAACCGCGTGACCCTTCGGCAGGAGTGCTTACAATCACCTCTTGTCCAAGGGAACGCAGCCTCGCGACGCCCGGTGAAAAGATCGACTGGATCAGGGCACCACGCTGCGCCAGCCGTGCCGAGTCTTCAAACGACGACCACATGCCCTTGAAATGTCCGATCCGTTTCTTGTGCAAAAGGATGTCGGCCACTTCGTCGACATCATCCAGCGTCAGGTTGCCAACGCTGCTGAACGCCCTGCCACGGGTGACTTCAACCGCAAGGGCCGCCTCGATCATCCCCAGTACCGGATCATTGATCATTGCAACACGGCCATGCAGCCGCGGGTCCAGCAGCCAGCCCCAGCTTTCCGCTTCCACCCCGACAAGGTCACGCAGGCCGGGCAGATAACCAAAACTGTCAACCCCATGCAAGAGTGGCAGCATGGACAACTGGTGTGTCGGAGATGACCCAAGGCGGCCATCCGCCTGTACAAACAGCTTGTCGAACACCGTGTCGATGATCCGGCTTGGCCCGGACCTGCCATGCGCGGCGGCAAGGATTTCTGAACCGTGATCCAGCTGGGTTACGTCAATCGGCTGAATGCAGCGCGCTGTCCAAACCAGATCGACCGTATGCCATTGGTGATAAAGATCGAAGGTGTCAGGGCGCGTCACGACCCTCGCAAGGCCATCAATGGAATCGATCATCTCAAAGCTGATAGGAAACCCAAGATCGGCTTTTGCACGGTCACGGATTGGTTGTGTGACAAGCTCGCTTCTACCGATGATCCGCAGGCCGGGGCGCGGGGTTTGTCTGGGTGACATGTCAGCCCACCCGCGTAAGGTAGGGGGCCACGACGGGATCCTCAAACACTGATAACACCTTTAACCGCTCGCGTGTGCGGGCATGGTCAGCGTCAAGATGGTGGCGAAGTGCTGCCGCAGCCCCTTCGCCATCGCCAAGCACCAAATGGTCCAGCACCAACCGATGCTCGGTCAGCAAGGCGGATTCGTCGTGCTGCACAACATGGGTGGCGAACAAACGGTTCACCCGACGGCCCGACCCAAGGTGCGTTAAGATGGCTGCCAGCCGTCGGTTCGGCTGGAACGAAGTGCAGGTTTCGTGCAGATCGGCCTCGATCAAATCGATTTCTTCGGGCGGGCAGTTCGCACCCGCCGCTGCCAACCGGGCGCGCATGTCGGGCAATTCGTCACGGATCATCGGTGCGGCGGCAGCCAGCGCTGCGGGTTCCAATAGCCGCCGCAAGGCATGTTCGTCATCCAGCATGCGGGCTGACAAAGGTCCTGCAATCCAGTGCGACGCGCGGTCCTTGCCGATGGCGCCGCGTTCGTGCAACCGCGACAAGACCTCTCGCGTGACAGTGCGGCTCACGCCGAAATGCGCGCCGATGCCCGTTTCCGAGATCGTGTAGATGCCGAAGGGAATGCTGGCCGCTGTTGCCTCGGCCACTTCAGTGAGGATGCGCTCCCACCCGGCCTGGGCAAGGGCACCAGTCGCAGGGGCCAGATCAGGCAGCGGCAGCGTAAAAAGATTGGCCGCATCAGGCGATGCTTCGGTGCTGTTGCCGACGATGTAGCCTGATCTTTCATCGCGTGTCAGGTGTCCGGCTTCGGTCAGAAGTTCCAGCCCACGCTTGACAGGCGATCTGCTCAATTCCAGCCGGTCAGCAACTGCGGCGACCGTCAGTCGCGTTCCATCGGGCAACAGGCCCGTGGCGATACTGCCGCTGACCCAATCCTGGACAATATCAAAATATGCTTTGTGCAAGCTGCAAAGCCCTTTGCGCCAAAACGCCCTGTGATCGATTAGTCCGTGGCGCGCTTGATGGCAATAGGTGCTGACCGCTGCTTGGAAACGCCAGCGTCTAACCACGCACAAAACGTCTCCAGTTTCGCACGGGTGTATAACTTCATAACATCAAAGATCGGGGTCATGAACCTGCTCGCGGCGAATGCAGCAATTGCAACAGGCTTTCACAGAATGAATATATAAGTGGCAGATGAACCAATTGGCCGCTTGGAAACAGACAAACCGCATTGCCTGGGCCTGTCGGTTGTGAAAATCCTTAATACCTTGTCCTGCAGCCGTGCATAGCGTTGTGCCAACTTCGGAATCTGCGCGCGTGTGGCTTGGGTAAACGACAGGGACCAAAGCATGGTTTTGCATTTCAGGATTTGCCTGCGCGCCGTGGTGGTGGCGCGAGGTGAGCAAGCTTGCAGCAGCAGTTCCAGATGATGAAGGACTTTCCGGAAAGCGCCGTAGATATCGCCGGTCTGGTTGGAAGCGGGACAATCGGGGTTGGCGATGCCTTGGCCCGAAGCATGCATCGTGTGGAGCGTGAAAATTCAAAGCTGAACGCGATTATCCGTCTTAACACGCGGGCTGCGGAAGAGGTTGATCGGGTTCAGCGTCGCCTGTATGCGGGCGAGGTGTTGGCGCTTGCCGGGGTCCCAGTGGTGATCAAGGACAATCTTTGGGTTGCCGGGATGACCATCACGCAAGGCGCGCAGCTTTTTGCGGATTTCGTGGCACCACAAGATGCGGTGGCGGTCGTGCGGTTGCGGGCGGCGGGGGCGATCATCCTTGGCATCGGCGCTACGTCCGAGTTTGCCTGCATGGGGGTCACGAATACAGCGCTTTATGGGATGACCCGCAACCCGATTGATCCGGCGCTGACACCGGGGGGATCATCGGGAGGGCCGTCTGCGGCAGTCGCGGCAGGCTTTGCGCCGCTGGCGCTGGGCACAGATGCAGGTGGGTCAACGCGAAGGCCACCGGCGCATGTGGGTGTGATTGGTTTCAAGCCCGGTCAGGATGTTGTGCCCTATGGCCCGGGTTTTGATGAGCCGGTCTGGGGGATTTCCGTTGTTTGCCCGATTGCGCGCAACATGCAGGATATCGTGCTTGCGATGCAGGTTCTGTCCGGGATGACTGTGGCGGCCCAAAGCCGCCGGTCGGCGCTGGCCTATGCGCAGCACTTTGGGCTGGACCAGCCGCTGGATGCCGATGTGGCGCGGGTCACGGATATGGCGGTGAACCGCCTGCGCCGGGCGGGCTACCTGGTGGAAAGCGCAGCACCTGTCTGGCCTGCGGGGTCGGGCCGTGCGGATGTGGCACCGTTGCAATGGGCGGGGCTTGCCGCCTTGTACGGGGATGCCTTCCGGCGCGACCCATCGCAGTTTGGCGAAGGCATTGCTGATCAGATTACACGCGGCCTTGGGCTGAGCGGGGTTGAGGTGGCGCAGGCGCATCAGGCCAGCCACCGCATGGGCGATGCGTTGCGTGCGTTTTTGGTGCAGCATCCGTTTGTGATGACACCCACAACACCCTGTCCGGCTTGGCCGGTTGAGGATATGGCCCCAAAGATTATTGGCGGGTTGCCTGCAACACCACGCGATCATGCGGCTTTTACCCCGCAAGCCAATCATGCCGGGTCGCCCGCGATCAGCCTGCCCTGCGGCAATACCGGCTCAGGCCTGCCGCTGGGCCTGCAGATCATGGCGGCACCTGGTACGGATGCCGCGTTGCTGGCGCTGGCGCAGGATATGGCACCTATTCTGGCGGGGCAGGGCTGATGCGGATACTGCTTATCAACCCCAACATGACCGGGGCCATGACCGCCACTATGGCCGCGCTGGCCACTGCCACTGTGCCGCCGGGAACGGAGATTATCGCCCGCACTGCACCGCGCGGCTTTCCCTATATCTCATCCCTTGCCGAAGCGCAGATTGCAGGTGCGATCTGCCTGGAAATGCTGGCCGAAGCCCCGCCGGTAGATGCCGCTATCATTGCGGCTTTTGGCGACCCTGGTCTTGGCTCCGCGCGCGAGTTGTTCGACTTTCCCGTGGTTGGCATGGCCGAGGCCGCAATCCTGTCTGCCGTGCAGTTGGGCGGGCGCTTTGCCATTGTGACCTTTACCCCGACAATGACGCCCTGGTACCTTTCCAGCGTGGCAGCCCTTGGGCTGGGCGCGCGCTGCCTTGGGGTGATCACACCGGGTGATATGGCAGCGCAGGTAAATGACGTTGCGCAAACGCAGCGCACAGCCCTATGGGATCTGGCAATGGGTGCGGCGGAACAAGGGGCAGAGGTTATAATTTTTTTTGGTGGCGCGCCCTTGGCCGGGCTGGCGCAGGACTTGGCGGCTGAGGTGCCTGCAATCCTTGTTGATCCGATCACTGCCGCGACGCGCCAAGCCTATGCCTTGGCCGGGCTTTGCCTGCGCCCGACTGTCCGGCTTGCCCGGCCCTTGGCCAAACCGTCCACCGGCCTGGCGCCCGCTTTGGCGCGTCGCATTGCAAGGGATGACTAAGGCATGATAAAAACGCCTGTCAGAGTGGGAATGCTGGTGCCATCGTCAAACACGGTGCTGGAGCCCTACACATCGGCCATGTTTCATGGGTTTGGTGACGCGGCATCTGTGCATTACGCGCGGTTCCGGGTGGTGGAGATTTCGCTTTCGCCCGCCTCGCGCGGTCAGTTTGACTTGGCGCCTATCCTTGAGGCTGCCGAGAGGCTGGCCGAAACCGAACCTGACGTGATCGTGTGGAACGGTACGTCGGCGTCATGGCTGGGGCTTGAGACCGATCACAGTCTTTGTGCCGCGATCACCGACCGGACAGGTATACCCGCAACATCCACCAGTCTGGCGTTCGACGCCCTGTTCCGCGGCATGGGGTTGCAGCGGATTGCGGTGGTGACCCCGTATCTGCCCGAAATTCAAACGCGCATCATTGAGAACTTCGCCGCACGCAGCATTGCGGTGGTGGCAGAGGCGCATCTGTCGGACAAGGGCAATCATTCCTTTGCCAGCTACAGCCCTGATGTGGTGGATGGCCTTGTGCGCAAGGTCGCCCAAGCGGGGCCCGAAGCGATCGCCATCATCTGCACTAATTTTCGTGGCGCAGGCGTGGCAGATGCGCTGGAGGCTGAACTTTCCATGCCGGTGTTCGACTCTGTTGCTGTGACTGCGGCCTATGCCATGCATGTGACTGGGCTGGGTCCATCTGCGGTGCGTGGATGGGGCAGCGTCTTTCAGCGGATGGCGGATTTTGCCTGATGTGGTTCGCGCCCCGCCCAATTTTTTACCAACGGTGAACGCGTTTGGGCAGTTTTGCGCTGCTGCGCAGCATTTATGGCCACATTCCGGCAGAGGTACTGAAAATGCCTGTTAACGAATCGTTTCTGCAGATTTCCTTGCAGACAGCGCAGGGAGGGTGGAAACACCCTTTTTATCACCCTCTTCTCAAGGTTGGCGTGCCGAACTCGTCATTCGCGACTTAGGTCGACGGTTCAGTAGCTTCGCGCGCTCGCACCCTCGGCCTGACCTTGTGACACAACAAAGAGGTCGAAAACATGTGCGACAGATGTGGAAATACCCATGACAAGATCATGGAAGCCTCGCGCCGTGGGTTTCTGAAAACGGGATTTGGCGCGTTGGCTGCCGTGGTGCTGCCGTCGGGTGTTGTTCAGTTGATGGGCGCCGGTCAGGCCTTTGCGGCGGACCCAACCACGCTGAAGGCAACGCATGGTTCGGGTCTGTGCAATCTTGGTATCTTCCTCGCCAAGGAACGCAAGCTGGCCGAAGCGGACGGCGTCAATCTGGAATTCGTCGTAGCGCCGACAACGACCGACGTCGTGACACTGTTTGGTGCAGGTATCGTCGATGTCTCGGTCATTCCTTATTCCAACTTCATGACGCTGGTCGATCAGGGGGCCCCGGTCAAGATCATGGCTGGTGCGGGCGTGCAGGGCTGCGTGTTGGTGGCCGCAGAAGGCATTACCGATGCCGCAGGTCTGAAAGGCAAATCCATTGGCACGTTCCAAGCCGATACTTTGGAAGTCATGTCCTATGATTATCTGGTGAAGGCGGGCCTGTCTTTTGCGGATGTCGATGTCAAATACTTCAACACCTCGCCTGAACTGGCAGCGGCCTTCATCGCCGGTGCAATCGATGCGGTTTGCCACATCGAGCCCTATGCCACCCAGTGCCTGACCGAACGTGCCGGATCGACCGTGCTGTCAGACGGAATCGATCTTTACGGCGCGGGCTATTCAGATTGCGTGCTGGCCGCAGCCACACCGCTGATTGAGAGCAACCGTGATGCCGTGAAGGCACTGATCAAGGCGATGATGACGGCCCAGTCGCAGGCTGAAGTGGACGTGGCCGCTGCCTTGGAACAGACCGTTGGCACCTACTATAAAACCTCGATCGAGGCGCTGACACTGGCCCAATCGCGCCAGCCGATCATGATCGACCAACGGCAGAACACGAGGTTCTTCAAGGAGCGCTCTGCATCAATGCAGACCATGGGCTATGTCAAGAACCTCGTGCCCGATGACGCAGTGGACTGGACGCTGCTGGAAGAGGTCATTGCCGAAAACGCCGACCTTTACGCCGGACTCAAACTGAAATCGGCATAAAGCGAGGCCTCCCGAAATGAACGACAATACACTTCAAACGGGCGCCCGTGCAGCCAAGCGAAAGCCGGTGTTTGCGGCGAGATGGCTGGCCGTGGCACAGTCGATTGGCTGGGCCATGTTGTCCATTGGTTTGTTTGTCGCCTTTTGGGAATTTGCGTGGTGGCGGGGTTGGGCAAACCCGCTTTTGCTTCCGCCACCACATATCTTTCTGGCCAACCTGAGCGAGCAGTTCCGGTTCTTTGACCCCAATGGTCAACGGATCGGCGCCTTGTCCTCGGGTGGATCAATATGGTCGGTGCTGGGCGTTATCGGCTGGTCGTCGATGCGGGTTTTCGTGGGACTGCTGATCGGCTTCACGGCGTCAGTCATCGTTGGGGTCGCAATCCGCTATTTCAACATCTTCGGCAAGCTGACCCTGCCGCTCATCACCATGCTAGCCCCGATTTCGCCGGTGGCCTGGTTACCCGTGGCGATTTTCGTATTCGGGATCGGCAATCCGCCTGCGATTTTTCTGGTGTTCATCTCGATCTTTTTCGTGATGGTCCTGGCGACGCTGTCGCAGATTGACGCGGTGCCGAAACATTACATCCAGCTTGCCCGCGTGATGGGGGCGTCAAAGCGTCAGATCTTTCTGCGGGTGATCCTGCCCGCTATTCTGCCCGGCCTGTTCGTCACGCTGCGAATGAACCTGTTTGGCGCTTGGATGGTGGTGCTGATTGCAGAAGCCGTGGGCGTGGGGTCCGGTCTGGGCCAAGTCACCATGATGGCCCGCAACACGTTCAACGCAAGCTTGGTCTTTTTCACCATGACATTAATCGGACTTACAGGGTTTTTCTTTGACCAAGCGCTGCGGCTGATCCAGCGCAAAGTGCTGTGGTGGATTGGTCCTTCAAACATAGGGGCGCTGTAAATGCTGGGGCTTTCGATAGCGAATGTGTCCAAGGTCTGGAACCCGGAAGGGTTGGATCCGGTGCCTGCGGTCACCAACCTGATGCTGGACGTGGCTTTGGGTGAATTTGTCGTGCTGCTGGGGCCATCGGGCTGCGGAAAAAGCTCGCTTCTCTATATCGTTGCGGGGTTGGAGGATGCGACCTCGGGCACGGTGACGTTTGATGGTTTGCCAGTGACCCAGCCCTCGCCAGAACGCAGCCTGATCTTTCAGGAAGCATCGCTGTTTCCATGGTTGTCAGTGCGTGACAATGTCGGTTTTGGCCTTTCGATTAAGGGGGGGCAGCCCAATGTACGCAAAGACAAGGTGGATGCCTTGCTGCGGATGGTCGGGCTTGGTGGGGCTGGGGACCGGCGGCCGGATGAGTTGTCGGGCGGTATGCGGCAACGCGCGGCACTGGCGCGGGCGCTGGCGATGGACCCAAAGGTTCTGCTGATGGACGAACCTTTTGCTGCACTGGATATCCAGACCCGCGCCCGGATGCAGGACCATCTTTTGACCATATGGCGGGCCTCGGGCGCGTCGGTACTACTGGTCACCCACTCGATCGACGAAGCTTTGGCGCTGGCCGACCGGATTGTCGTGTTTACAGCGCGCCCCGGTCAGATCAAAGCCGAAATCACCGTTGATGCCGCGCGCCCGCGCGACCTCCGCAGCCCCGAAATGATCGACCTTGCCCGCCGCTGCGAAGCGCTGCTGGCAGAAGAGGTGTCGAAGGCCTTTAAAGAACAGGAATTGCTATGACCATCAAGATCACCTCGGCCCGCTGGATCGTGGCAGGCGCGAAAGATGCCACCGAACCCGATATCATCGAGAACGCGGCCCTCGCGCATGAGGACGGCCAAATCCTTGCCGTCGGTCCTGCAGATACCATCCGCGCGGCCTATCCCGCTGCGTCGGAGACCCGTTATGGCAACCATCTGATGATGCCTGGGCTGGTGAACAGCCACCACCATCTAGGGGTCACTCCCTTGCAACATGGTGCGCCGGATTTCGCGCTGGAACTGTGGTTTGCTGCCAGGCTGACCATGCGCGACATCGACCCGATGCTGGACACACTTTACGCGGCCTTCGAAATGATTTCGACCGGGGTGACCACTGTTCAACATATTCAGGGCTGGGCACCGGGCACCTACGATGAAGTACTGGCCTCCGCTTCTGGCGTGCTGGAAGGCTATCGCGCTGTCGGCATGCGGGTGTCTTACTGCTATGCGGTGCGCGAACAGAACCGCTTTGTCTATGAAGCCGACGAGGATTTCGTGCGCCGCCTGCCGCCGCATCTGGCTGGCCCGATGGCCGAAGTGTTCGCCCGCCAGAAGATGTCCTTCTCTGAATTCATGGCGCTGTTCGATGCGCTGACTGCCGCCAATACCAACCCGCGCGCCCGTATACAGCTTGCACCGGCCAACCTGCACTGGATGACGGATGACGGGCTGCTGGCCATGAAGGAACGGTCGGATGCCAGCGGCATGCCAATGCATATGCATCTGTTGGAGACCGCCTATCAAAAGGAATACGCCCGCCGCCGCACCGGGACAACGGCCGTCAAACATCTGGAAAAGTTGGGGCTGTTGGGGTCAAAGCTGACAATTGGTCATGGTGTCTGGATGACCGAAGAAGACATCGAGATCTGCGCCGGAACCGGCACCTGCGTGTGCCACAACTGTTCGTCCAACTTCCGCCTACGGTCAGGTGTTCTGCCGCTGATGGAGCTGCAAAAGCGTGGCATCACCGTGGGCATGGGGATGGACGAGGCGGGCATCAACGAAGACCGCGACATGTTGCAGGAAATGCGCATGGCCCTGACGGTGCACCGCGTGCCGGGGATGGATGCTGCGGATGTGCCAACGCCCACCCAAGTCTTGCGCATGGCGTCAGAACACGGGGCGATGACCACGTCTTTCGGGGCGGAAATCGGGCGTCTGGATGCGGGGCGGCGTTTCGATGCGGTGGTGCTGGATTACGGCACCGCCACCTGGCCCTATCAGGACACTGATATTCCGCCACTCGATGCGATGATTGCCCGCGCCAAGGCCAAGGATGTGCATGCGGTGCTGGTTGATGGCGAAGTGATCTTCAAGGACGGCACCTTTACCCGGATCGACCACAAGGCGATCCTGGCGCAAATCGCCGAGGTCTTTGCCAAGCCACGCAGCGATTCTGAAGCCAAGCGACGCTGGCTGCGGCACGAAATCTTTCCCGAAGTTGAAAAGTTCTATGCAGGTTATCTGACCGCCGAACCTGAACGCGTGCCTTTCTACAAGGCTGGCTCGCGGACGTGAGGGACACGGACAAGACCGCATAAGGGGGGTAAGGTGAAAAGCTTTTTCAGGAATGTCCGCCTGCTGGACGGCACGGCGCCGGATGGGTTGTCTTTGCCCACATGCCTGCGCGTGGCAGGCGGTGTGATTGCAGAAATTGGCCCCGACCTGCGGCCCGCCCCGGATCAGACGGTGATCGAAGGGCAGGGTGATCTGTTGATGCCGGGGCTGGTCAACGGACATTTCCATTCCTCGGTCAACCACATGAAGGGGCGGCTGCCGGGTATGTCCCTGGAAATCTTCATGCTTTACGAATGCCCTGAACTGGACCAGCTGCGCCCCACCCCGCGTGAGGCATATCTGCGCACCATGCTGGGCTGCATCGAGATGCTGGAAGGTGGCACAACAGCCGTGCAGGACGATTGCTTTTTCGTGCCAGAACCCGAACCCGATATTCTGGATGCGGTTATGCAGGCCTATGCAGACAGCGGTATCCGCGCACGGCTGGCGATCGATCAGCCCGTAGTGCCGGAGCTGGACAAGCTGCCCTTCTTGTCTGAACAACTGCCGCCGGCCCTGAAAGCAGAACTGTCGCGCCCTCCCCGTGTCGGGCATCCGGAAATGCAGGCGCTGAACCGGCATCTGATCCAGCGCTGGCATGGTGCTGCGGATGGCAGGTTGCAGGCGGCGGTGTCGATCTCGGCGCCGCAGCGGGTCACGCCAGAATACTTTGCCGAACTGGATGACGTCAGCCGTGCGCATGACCTGCCGTTCTACGCGCATATGCTGGAAACCCGGCTGCAACGCGTGTTCGGACAAGAACGGCTGGGGGGCCGCTCGCTGGTGCGCTATACCGCCGATCTGGGCCTTTTGTCGGACCGCATGAACATCATTCATGCAATCTGGGTCGATGAGGACGACATGGACCTTATCGCCGCCGCAGGGGCAACGGTCGCGCATAACCCCAACAGCAATCTGCGGCTTGGCTCAGGCATCATGCCGTTTCGCGCGTTGCGTGACCGGGGCGTGAACATTTGCCTTGGCGTGGATGAGGCGATTGCGGACGATTCAGTCAACATGTGGCTGGTGATGAAGACGGCAGGCATGATCCATTCGCTGACCGAGCCGGACTGGTTGCGCTGGCCGCAGGCCTCCGAAATTCTGGCGGCTGCAACCACGGGCGGTGGCAAGGCTATGCGGGTTCCGGGCCTTGGGCAGCTAACCGTTGGTGCACCTGCGGATCTGAACCTGATCGATCTGTCCGCGATTGCCTATTTACCCTTGAACAACGCGCCACGCCAGTTGGTGCATTGCGAAACTGGATCGTCGGTCAGACTGACGATGGTTGCAGGCCGCGTCGTGGCCAAGTGTAGCGCGACAATCTGGATGAGAGAAGCGCGTCAATCAGGATGATAATCCTTGGCCGCGACGGGTTGAGATTGGCCGATTACTTTGTCGCGGGCAAGGGGTTTGTCGCAGTTGATTGTCGCGGCGCGTCAATCAGTCTGCATTGTTGTCGCTGGTGGCAGCCATTTTCGTGGTTTGGCCGGATTCTTTGGCCCTTTGAGCCGCCTTTCTTCGATAGCTTTCGACATTCATCTCGAAGATAGTGGCGTGGTGGACCAGCCGGTCGACAGCCGCCAGGGTCATAGCCGGATCCGGGAAGATCGTGTCCCACGCACCAAAGGGCTGGTTGGCTGTGATCAGCATGGATCGCCGTTCATATCTGGCGCTGATCAGTTCGAACAGCACGCTGGTCTCGGCCTGATCCTTTGTGACATAGGCAAAGTCGTCGAGGATCAGCAGATCGAATTTGTCGAGCTTTGCGATGGCGCTTTCGAGCGCGAGATCGCGTCTGGCCTGTTGGAGCTTCTGAACTAGATCGTTAGTGCGGGTGAAGAGTACACGGTAGCCGTTCTCGATGAGAGCCATCCCGATGGCAGAGCTGAGGTGGGATTTGCCGACCCCCGGCGGTCCGAACAGCAGGATGTTATCGCCCTTGCTGATCCAGCTGTCACCAGCCGTAACAGCGTTGACATGCGCCTTGGACAGCTTGGGAACGGCCGTGAAGTCGAAGGTGTCGAGCGTTTTCCCTGGCAGTAGGCGTGCCTGGACAAGATGGCGCTGAATGCGGCGCTGGTCGCGGCTCGCCAGTTCATGTTCCACAAGGACGCTGAGGAGGCGCGCAGCACACCACCCCTCTTTATCGGCTTGTTGCGCAAAGCGCTGCCAAAGAGCCTTCATGGCAGGTAGACGCAATTCGTTCAGGGCAAGGGTGAGGCGGGCGGCGTCAATGTCTTTTGATGTCATGCCATTGCCCCCTGGGATGTCATCGGAGCATTCCTCAAAAGCTGGTCATAGGTCGAAAGATCGGCCAGTTGCACCTCGACATCGGGTGGCCCGTCACATGAGGGTGCAAAGAGTGTCCGTAGGGCTGCGATGTCGGGAGAACGTTTCTGTTGCATGTCTTCTTCAAGCTGAGCGGCCAGTTCGGCCTCGCAACTGCGGTCATGGGCCAGCGCTAGTAGATCGACCATCATGCGGCAGGCCGCGCGTTGTGTGGTCTGTTCTAACAAGACAGCAAACATATCGCGGTAAGCTTGCCGCGGAAACAGCTGGTCACGGTAAACCAATCCCAGAAGTGCCATGGGCTTTTTGCGCAGTGAATGAATGACATGGTGATAATTGACGACATGTTTATGAGTGCCATTGCGTGTCACACGTGCACGCGGCAGCGTCACCAGGCAGGTCGCTCCAAGAAACAGATCAAGCCGATCATCGTAGATCCGGACCCGTAGCTGATGACCGATCAGCCTGGATGGCACAGTGTAGAAGACCTTGCGCAGCAGAAAGCCGCCTGATGAGGTGACACGTACCGTGACTTCTTCATAGTCTGTTGTCCGGCGTGGGGGTAAAGGCTTGAGGCTATCGCGCTCAACGTCGATACGTTTGGCATTGCGCGCGTTGATCCGCCCGACGACTTCGTCGATGAAGCGTCGATAGCCTGCGAGATCTTCGAAGTCGCGCGATCCACGCATGAGCAGCGCATCTTCAATTGCGCGTTTGAGGTGACCATTGGGGCCTTCGATTGAACCGTTCTCATGAGCTACACCCTTTGTGTTGCGCGATGGGGTCATGCCGTAATGATTGCATAAGGCATCCATGCGCTCGGTTAGATCGTCTTGGGCCGACTTCTCAAGATTCTTGAAAGCCGCTGAAAGGCTATCGGTGCGATGCTCTGCAGGCACGCCCCCAAGCGACCAGAGGGCGTTTTGCAAGCCCTCAGCCAGTGCGACATAACTCTCGCCCCCTAGCACGACATGGGCGTGCCCAAAGCCGGAATAGGCGAGCCGGAAGTGATACAGCCGATGCTCCAATGGCTGACCTGCGACGCGCACGCCGTGCTGGTTCATGTCCGTGAAATCCGAAAGGCCCATCTTGCCCGGCGTATGAGTTTGCCGAAAGATCACTTCCTGTTCAGGTCCGTGTTCAGCCCGCCACGCGCGTATCCGCCGCTCAAGCGTGCGTCGAATGCCGACACTCAGATCAGGGTACCGGCGCATCAGTTCCTCAAAGATAGCAACAGGTCGCAGACCTGGGGAAGACTTCAGCAGAGGAAGCACTTCGGTGTTGAAAATGTCTGAAAGCGGGTCTGGGCGACGTCTGCCCCGTGGAGCCTTCTTTTGGGATGGCAGGATCGGATCAACCTGCAGGCGATAACCAGTTGCTTGGCTGAGACCAGCCTTGGCAGCGGCCACCGGAATGGAATTGGTTTGTTTGAGCGTCATAAAAAGCCTCATCTGTTGGTCAGTGACATGGCGGCCCGGCATGAACGATCTCCCCGTTGTGGAAAGACCATCTTCTATCCGAACCGGTCACGACCGTCAGACCTGCCCATTACGGGCAAAATGTGGGTTTGGGGCCTCTCCGATCGGGCTACGCCCTCTCTACGCACCCCCAAACCCACATTCTCATCCTGATTGACGCTGCATTCTCAGCTTGATTGTCGCGCTGCAGTTTGCTATCCTACACCCCGAGCGGTTCAACAAATGCCCCGTCAAAACCGCAGGGGCTGACACTCATACACAGAGTTTAGGATACTCCCCACCACGCTGGGTTCATGAGATGACACCCATCACTTTTAGAGTGTTGGAGGCTTCTTCTTGAGTAGCGGGGGCTGATTCCTATTGCTGTTTGATTTGGGGGAGTTTTCTATTGTGGATTTGAGGCTGCCAGTAGTCCCCGTGTCCCCTGCTCGAAACAGTAGATATAAAAGGAATAAGATATTGATATATGGGAGCGCGACCAAAATTATCCATCCGGTACTTATCCCAATATCGTGTATCCTATGAACATACGAAACGATTGCTATCCAAAGTTGAACAATGCCTATTGCTGCTGAAATAAGCATTAACCAAGCATTTATTTCCGCCAAAACACCTAAGAGGGTTAGATTTGCAATAGTAACCACGATTGTGCAAATGAGCATCGTAAGGAAGGACAATCTCCCCTTCTTCCCCTCCGTAGAAAACATACTCTCAAACGTTTTTTGTCTCATTTTAGCCCCTTATATTACAGTATATTTCAAATCCTTATTGAATTTTATCAATTAGGATCGCACAAACTTGGCAGGATAAATCATACGTTTCTTTGAGCTTTTTAGCCCTTATTCACCAATCCTGTAGTCTCATATGCATACATAGCTTTCGTTTCATGACAACGCTTCCTGCATCAGATGTGACGGGATCTGTAGATTTGCCGCCATGGAAAATGCAGAGATGCTCTCCCGTAAAAGCTGCTGTTCGATACCGTAGTTTGCTGCGCTTTGAAAGAGCCTGACAGCGGGGGTACGAATGCATCCACCAAGCAATACGACGTGAATATCAAAGGTGTTTCGGTGCTGCATAAATTTGGTTTTGGGACAATCTGGACACAGAGCCTTGTCGCAGTACTGGTCAGTGAACAGCTGTCAGAGGATCATACCACTCTCCCTCATTGTGTGTTCTATCTCGCGGAGCTCACGAAGTTTTTTGTCGCGTTTGGCTCGTATCGCCCGCGTCTCCCATCCATGAATCGTTTTAGCCTCAGCGCACCTTTGCCGCCCCTCTGGTGTTTGAGGCCCTGTAGAGGCCCCTCCGTGCGTCCTACATACCATTTTACCCCTCATGGCCGCCTTGCGACACTGCTCACCACTACGCTTTGATTTTGCTTGGCAGCGTGGGACCCTCGAGAAGCCAAAAATATTTACAGTCTTCAGGATCTCTACCTCGCTTTACCGCCCTCAAAATTCCACAAATATTACCAAAAGTGCGGTTTAAATGTAAGCTGTTTGAGTTGGGTGAATAACAAAAAAGTTAACCGATTGAAGGTAGTAAATCGTGCAATAGTCGGCCGTAGCGTCCAGTGGGCAGGCGGACATATAACTGGTTTCCGCAGGACCCCTTGGAACGGCGCTTGGTTTTGGGCTGAACTGTTCCACTCTAAATACGTACATAGAAACTCTTCAGTGCATCAGCTACCGCTCATCGAAAGGTTGGCGACGAAAGTAACGCTGCACTTATTTATCGAAGGCGATCGTAGACCGCCTATTTATTTTTCACTCTACGTGTGCCCGCCACCATATGGGCGGACACGTCGTTAGACGTAGGTTCCGGCGGCGGGCAATAAGTGATTGATTTAAAACGATTTTAAGGCCGCTTTGGCGGGCATGAATTGGCGGGCATGACATTTCATGTAACCTATTGATTATAAAACACTTCAAGCCCGCCACCTATTTGGCGGCCTTGGTTGTTGGCGGGCTTGACGGCGGGCATGATCATTTCACGACTTCAAGTATCTCATTCACCTGTTGTGGAAGCCCAAGTAGCTGTTTCTCTTCGCTGGAAACGGTTCTTATTCGGAGACTTTTGTCGTCCAGTAGCTCTTCCACAACTCGGCGGACTCCGTTCTTGCTGGCCTTGAACTGGCCCGTTTTTCCGCTCAGAATATCGAGCTTGTTTTTTGTCGTTCCGGGCTGGGCTGTCACGTAGTCAATAACCTGCGTCTTTAATCGTTCTGCGCGTGGTGCCACGCTGGATGTTTGGGTGGTGATAGCTCTCTGATATGGGCGAACCCTCACGGTATGGAAGTCTTGGACGTACTCACGATGAAGGTACATTGCCTCACGCGCTGGCCCATAAGAATTCTTTGCAATTACGGCCTTCAAGTACCCTTCGGCTTCTAGGAGGCCCAACTCTTCTGCCTCTTTCTCAGGAATTTTGATAACCCCAGTTACCTGACGCGCTGCGTTCTCAAAGGCCAGGTTACCGGTTGTGAAACCGGCATCGACCGTATCAGCGTTGATTTGCGTTTTGTTTACATGTGCAGTGAATACCACTGCAGCGCCCGTTGCCGCGACAATCATATTGGCTGCCATCGCCAGTGCCGTTGCAGTGTCTGAGGCATTGAGGTCCCCATCTGCGAACCCTTGGAGGTGGTCCATCACGATCAAGTCAGCATTGAAGCTGCATGCATGATCTATGACTTTACTGACCAATTGTGTAATCGCCACCCCTCCCTGTGGCACGCGGGCTGTAAGACGTGGGTCTTGCCCTACCAAGGATACAAGTCGTAGATTGTCGGCAGCCAAGTTTCTTTGTTGTTGCGGCCAGTCATGCGTTGCAGCGCCAAACTTACGATTCAACTCGGTCTGGTCCTCTTCTACGAAAAACATTATCACCTTAGGCGTGTATCCCGCCGCCACTGTCGACAATAATCGGACGAGGTAGCCCTACGGACCCACAAAATGCCTTTAACGCTTTTTGAGCGTCAAGTTTCGTCGCATATCCACGATCAGATAGAGATAGAAGAACATGCCTGCCACCGGCCCAGGCATCCACGTGATGTCCCAGGTCCAGACCTCACATGGCGCACTGGCCTGATAGCTGGTCGGTGGTTTACGCCGGACCGGGGGCTTGGCTCGGCCACGGTGATGCTGCTGACCATCCGCGCGCAGGATGCGGTAGAAGCTGGACTCGGATGCCAAATACAGCCCCTGATCGGCCAGTTGCGGCACGATCTGGCTTGGTGGCAGACTGCTAAATTCCTTTGAATTACATAGCGACAGCACTGCCGCGCGTTCGGCAGCGCTCAGCTTGTTCGCGGGCTCCGGGCGCGGCGTGAGGGGCCGTTGATCGGCGTGAAGCTGGCCGTCTTTTGTCCAGCGCCGCAAAGTGCGATCGCTGATTTCCAGCTCGGCACAGGCTTTGGCACGCCGCGCGCCAGCGGTGATGGCCTCGTTAATCAGAACAACTGCGGTTTGCTGCGCGCCTCAGCCCGCCACTTGTGCAGTGTGGCCTCGGAAATTCCTTCCTCCTGCGACAGCTGCCGAATGGCCAAGTTATTCGGCGGCAGCATCCGCTTCAGCACAGCCAATTTTCGTTCTGGTGAATATCCCACGTCATTGTCCTATCCCGCCCACCTGAGAAATAGAGAAAAGTAGAGTAGCGGACAACATCCCTGACAGAGGGGGATGGACCCGCGTTCGTAGCATTGGGATATGACTTCAAAGAGCAATTCCGCGCCCGATTTGCTGAGGGGCACAAAGCCCAGTTCGTCAATGATCAACAGGTTCTGGCTTGTCAGTTGTTTTTGAAGGCGCTGCAATCTCCGCTCATCTTGGGCTTCAATCAGGTCATGGACCAATGCTGCCGCCGTTGTGAAGCGAACCTTGAGGCCGACATCATGGGCAGTGATCTGCTGCACGCAGATGACACACCAATCCGCGTGCTGGACCGGTCCTTGCGCGACAAGGGGCTTGGCAAGGGGGTGAGACAAGGTCGGATCTGGGCCTATGTACGCGATCAACGTCCTTGGGCGGGGTCCGCACCACCTGGTGCTGTCTATCGGTTCGCACCAAACTGGAAGGAGGAGCACGTCCTGAGCCATCTAGCCAACGCCCGCGGCATCCTTCAGGCGGACGGTTACAAAGGCTATGCCAAGCTCTACGCTCCTGAACCCGATGGTGTGCCGCGTTTGCGCGAAGCGGCTTGTTGGGCCCATCTGCGGCGCGACTTCCACGACTTTTGGGCATCAAACAAGTCCGAGATCGCCCGCGAGGCGCTCGATCGGATCGGCAAGCTCTACGACATTGAACGTGACATTAACGGTCAAACCGCGGACGTTCGCCATGCTGCGCGTCAAAAGCTGAGTCAGCCAAAGGTCACTGCCTTCTTTGCATGGTCCGAACAGGAGCTCTTACGCATTCCAGGCAAGAGCGATCTGGCCAAGGCCTTCCGCTATGGCCTCAATCGACAGGAGGCCTTCAGCCTGTTCCTGACTGACGGTCGTGTGGCCATCGACAACAATCCCGCCGAGCGTGCCCTGCGCCCGATTGGAATTGGACGCAAGAATTGGCTTTTTGCAGGGGCAGACACCGGTGCCGAGACACTCGCGCGCGCCATGACCGTTATTGAAACCGCCAAGCTGAACGGCCTCGATCCGCAGGCCTATCTTGCCGACGTCTTTGAGCGCATCCATGATCACAAGATCAACCGCTTGGATGAATTACTTCCGTGGAATTGGGTGCCAATCGCCGCAGAAAACAGTCAAGCTGCATAAACTGCGGTATCAATGGCGTGGTTACTTTTAACCATTGAGTGTTTCTCAAAAGTTCTTAGTCTCGCTCAATGGCCGACACTGGCACGAGAGAGAGTTGGGTGCCAGACCCATCCCCTCCGCCAAAAACCATTCGCGAACCTATAATGAGGTCCCTGACGGGGCCTTTTTTCTTTTTGTTTCAAAGGGGTTTAGCAATTGTGACCGCCCTTCAGAGACTGGCTAAATGCGCAAAATTGGTCTCTGAACCCGCTTTGTCTCTAACCGAGCGCCCTAGGTCTTCAGTAGGGCGCTTTAAAAAGGTGTAGCTATTTCAATGGTTTGCATTTTTGACGCGAGCGCCCTTTTCGAAGTTTCAACTGGCAGCATAATGCATTCCGAAACCGTGGGACGGGTCTTAGGGCGGTCGTTTTGGGCGGAATGCCGCCATTCGCTGCAGGCGCGAGGTGGCAGTGTGACAATTGCGAGAGCCGACATTCAAACTGTCACGGATCGGGGGTCGGCGCTGCGCTGCGGAAGGCCGCTGTGAGCCCATCAAACCAAAATTATGCAACGCAGCGAATGGCTGCTATCGCGAGAGAGTTAGAACCTTCAACAACCACTGGGGTTTTGAACGGGATTTTTGGCAGCGTCAAACGAGGTTGTTTACGCACGTGCCAAAAAGGAGCGTTCACTGAACGACTGGGAATTTGCGGACGGTCGTGTCTCGGAGTTGGTGGAAATTTGAAGTTGGCGTAATCTCCGGGTGAACCAAACCCACCCAAACGGCGGTTGGCACCGCCACAGGAGATCACGCCGTGACACAGAATACAGACACCAGCGCGCCTGCGCTACTTGCATTTAAGGACGGCTTTGATCCGATCGAGGATCGCCTTCGCGCGAACATCCGCGGC
>Ga0163215_100865_pt1 | contig 30504 bp, 34 predicted proteins | sample SynspAceP_FD_185934 | JGI IMG/M metagenome (GOLD analysis project Ga0163215, IMG submission 185934) | Saline lake microbial communities from Ace Lake in Antarctica - Synechococcus sp. Ace-P (Hybrid Assembly) | ecosystem: Environmental > Aquatic > Non-marine Saline and Alkaline > Saline | place...
AGACGAATTGCGCAGGCGGACCTTCTGGCACGGCATAAAGCACGCGCACCTCTTCTGGGTGGTCAAACAATCGCAAGGGTCGTTCTTTGAGAACAGTCTCTTGCGTCTCGCCCAAACTTGCCAGAGCCGCCTCATGCCGCTCGGCACGCTCAGGAATATGGCTGGCATATGCGACAGGGCGGGTGATGGCGCGAGGACCAAACTTTGCACTGAGGCGGTCCACCAACCGCGTCAGATGAAGATCCTCATCCGATCCGCCATCTAGCCGGTTTTGAATGGCTTGCATGTCCTCCAAGCCACCGGCCTCAAGCGTGATAAGATCGAAACCGAAGCCCGGATCAATCCGATCCAGTTTGTCCCGAAACAGGCTGTGCAAGTGGCTTGGGTCGCGGGTGATCGCAGAGGTCGCCACATCGATATGGCTGACCTCGCCGTCGGTGCGGTAGACTTGCAAATGCAGGCGGCGGCAGCCTTGATCAGCCTGTTCAAGCGCCGCGCACAGGTCCTCACATAACTCTGGCAGATAGGGGCTGGGATCAAAGATCGACTCTGCCAAATGGCTTTGCACACGCAAACGCGGCGCGGCGTCTACACTTGCAACCGGCTCGGCCAGTTTGCCTAAGGCCTGATCGAGGCGCATCATAGGATTGGCCTCCAGCTGCGCTCTCACAAACCGCCGGGCCAGCGACACGCGCGGCACATCCATAACCGAACCGATGGTTTTCAGGCCCAAGCGTCGTAACAGAGTGACCGTTTCGCTGTTCAACCGCAGCCCTGCGGCGGGCAAGCCGCGCAATCGGTCCGCCACATCACCCGCCGTGCAAACCGAGCGGACGGGGCCAAACCGCGCCAGCGCCCATGCCGCGCCCCATGTCGGTGCGACGGCAAGCTGCGCCCGTATCCCCAGCAAAGATAGTTGCGCTTCCATGTCCACCAGCATCGCCGCTTCTCCGCCCGACAGGTGATCTGATCCGGTGGTATCAAGGATCATGCCGTCGTCGGCGTCGCGCACGCTCCAAGGGCACCAGCGTCTTGCCCAAAGAACAAGCCGGTCGAGCGCGGCCCTATCACCCGCGATATCCGCGTAGCCGACCTGCAATTCGGGACACACTGCGCGCATATCCACAATGCGCGCACCTTGGTTGATCCCGCTGGCGCGCGCGGTTCGATTGGCCGCATAGACCACCGGACCATGATGCCCCTCACGCGCCAACACAAAAGGCACATCATCCAGCGGCGCGTTGCCCTGCCGCTCGGACATGCGCTGCCAGCGTTCCATTGGGAACTGGGGCAGTGAGATCGATACGATCCGCCGCTCGGTCATAACTCGCCACCCATTGTCCCGGTTTTGATCGACGCGACCGGAACAGATCGAGCGACCAGCGCGGCAAACCGGGGGCTTGCCCGTCGTCGGGATGCGGTGCAGCAGGCACTGAGGCCACGCGCCACCTGTCGCGCGCAGCACTGAGGTCTGGGGAGGCCGCGCGCCTTATCAGCCAACACGGGACGCCTGAAGCCTCCGCGCGTATTGCCAGTCGCTTGCTTGCTGTGAAGTTGAGAGCCGGCGGATCGCCCCACACCTCGCCAATCACTGCGCCCAAAGCTTTGCACCTCAATCCGTCCTCCATCGCCCAAAGCACGTCTGCCGCGCGAGACAAATCCACCATGATCACCTGCCGATTGATGCCGAACCGTGTCAGATAGGGTCGCCCTGCCTCTTTGCGGGACAAGCGGTCCTGCACCCAAAGAAGCGGGGCCTGTCCTTGCCCCAATCGGGCCAGAATAAAGCCGATGGATGCCGCATCCGTAACCGTTGCAGGAAAGACCTCTGACAGTGTGTGTGCCACTTGGGTGGATGGAGGTGATCCAAGGGTTTTGAGCCGCAATGCGGTCATTGGGGAAGCTCCGAATCCGTCAAGACGTTCTATCTTTGTTCTATTACGTTCTGCTGTTTTGGTCAAACAACTGATCGAGCACGGCGCCCCTTCTTGTGCCATGGTATACCTCACAAATGAGGCATTTTCTGCACGCGCGACTGCTGACAAGAACACTTCAACATTTACATGATGGCACATTGCGATGCCGTCGGGAGGGGGCCTCCACGCCACCAGCAAGGCCACAGGACGAAGCAACTGATTTGTGAGTGCCGTCTGGACCCGGCATTGCAGCTGCGCCCCAATTCCTAGGATTTAAGTCCGGTACTATGCAAAGTGCGCGTCAGGTACGCTTGGTCAACTAGCGCGATTGGGGTCGGTCGTGAAGGCGATGGTCAGCCAGCGCTGGCGAGGGTCACCGCCGACAGACGCGCCTATACGGTCGCGCAGCGCGTCCCATTCTTCTAGTCTGCGTGGCGGTTGATCGGTGGCTACGATAAAGTAGAGCTCGATTTGCGTACACCTACCCACGCGGGCGACAAAGGCACGATGACCGGTAAACCCCTCTTCGGACACGATTTCATCGGCGACACGCTCGACCTTCTGCATCAGATCGTCTGGGGTTATCAGCAGCACCTCGGCCATAGCACTGCGCAATGTGCGGATCGGTAGGGGGGCCAATGCCAGCCCAACAAGCAACAGAACCGCCGGGTCGATATAGGGCAAGAGCCATGTGTAGGCGGAGCCATCGAGCATATATCCGATCGCAAACGCAACCAGCAGCGACAATGCTATGGCGCCTGCCATGATCCAGCCCTGTAAATCCAGCTTGATGAAATCAGACCGGATCCGGCGATTGGCGCGATATTCATACAGGGCCATTCCAGCGCATATGGCGAAGACCGCAGCGGCATAGGCAATGGCGGGGCCGAAATCCATCGTGCGCCCGCCACTGAGCAGGCTCATCACGGCGCTGAAGATGGCATAGACCGTGACGCTGAGAAGGATCGTGGCGTTGAGGGTTAGAACCATCGGCTCAAGATGCCAAAAACCCATGCTGAAGCGACGGTCGAGGTGCTCGGGCAGATCGTTCGTCACGGTCGAGCGCGTGATCAGCCGCGCCACATATAAAGACAGCACGGTCATGGCGGCATCAACCAAGGAGAACACGCCATCGAACAGGATCGCGTAGGACCCCGACCCGATCCCGAACACGATGCCGAGCGCTGATACCAGTAGGATCGCAATGAGCGATTGCTTCAGAATTGTGTCTTCGGTCGGCATTTGAGTCCTATTTTGGCTCGTTGTTTATGAAGTCAAATAGTATGGAATATCAGAGTGGCGTTGTTGATAGCGTGTATGCTCTCTCCTCACGGCACCTCAATGATACATTACATGGGCTTTGTTACATAAAGCTGTCGTTCCCCCTGATCCTGGACGCAACCGCTCATCTAAAACCTCTATCAAACTGGATTCAAAGCGTGAATTTCTGACACCCCCATTGGTGGAAGTAATTTTTGAACGGCACGAGCGTGTGATCGCGTGCGGTCATGTATCAGGCCTCTGTGTGCGGCGCTGATGTGACCGCAGACCGATGTAGGCGATGCGCGAACCAGAGGCGTATCAACAAACCGAGCTCGGTGGCTCCTGCACAAATGCTGCTTTCTCTGACCCGGATCTAATCGATCCTGTGTTCTTAACTGTTCAGTGATCACCTCACGCCCCCGACTTACCGGGACGTCGTGGCATGCAGTTTGCGCTATGCCATCGCCGCCACCGGATTCCGGTGATCCTCTTGTTCCGTCAACATGACCCAGAGGCCACGGTTCATCCATTGCCCGGCAACACATGCAAAGCATGTGTGAGTATCCGTATTGGTCAAGCTGGGTTTTGCGTCCATTTCCTCTGGTCTCGAAGCAGTGCATTGGCAATGACAATCAGCTTTCGCAAGCGCGGTGACAGGACCCACGCCCGGCATGGTTTATGCGCGGCGCACTTATCCGGCTTTCTTGGCGGCGCATCTCATCCTCACGTCAAGCTCTGCAACACGCGCATTCAAACTCTCAATTTGTTCCAGATACATTCGGCCAAGTTCTCGAACCTCGTTATGCCGCACGATGTCATCATCTGCGATTGCCTCCGCGAGCTTCTTGAGATGGGCAGGCCCTCCGGCTGCTGCGACACGAACGCGAGCAACTGACCTCGTGAAAACTTCTTACGAAACGCGAAACAAATCCCGGTTCAGCACGACACCGACCACAAGCGCCCCTATCGCGAAGCGATTTAGTGCTTGGACGCTCCTTCCTAATGTGATGGCTTTAACACTCACCATAATGGGACATTGCGCTGCCAAATCGTAACACTTAGCGTCCGATTGCACGCGCGACATGGCGCAGCGCTAAGAACGTGGCAGGTGGGCCAAGAATTTCAAAAATTACGGTGGCCGCGATTGTCAGCGTCATGATCATGGCCCCCCATTCGGGAACTGCTTCGGCGGCAACAAGGGCCATGCCAACGGCGACCCCTGCTTGCGGCATCAAGGCAGGGCCATAGGCGTGCAACTCATGGGCTGGCACACGGCTTAAGCGTCCGCCAATTTCGCCACTGACGAGGCGCGCGGCGATACGCAGGCCGACATATGCGAGACTGATCCAGCCGAGTGACCACAGTGCACTCAATTCAAGTGATGCTCCCGCAAGCACAAAAAACAACAGCATGAACGGCCATTCGAAATGTTCAATCTCGTTAAAGGCGCGCGCGTGATGCTGCGCCAGATTTGCGATCAGCGCCCCTGCGGTCATCCCCGCCACAAGGAACGACACCTCAAGCCAGATCGCGAGGCCCGCAGTCAGGAATACGACACCGATGGCTTCGGTCTGAAGGGGCTCGCCCGGTTTTAGTCGACCAGTAAGAAATGCCGCAGGCACTCCAACGCAAATGCCGAGCAGAACGGCGCCCCCGATATCGCGCCCCGCCCCCAACACCGGTCCGGCCCAGCCCCCCGATTGATCAATAAGGGCAAGGCAGAGGCTGAACATGATTAGCCCCCATACATCGTCAATGGCTACGATCCCGCTAAGGGTTTCGCTAAATCCGTTGCGGATACCGGATTGGCGTATGACGTCCGCGATGGCCGCCGGATCGGTTGCAGTGGCAATCGCGCCAAGCAACAGGGCAAGGCGCGGATCCATGCCCAGTAATGACAAACCAGCCCAAACGATGGCTGTTGTCCCGATGACAATGCTGAGGGAAATAACAGAGATCGCGCGACCATGGCGTGACATGTTTTCGTGGGTCAATTCGCCCCCAAGCAGGAAGGCCACCATGGTAAGGGCCACGACAGAAATCGGCTCAAACCAGTCTGCCGCTGCGTCCGGCAAAAGGGCAAAGCCCGATGGACCAACCAGAAGCCCGAGCAACAGCAACAACGTGACACGCGGTAGCTTTGTATAGTGGCCGATCTGGTCGGCCAGAAGCCCGGCAAGAAAGAGTGTGCCCAGCGTAATGAGGAAAAACGCCTGTTCCATCAGTTGTGGGCCCTATGTCGCGGCGTGCACCCGGGTCCGACGTATCGCACCCGGGGATGAGTTATCTGAGCAGATCGAGGGTCTCCATGTCGATACCCAAGGGCTTGCTTAAATCCTCGATCGAATCGTAGAGGAGTTCGAGCGCGTAATGTGGGTTATGGGCATAGTTTCCCGGGTCTGCCGTCACAAGTTTCCAGTTGTAGGTTGCGCGCAGGCTGCGTGGTGTCCAACTGTTATAGGCCACGGGCCGACCCATGCTTTGGTCAATGACGCCGTCACCGTTCGCATCGGCAAAGAAGTAAGGCCATTGTGCCCCGTCATAGATAATGGACGCGCCAGCAACGTCGGCGGCATAGGATTCCACGGTATCCAGAAGCAGGGCTGCGTTTGCTTGGATGTCAGACCTGATCCCGACCGAGGTATTGCCGCTTCCGTCGTAGCTTTGACGTGAAATTCGGATATCCTGTGGGGTTTCGCCTTGGTGGCACGTCCGGCAGGATTCAAATTCGACCTCAAGGGTGTGCGGCTCATGGCACGAATTACAGCTCGAGACAGGGCGCGCATGAAAGAAGCGGCCCGAGTAGTCGCGCGCATCGTATTGATATCCAGCGCCACCATATCCGCCAAGCCATGTGGCTGCGGCAGTTGCATAGTGCGGATTGATAAACCGCAGGTCAGCATTCGGCGTGTCGATTTCCAAGTCGGCAACCGCTTCACGGACGTTGATGCCCGCCGTGCGGCCCTGATGACAGGTCATACAGGACGCCTCGACCCCTTGAACGGGATGCATCAGGCCGCTTGGAAATGCGACTTCCTTGATTTCGGACAATCCGGCATTGTGGCATGTGCCACAATCGACGACGCCCCCCGTGGGGATGGGCGCTTCGACGACACCCGGCGTGCTGCCATCAAGGCCGTGAAACGCACGAAACCCTTCGCCGGAATGGCAGGTGGCGCAGGCGGGCCGGATTTCCTCGTCCTCGTCCCAATGACGAAACGCCTCGGAGGCTGCATTTGCATGGGCCGAGCGGAACCAGTTCGTGATCGCCTCGTCGTTCTTGATCTCGATATCTGCGGGCGTGAAAGGCCCGGCTTGCGGGAGCGCAAACGTTATTTCGGGACCTGCTTCGGGCGCTGCAATGTCGACTTCGACGTTCTGGCTCACCACACCGCTTGCACTGAAAAGCAGGGTCAGTCCCAATGTGGTCGCCAAGAGAGCGGTGCAAGTTTGTGGAAAGTTTTTCATGATTGATTCTCCGTTGATCTGGAAATCTGTCCCTTTATTATTATCACGATCATGTTATAATTGGAACTCGAATGTTACATTGCTGTGTGGCGGCCCGAGCGTTGGGCGCGCCTACGCGCGGGAGAGGATTGATGCCAGCTCTCATGTTCGGTTCAGGTTTGTCACCGCGGTTTCCGTCGCCACCTGTCGATGCGTCGGACCCCGAAACCGTGATCACCCAAGAGGCTGGAATTCGCACATCGTCGGGTCAAACACTGCGTGTCACGTCTTTGGTGAACGAGGATGACCTTGTGCCACAAGGCGCACCGGTCGCCTGTTTGCGGGACACGCCGGATGTAAAGTTCGTAGCACCGATGGGGGGGCGAGTGGCGCGCATTTCGCTTCAGCCCGGGCGCAAGCTTTCCGAAATAGTACTGTTCCATGAGGCAAGCGGCGATGTGGTGCAGCACGATCATGCGCGCGCAACGACGGAACGCGATCTGCGACTTCTCATGCAAAATGCAGGGCTGTGGCCGTGGTTGCGACGGCGCCCTTTCGGGGGCATGCCCTCCGCCGATGAACGCCCCGTCGCGATCATCGTTATGGCTGCAGACACCCGCCCGTTCGCCCCTGATCCGCGAAAGGCGCTGCTGGGTCGCCAAGACGCGTTTTCACGGGGCCTGCACGCTTTGGCAATGTTGACCGATGGGCCGATCTTTGTGTGCCAGCAGTCTGGGCCGCCGCTTTTTGAAGCGGGGCTGGCAGGGACGCGAGTACGCGCTGTTCAGTGTGGTGCGCGTCATCCGCAGGGGTCGGCGGGTCTGCGCATTCATGCCCTTGCACCTGCGACAATCGAGGCACCGGTCTGGGATATTCACGCCGAAGACGTGGCTGCGTTGGGCGATCTTCTGACCAACGGCGTTCTGCCGATGACACGTCTGGTGCGCGTTGCGGGGGCGGGCCTGCGGGATAGCAGGATGGTTTATGCCCAGTCCGGTGCCGATCTGCGCGAGTTGACGCAGCGCTCGGTCGCGCCGGGGGCGCATATGTTGATGTCGGGATCACCGCTCGATGGACACGAAGCACACTGGCTTGCGCCGCGCCACCGGCAAGTCACCGTTTTGCCGCGCCCGCCAAAACGCGCACCGCCCCACTGGTTCGTGTCTGCGCTGACGCGCTCGGGCCTGCCAAAACCAGTGATCCCGACCGCAGCCCTGACCCAAGCCTTCGGTGCAGCCTTGCCTGCGGTTCCTTTCGTTCGGGCCCTGAGTGCGGGTGACGACGAGATGGCGATGAAGCTCGGCGTTCTGTCGCTTTTGGAAGAAGACCTCGGGCTTGCCGACTACGTGCTGGGCGGTGATGCGCATCTGGCCGAGTTGCTGCGCGGCATGCTGGAGCGTATCCGCACCGAGTTTGCTGCATGATGCGCGGGTTGTGGGATCGTGAAACCGTGGCTCTGATGTTGCTGGCCGCCTATATGCCGCTTGCGCTGTTTTGGCTGGTCTATGGTGGCACCGAGGCGCTGGCCCGCCTGGGCCTTGCCGCCCTTGTACTAACCGTCTGGCACCTGGTCTTCATGCTGGCGCGCGCGCAGCCGCCATCGTTTGCAGCACTGATCACAGCTTTGGCGGTTGCGATGCTGGCCCCCGATGATCTGGGGGCATTCCGCCTTGTTCTGGGGATCAGCTTTGGCGCGGTCATGGGCGAGCTTGTCTTTGGGGGTTGGGGGCGCAATGTCGTCAATCCAGCAACCGTGGCGTTGTCATTTCTCGGGTTCGGATTTCCGGGCTTTGCGTGGCCAAGTTTTGACGATCCTGTCATCTGGGCTGTGATCCCCGCTGCGCTGATCGGGCTTACGACGGGGGTGATGCCCGCCGCCGTGTTGGCAGGGGCCTTTGTCATCGGGGCGGGTGCGATCGCATCTGGCGTGACGTTTGAAGGAAACGTGCTGTCTGTGGCGGGGCTGGTTCTGGTGTTGCTTGTCGCTGATCCGGTCACAAGTGCGTCCACTACTCTTGGCCGATGGCTAAACGGGCTGCTCTACGGTGGCCTTGTGATTCTATTTGTAACAGGGTGGGGCGGTGCTGCACCGGTGCAAATAGCGATCTCGGCGGCGCTGCTGACATCCTTGGCAACGCCACTTCTTGATGAAATTGCGGTCGCACTCTGGATCGCGCAACGCCGGAGACGTCATGGCAGACCCTAGCTGGAATCCGTGGCACCGTTTGCTGGCGCTGCCAAATGAAAGCCGCACCAAAACTGTGGTTGTGGCGTTCCTCGTGTCGGCGGTTTGTGCCGTTCTGGTCAGCAGCGCCACAGTTGTTTTGCGCCCGATCCAAACCGCGAACCGCGCGGCCGAAGAACAGGCGCGCATAAGTGATCTGGTGCGTGGTATTCCGGGTATGACCGCGCTTCTTGAGCAGGCGGGCGGGACGCTGTCTACGGTCGTGATCGACCTTGAGAGTGGACGCGCGGCTGAAGGTGTTACGACGCAAACCCTTGAAATCACGTTGGCCGATCAGGCGAACTGGACCGTGCTTGAGGCGGGCGCAGACTTGGCCGGACTTGGCCAGCGGCCGAATTATGCGCAGGTTTTCTTACTGCGCGAGGGCGACGATATATCCTTGGTGCTGTTGCCTGTTGCGGGCCAAGGCTATGGCGGGCGGATAGATGCGATTGTTGCCGTGCATGGCGATATGAACACGATTGCGGGCATTGCGATCACCCAGCATTCTGAAACCCCCGGTCTGGGTGCCCGGATCGAGGATCCTTCCTGGCAAGATAGCTTTCCGGGAACCGTAATTCGGGATGACAGCCAAGTCGTCAGGTTCAATGTCGCGCGCGGGGGCGCGACGACTGATTATGAAGTCGATGGCATCACGGGTGCCACGCGCACTGGCACTGGTGTGACGCGGATGATGCGGTTTTGGCTGGGGCAGGACGGCTACGGCCCGCTTTTGGATGCGATCGGGCGCGGGGAGTTCTGATGGGAGAGCGCACCTCATTCTGGGCCACGTTGACCGAACCGCTGATCCGGCAGAATCCGGTGACCTTGCAAATTCTGGGCATCTGTTCGGCGCTGGCCGTCACCACCACGCTGGCCACTGCGTTGACCATGTCGGTGTCGCTGACGGTGGTGCTAACGCTGGCCGCGGGTCTTATCAGCGTGATCCGGCGTCATATTCCCGATACGATCCGCCTGATCATTCAGATTGTGATCGTCGCCTCGCTGGTGATTGTCATCGACCAGATCTTGCAGGCTTATTTCGCCGACCTCAGCCGCGCGCTGTCGGTCTATGTCGGGCTGATCACGACGAACTGCCTCGTCTTAGGCCGCACCGAAGCCTACGCGCGCTATCACGCACCTTGGCCGTCGATGGTGGATGCGTTTGGCAACGGGCTCGGATATTCGCTGGTGCTGATTGTGATCGGCGCGACCCGTGAGCTGTTTGGTAAAGGAGAATTGTTTGGCGTCCAGATGTTGCCATTGGCGGACGAAGGGGGCTGGTTCACGCCGCTGAGCTTGATGCTATTGGCCCCATCGGCGTTTTTCCTCCTTGGCGGGCTGGTTTGGGTGGTCCGCTCCGTGAGAACCGAACAGGTGGAACCACCCGAGCATGCACCACCCTTGCGTGCGGGGCCGACAGAATGAACGATGCGTGGTCCTTTTTTCTGCTTGCGGCCTTCGTCGACAACATGCCGCTCACGTTGTTTCTGGGGCTGTGCACCTTTCTGGCCCTATCGCGACGCACCGAAAGCGCGCTGGGCCTTGGCATCGCCATGACCGGGGTTTTGGGGGTCACGGTGCCGCTCAACCATCTGATTTATAAGGGCGTGCTTGCTCCGGGTGCCTGGGCATGGGCGGGGCAGCCTGATCTGGATTTATCCTATCTGTCGTTGATCGCGTTCATTGGTGTCATCGCGGCGACCGTGCAGCTCTTGGAAATGCTGCTGGATCGGTTCTTTCCTGCCATCCACGCAGCATTCGGTGTGTTCCTACCACTGCTGACAGTGCAGTGCGCGATCCTTGCAGGCAGCCTGTTTATGGTCGAGCGCAATTATACCTTGGGCCAATCTGTCGTTTTCGGGCTGGGCAGTGGCGTGGGCTTTGCGGTGGCCGTGGTCATGCTCAGTGCGATCCGTGCGCGCCTGTCTTATGCTGATTTGCCAGAGGGGCTGCGCGGGCTTGGGATTGCGTTTATCCTGACCGGCCTGATGTCACTCGGCTTTGCGTCGTTTGCCCAGATGGCGGCCGCGCCATGAGTGAGATTATTCTTGGTAGTTCGATTATTGCGTTTCTTGTGGTGAGCCTTGCCATTGGCCTGCTCGTCGTGCGGCGGGTTTTGGTGCCGCAAGGGTCAATCGACGTCGCCGTGAACGCGGCGCTGCACATCGCGGCCCAACGGGGGGCCAAATTGCTGGATGTCCTACACAGCGCCGACATTCGTATTCCCGCGGCGTGCGGCGGGTCGGGCACCTGCGGGTTGTGCCGTGTGACCGTCACGGGCGAAGGCGCGGGAGAGGCACAGGCGACAGAGCGCGGTGTGCTCTCCCCGAAAGAACGGCGCGCCCATGTGCGTCTTGCCTGCCAAGCCACCCTGCGTGGCGATTGTGCGGTGCAGGTCCCCGATGATATTATCAGCGCGGGCGGCGGCGTGACCTGCACCGTGGCTTCAACCCGTATGCTCGCCCCGTTGATCCGTGAAATCGTGCTTGATCTGCCCGCTGATCACGCGACCACCTTTCGCGCTGGTGATTTTATGCAGATTACGGCACCCGCTTATCAGCTTGATTTTGCGACCCTTACGCTTGATCCGCAGTTTCGCGATCCGTGGGAGGTGAACGGATGGGACCAACTGACTGTCACCTCCGAAGCAGATGTCACGCGCGCCTATTCACTGGCCAGCCGCCCCGAGGATACGGGACGCGCGGTGTTCAACATTCGCCTTGCAGTCCCACCAGCGGGGCGCGAGGCTGATATCCCGCCGGGCATCGTGTCGTCATGGATGTTTGCCCTAAAACCGGGGGACCCGGTCATGGCGTCCGGACCGTTCGGCGATTTTCACATACAGCCCACCAAACGCGATATTGTCTTTGTCGGCGGCGGCGTCGGCATGGCACCCTTGCGGGCGATGATCCATCAGGAACTTGGCCACGGATCAACTCGCAGCATCCGCTATTTCTATGGCGCGCGCACGGCGGCTGATCTTTTTTACAGCGAAGAATTCGCCGCGTTGGCTGCAGCGCATCCCAACTTTGACTGGACGCCAGCCTTGTCTGATCCGGCACCGGGGGATCGCTGGACGGGGGCGACGGGATTTATTCATGAAATGCTTGCCGCGCAGATGCGCAAACATCCCGCTCCCGAAGACTGCGAGTATTATTTGTGCGGCCCACCGGTGATGATTTCTGCGGTTCTAGGTACGCTGGAGCGCCTCGGGGTTGAGCCGCAGGCCATCTTTTTTGACGACTTTGGAGGTTAACGCATGAGCACCTGTAGCTTGTTCCCCACGCGCCGTGCTGCCCTTGGATTGATTGGGGCCGCGCTCGTATCGCCGCGCATGGTCGGGGCGGGGGGCCTTGACGGTATGTCCGGCTCGGCGTTTGGCACGACATGGCACATGGCGGGGCCGCCCCGCGCCAAGCTTGAAATATTGCGCCCCAAGATTGACGCGCTGTTTGTCCAAATCAATGCGCAGATGTCACCCTGGCGCGACGACAGTGCATTAAGCCGATTCAACGCGATGCGCGCGGGCCAGCAGGCCACTGACCCCGAGATGATCCATGTGACGGGGGCGGCGTTGACCCTTGCGGAATTAAGCGGCGGCGCGTTTGACCCGACTGTCGGCCCGCTCGTGGCGCAGTGGGGGTTCGGCCCCATTACTGGTGGACAGACACCTGATTGGCGGGGTGTGAGTGTCGGGGACGGGTTTGTCGGCAAAGACCGCGACGACCTGACACTGGACTTGTGTGGCATCGCTAAGGGTTACGCGTTGGATCGTGCGGTTGAATTGGCGCAGGCCGAAGGGGCCGGTAACCTGCTGTTTGATCTCGGGGGCGAATTGCGCGCCCTTGGCGAGCATCCGTCGGGGCGGGCGTGGCGCGTGGCGGTGCAGCATCCACGCTTTGACAAAGCGGCCCCTGCGGCCTTTCGCTTGTCTGAAGGGCAGGCCACCGCGACGTCGGGACTGCGCACTCAAAGCTATAATCTGGAGGGCCGTATTTATGGCCATATCATTGATCCGACGGAAATGTCGCCTGCTGACGCCGGACTTTTGTCAGTCACAGTGCTTGCCGATGATGCAATGACAGCCGACGGTTGGGCGACGGCGTTGTTTGCAGCGGGGCCCGAAACCGGGCCTGACCTCGCCCGAAGAAACGACCTGTCCGCGCTGTTTCTCGTGCAGGACGGAGCAGACAGTGCGCAGGTCCTGACGGGCGCGATGCAGGGAGCATTGCTATGACAAAGGGTCAGCCACGATGGAAATTCTGATTGCGATTATCATCTTCACGGTCGCGGCTGGCGGGCTTGGCCTTGGGGTGTCATTCGGGCATGGCCCTGTGCGCACGAGCTGTGGCGCGGCTGCGGGCCTGCGGATCGGGCGTTGCGAGGACTGCCCGTTGCGCCGCATCACAGCAGACGCGGGGAAGGGCGAAGAATGACCCAATACCGTGTCGCAGAAATCCTGCGCGATGATGCTCCGACGCTGACACCCGACATGCCGATCCGCCGCGCGGTGACCCTTTTGGTGGAAGCACACGCTGCGGCCGCCCTCGTCATCGGGGAGGATGGCCGCCTTGATGGGCTCCTGACGCAAAAGGACTGTTTTCAGCCCGCCCTTCACGCGAGTTACTATCAGGAATGGACAGGTCGCGTGGCTGATCGCATGTCGCGCGATGTTATCAGCGTCGAGCATGACGATGATATCGTCCATGTTGCTGAAACGTTTCTGGCATACCCGCACCGCATTTTCCCGGTGATGGACGGCGCAAGAGTTGTCGGGTTGGTTCACCGCTCGGATGTGCTAGCCTTGCTAATCCGGAACGGGTGAGCGTGGGGAATAGAATACTGGTAGGGAATTGAAGAAAGATCCGGGATTTGTTCTTATTGTTTGCACCATTTAAGGTCGCCAGATTTGCCGTTTCTTGCGGCGGTATCGCTGATCCTCGGCATCGTCACAGCAACCGGATAAGCCATACAATCTCGCAGCTTGGGGCACCTTTGGATCCAAAAAATGCTGACGACAATATCGGTTTCAATGATGGATGAAATCGCCAACCCGATTGGCAAAACTGTCAAACTGGCGACAAAAAACAAAGGTCGCAACGAAATTGCACGAATAGTTTCCGAGACAACCCGATGCCGTTTCAATCCAGCGAAAATGTGTGGTTGCTCTCTTTACTGAGACTGAGTTCAAAGCCTTTGAACACCTGATTTGGTGCAGTCATGTGTTCCCTCTGCCCGGCAGTTGATTGCCGCTGGCCAGCGCCTACAGTCGTCGTAACGATGGACCAAAGGCCAGCCATGCACTAACTTTCAATTTGAACCACTCAAATGGGGCTGCTCCCTAAGTCTCAGGTATCGCGCGCGGCTGGCCGCTTTCGTCTAGCGCGACAAACACGAAATCTGCGCTCGTCACCATTGCGGCGGCTTGAGCAAATCGATGACGTGCCCAGACGTCGATGTGGATACGCATAGATGTCCGCCCCACCTTCCTGAGCGTTGCGTATAATGTGACTTCATCACCAACTTTAACGGGACGAAGGAACTGCATCGCCTCTACGGCGACAGTGGCTCCACGGCCCTGCGAAACTCGACCAGCCATGTTTCCAGCGGCAAGATCCATTTGTGACATCAACCAACCGCCAAAGATATCACCGGCGGGATTGGTGTCTGCGGGCATCGCAATTGTACGGATGACAAGCACGCCCTCGTCTTGTTGCCGCCCGTGGGAACCGCGTTCTTGCGCACGGGCAAGAATATCCGCCTGACTAACATTCATTCGATCTGATCCTTGTTCGTCGGCGGGCGAGCCGCAGTTCGTGTTCGCAAGCTACGGCCACATCATCATGATCGCGCCGCAATCCCAATACTCTTTTTAGACGCTCGGGCGTTAACTGACGTACCCGCAAACCCGTATGCGGTTGCGCACATATTCTTCAGTGGGGAACAGAACACCGCTCTTCCCTGATACGGATACTTTGGATGCGTGCTAGGGTTGGGTTGAGAATGAGCGGGAGGAGACAACATGTTTACGAAAAGCAGCAGACTTGTGGCGGCGATTTTGGCTTTGGTCGCGCCAACATTTGCATCAGGAGAACCGGTCGCTTCAACAGGTGTGGCAATCGCTGATGGCTCAGTGGTTCTCGCCCATGCTGGCGCACTGAGAGAGTGTGTTTTGATTGAGGTTGGCGGCATGCCCGTTGACACCCCGATAGTCTTCGATGGCAGAAATGAACTTGCGCTTTTGACCGTCTCTGGAAGAAGAGGCGAGCCGACGCTGGCCTTCTCGCGCCAGCCTGCCGAGGTATCTGAACGTGTGCTTATTGTCGGTTACTCGGTAGGCGATGGCACATTGGGTGGAAGTCTTGCTTCTGTTGCAGATCGGGCTCTCGCCCAAGACCCTACCCGATTTGCGGTTACACTTCAGCGCCGCATCGAAATTGCTTCGCCCGTCATCATCAATACCCAAGGTCATCTGGTCGGCTTTATGGATGCCCTGCAATCCGCTGGGCCCGGTGACGTGGCTTCCACCCATTCAGCGATTGCTGCACTTATTGCTGAAACAGCCGGGGTTTCTACGAGAATTGGTCGCAGAAACGATCCGAATATGAACGCAAACCAAGCTTTCAACGCTGTGCGCGGCGCAATGGTGCAGATCCTTTGCTACGATGAGCAAGACCTAGCGCCGACGGGGCCAGATACGGCGGAGGTCAGTTTTATTACAGACCTAATCGATAACTGGCTGGAGGATTGGTCCAGTCCAAACGTCATTGCGCTTGATGCATTGGGCACGGACCACGCATCGCGGGTGAATTACTATGGAACTGTAATCCGCCAAGCGGAAGTCGTCGCTGACAAACGTCGGTTTGCCGAACGGTGGCCCCTAAGGCTTTATACGTTGCGCGAAGGAAGCCTGTTGATTGATTGCAACCGTGCGGTTTGTAAGGTGTCGGGCTTGACCGACTACTTTGCTGTGCAAGGCACAGGTGGGCGACAGAGCACAGGAGTTTCCGAATTCCTGCTGAGTGTTGACCGCAATACCGGACTGATCGTTTCCGAGGACGGTCGTGTCGTAGAACGTGGTGCACCCGACACAGCCGGTGCATTGAGGATGTGGAGACAGCGTGTTCGCGCCTGCCGCCGCAATCCAGCAAGCTGCGCCAGACTAGACTACACCGAAGCAGTAATGGCCGAGATTGGCCTGTGCCCAGACAATCCAGTTGGAAACCGCAACCCGGTCCATTGCGAGCCAATATCGTCACCAGATACATCACCTTCTCCCGGCGCAAGCCTAGAGGCCGCGTCTGTCGGAGAGTTTTCGAGGGGACAAACCGAAGTGACTATTGCCGACTTTGGCCCGACCCTGCTTCCATCTCGCGGCGAATTGGTGTTGTCGGTTCAGGGCCAGATTAGCAACCTCGACCCAGGCACGCCGGGCAAAGCTGTGATTATTCTGCGCGTTGGAACTGCTGAGATTACAATCGGTACACTGGCACTTCCCGCCAATTTCCAGACTACCGACGTGTCGCAAACCCTGCGTTTGGACATGCGCGATTTGCCTGACACTGGACCCGAGCGCCGTCCCGACACTTCGGTCTATTTTCGCACGGGAGCACGCTCGATTCATACACGTCACAACACACTGGTGCGGCTAGACTTCCGCTAAGTCGAGTAGGGATAGGGGGCGGGATGGCCAGCGCGGCGCACAGGAGCGCAAAGCCAGCTGACCTGAACTTGGTGTGTCAGAGCGTTGAGCGGAGCGTAAAAAGCCGCTTCGATGAAGCCGCAGTGCAGCGCAATCGATTAGAACAACGGCGGCTTTAGAGCGTGTTGCGGTTTTTCTGATTCAGAATTCCCTTGAGGAGTGGCCAAGGATTCCATGTCAATCTGGATCACGCGGCACCAGCGATTCATGCGCAACCAGTTACCACGCATTGGTCGTCTCAACGAAACTTCCCTGAAGACGAAGATGGCCAAGACCACGGGCTGATCTCAAAAAGGCATGCGCCTGATCAAGGCCCTGATCCGCAGAGCGACTGCTCGCACCTACGATGCACTCTGGCAGGCCGTTGGACATGTCTGCAATCTCTTCACTGAGCAGGAATGCGACAACTTCTTCAAAGCAGCTGAGTGTCAAACCAATTAAACGTAACATGCTATAGATCGTTTTCTGGTCCTCCGCACTTTCGGCGTAGTCGTTGCTCGCTTGTGAAGATGGATCAGCATGGCACAGTATCCCGTACGGGAGCCCATCAGAAATGATCTTGCTATGAAAAATGCAGTTCTGCATCGCCGCCCTCAATCGTTACACCGTGCTTTGCATCCCTGTCACAAAAGCTATGGGGCGAATCCGCTAGGGGTAACGGGAGCACCGTGGACCTGTCGCGGTTTGATGCCGCTCCTTTGATAGCATTTACTGCACCAAAGGAGACTGACTATGGGACTGAAACGGACGGACGAATTCCGCCAAGATGCGGTGCGTATCGCACTGACCAGTGGGCTTTCACGCAAGCAAGTGGCTGATGATCCATTGCCCGGCAGGGTATCGCGCAGCGATGTCCCGAGAGGGTTGGCGTCGGGATGTCGACGCTGAACAAGTGGATCACAGCACACCGAGATACGGATATGGTGTCGAAAGAGGATTTGAGCCTCGCCCGAGAGAATGATCGGCTTCGGCGCGAGGTCCGCATTCTCAAGGAGGAGCGGGACATCCTAAAAAAAGCCACCCAGTTCTTCGCGGGCCTAAAGCAATGAGGTTTAGGTTCATCGAAGAACATCGAGATAACTTCCCGACCAATCGCCTGTGCCACGTTGTCGGTGTCAGCACGCGCGGGTTGCGGGCTTGGCGCGCCCGTCCAGCCAGCCGCCGACAGCGGTCTGACTTGGTCACTCTGGCGCATATCAAGGAACAGTCCCGTCTCAGCTTGGGCAGCTATGGTCGCCCACGAATGACCGAAGAGCTGAAGGAAATTGGACTGGATATAGGCCACCGCCGCGTTGGCAGATTGATGCGCCAGAACGGCATATCAGTGGTCAGAACACGTAAGCACAAGGTGACGACAGACAGTGATCATAAGTTCAATATCGCACCGAACCTGCTGGATCGTGACTTCATGGCAGAAGCGCCAAACCTGAAATGGGCGGGCGATATCAGCTACGTTTGGACCCGTGAAGGCTGGCTTTACTTGGCTGTGATCCTGGACTTGCATTCCCGTCGTATCATCGGCTGGGCGGTCAGCAACCGCATGAAGCGCGATCTGGCGGTCAGGGCATTAAACATGGCCATCGCATTCCGTGCGCCACCAAAGGGCTGCATCCATCACACGGATCGTGGCAGCCAATATTGTTCTCACGACTATCAGAAGATCCTGCGTCAACATGGGTTCAAAGTGTCGATGTCTGGGAAGGGTAATTGTTATGACAATGCAGCAGTCGAGACCTTCTTCAAAACCATTAAGGCCGAGCTGATCTGGCGGCGATCATGGGAAACACGGCGGCAAGCTGAGATGGCGATCTTCGAATACATCAATGGCTTCTACAATCCACGCCGTCGGCACTCAGCACTGGGTTGGAAAAGCCCTGTCGCCTTCGAACGGAAGGCGGCTTAAACGAGCACTTGGGGCGGCACAAAAACACGACAGGTCCACCGTCCCTCGCCCGATTTGTGCAACATGTGTAACCGCCCCAAACTCACGACGCACTTCCAGAGCTAACTTTGGCGCGTCGTCGGGTGCTGACATATATCTGGCCTCGTGATGCGAAGTCACAGATGTCGCGGGCCCGTATGGTGTTCGAAGATTGGGTCCAGACAATCCGCGCCATCTTGTTCGCCAGCGTCGCCCGCACAAGTATCCCTCTCGGGACATTGCTATGCAAAGTGGGGGGCTTACGCAAGAACATCCCTCCCAGCCAAGCGCCCGATCCGGCCATTGGGTGGACATACCGCTTTATGATGATGCTGTTGGCACCAAGGACCAGCAATCGCCGCAATGATCGCCCTCCCATTTTCGTCATCGCCCCGAGTCGCTGCGTTCCGCCTGTCGTGTGTTGGCGTGGGGCAAGCCCGAGCATCACTCCAAAGGCTTGCTTTCAGCACGACGCGCGTTGATCGCTTGAGTGCGCTGTCAGATCAGCAGCTCCCGGACCGGGAAGTCCATGGCCGCGCCTTCACATGTTCGCTCTTCACCGACACGAAACGCGTCAACGGGCGCACCACCGCTTCGCAGATCGCCTCGGCATCCGCAGCATCGTTCGTCTGGCGTTTGACGAAAGGCTTGGCGTAGGCTGGCGGGATCAGCCGCACACCATGATAATATCCGACATGACCACTCCCCTTATTGTGGATCATTGCAGACCCATCTGGCACATTGATGCCGTCGGAGCACGGTTACATTATCAATGCTTGGGGGCAGTTACGTGGGGCCGCCTATTTCACAACCTCTGAAAAACACTGCTGCAAGCTCCATCTCTGACGTGAACATCAGAAAATTTGCTGCTGCTTCTGTCTTTAGCCCGCCAATGCTCTGACCCGCCCCGATCATGTCCGTTGGAATTGAGGTTACCATATGCAGCAGCTCATCCAGCGGTCGCTTTGTAAACTGCACCATGTTCACCAATGCCTCCGGCAACGTCAGATCCGCGCCTGCCAAGGTGCCGTCGCTAAGACGCAAAGTGCCATTGTTGCGCAGAACCTCTCGCCCATTCATCAAGAACCGCCCCTGGTCTGTCCCGAAAGGGGCCATCGCATCTGTAACGAGAAACAACCGCCGGTCTGGCATAAGGCAGTTTGCGGCGAGCGCGATGTTGGCCGGATGGACATGGTGGCCATCCGCGATCACGCCGACATGGGGCTTCGCGTGGCCGAGTGCCGCCCCGACCAATCCCGGATCACGCCCGGTTATCTGGCTCATCGCGTTGAACAGATGCGTCACGCAGCGCGCGCCTGCATCGAGCGCGTCCTTGCACGCTGCATAAGGCGAGGCGCAATGACCCAAGGACACGATAACACCAGCTTTTGTCAGGGCCGCAATCTGCGAAAGGCTTGCCGCCTCAGGTGACAGGGTGACTTTCAGCACAGGCAAGCGGCTGGCCGCGTCACACAGGAACATCAAGTCGGCCTCTGTCATCGGACGCACCAGGTCCCCGCGATGCGCGCCTTTACGGGATGGCGAGAAATGTGGACCCTCCAGATGCAGCCCAACAACTCCCGGTAAATCCATGGCGATGGCGTCTGCGACCGCATCCACTGCGCCGTGCACCACATCCGAAGTATCGGTGACCAATGTGGGCAGGAAGGCTGTGGTGCCTGCGGCTTGATGGGCCGCCGATATCCGCGCCAGCGTCGTCGTGTCTGGAGCATCGTTGAACATGATTCCGCCGCCGCCATTCACTTGCAGGTCAACAAATCCGGGGGTGATAAGTGCAGCGATGTCCGCAACATCGTAGCCCTCAGGGATCGCTGTCGTATCGCAAATACCATCCACACGCGCATCTGAGACCAGAAGCGCTGCATCCCGCCGAAAGGTGCGCCCGTCAAAAATCTGTGCGGCTGGATAAGCGCGGGCGGTCATGTGCGGTGGGCCGGTGGCACAGACGCGCGCGCGCCGTGTGGATGAACCTCTTCGAAGTAGTCCCTCAGGGTCAGCTCGCGCGCGGCGTCCGCGTCCAGAACGATGGTTGCTTTGGGGTGCAGTTGCAGGGCAGAGGCTGGACAAAAGGCAGATAGCGGCCCTTCAATCATCTGTGCTGCGGCGCGGCTCTTTGCAGCTCCAGTGGCCAGCAAGAGGACCGCGCGCGCCTCGAGTATCGTTGCGATCCCCATGGTCAGCGCAAAGCGCGGCACGTCTTGGGCCTTGTCGAAATAGCGCCGATTGGCGTTGCGGGTGGTTTGGGTCAGCGTCTTGATCCGGGTGCGAGAGCCGAGGCTGGAGGTCGGCTCGTTGAAGCCGATATGCCCGTTGGCCCCAAGCCCCAGCAGTTGCAGATCAATTCCGCCGACCGCGCTGATTGCGGCCTCGTAGCGCGCGGCCTCGACGTCTGCATCTGCGGCGATGCCGTTGGGAAGTTGCGTGAGGGCTTGGTGCATGTCCAAAGGCTGAAACAGGCGCTTGTTCATGTAATGGGTGTAGGAAGCCGGGTGATCCGGCGCTACGCCCCAATATTCATCCAGATTGAAGCTGCGCACTTGGGTGAAGGCGATATCTTGGTCCAGCGCACAGGCGACCAGACGCCCATAGACGCGCTCCATCGTCCCGCCGGTCGCCAGCCCCAATACCGCAGTTGGGCGTTTGCTGACGAGTGCGGCAACCTCAAGTGCCACAAAGGCTTCGGCTTGCTCGGTATCGGGAAAGATCAAAATCTTCACGACAGGTCCCCTTGATGACGCATATGCCGCCTCTTCATTTCATCTCCGCGACAAAATCATAGCTGTCGCCCCGGTATAAAGACCGGGTGAACTCAACAACGCGCCCGCTTTCGAGATAGGAGATCCGCTCGACCCGCAACACCGCAGCGCCGCTGAGAATACTGAGTGTATCGGCATCATTTGGCGTCGCATTGGTGGCCGTGATCCTCTGGACAGCACGCACCGGTCGCACGCCTTTTTTTGCCAGATGCTCATAGAGCGAGTCCTGAATAGCCTCTGGATCGCCCAGAATGGACGAGGCCAGCGAGGCCCGCTCAATCGCCATCGGCTTGTCATCGGCGAGCCTAAGCCGCGACAGTCGCGCGACTTGCTCTGTCACCGATAGCCCTAAGGTCATTAGTTCTTCGCTGGTCGGCGGAAACAGACCACGCGACAACCAGACCGAGCGCGGCGAGAACCCGCGCCGCAGCATATCGTCGGAAAAGGAGCTGAGATGTTGCAGCGATTGCTCCATCCGCACAGCGTCTGAGGCCACATAGGTGCCCGACCCCTGCATCTGAAAAACCTTGCCCGAATCCGCAAGACTTTGGACGGCCTTGCGCACTGTAACGCGGCTCATCCCGGTCATGTGCGCAAGCTCGCGTTCGGCGGGCAGGCTTGCGCCGGGCGGCAACGCGCCGGTGTCGATCAATTCGTTCAGGGCTTGGCTGAGTTGGCGGTAAAGCGGGCCTTGGGCGCGGTGGCGATTGAGCGCGTCGATATAGAGTTTATCGGTCGGCTTCGCTTCCGCAATTTCACGGTTGTCGGCGCGGGCCTGCGCGTCTGGTCCCTTCAGGGCGGTTTGTTCCACTCTGCCTCACCCTGTTGTTGGAGCGGCGCTGGCCACCCTTGGAAGGCACGCGGCTTGCCCGTCGTCCCTTCGATCTCACGGCTGATGGTTTCAGTATAGGGGTAAGACTAATGGTTTGACAATGGTATGCATAGGTCGCAATGTGGTCTTAAGAAGGGGATGTAGATGGCGCAGCTTTCACTACAGGATGTCCGCAAGCAATTCGGCGACACCGAAGTTTTGCGCGGGATCGACCTCGAAATCGGCGACCGTGAATTGGTGGTTTTCGTCGGGCCGTCGGGCTGCGGGAAGTCCACGCTTCTGCGCCTGATTGCCGGGCTTGATAACTTCACTTCTGGCGAGTTCACCATCAACGGCAAGTCCATGACACGCGTGCCGCCCTCCAAGCGCGGCATTGCGATGGTGTTCCAGTCCTACGCGCTCTACCCGCATATGAGCGTCTATGAGAACATGGCCTTCGGTGCGCGTCTGATGGGCCTGCCCAAGGACGAAGTTGAGGCGCGCATCGACGAGGCCGCCCGCATGTTGAAGCTGGATGAGTTGCTGCAACGCAAGCCGCGCGAGTTGTCTGGCGGCCAGCGCCAGCGCGTCGCCATTGGTCGCGCTTTGGTGCGCAAACCGGATGTGTTCTTGCTGGACGAGCCGTTGTCGAACCTCGATGCGGCTCTGCGCTCGGACGTGCGGCTAGAGATTGCCAAGCTGCACCAAGATATCGGCGGCACGATGATCTATGTGACCCATGACCAGGTCGAGGCGATGACACTGGCCGACCGGATCGTGGTCCTCAATGGCGGCTTGATCGAACAAGTCGGCACCCCGCGCGAGTTGTTCGAAAAGCCCTGCAACACCTTCGTGGCGACCTTCATCGGCTCGCCGCGTATGACGCTTGTGCAGGCCACCCGCGATGGCGATGCCTTGACCATCGCGGGCAGTGGGTCGGTCGATATACCAAGCACACCCGCGACGGCTGGGGCATCTGTGACGCTGGGCTTTCGACCCGATGCGCTGGATGTCTGTGCCGTGGGCGAGGGCTATATGGCCGAGTTCGTCTATTCCGAATACCTCGGCACGGACGCCTATGTTTATGCACGCCTTGGCGACGGCACGCTGGTCTGCGCACGGATGGATCCGAACGCACAAGTGCAACCAAAAGACGGCAAGATCGGCCTCGCGCCACGCCTTGAGCAGCTTCATTTCTTCGATACCAAAACCGGCCACCGCCTGTAGCAGGCGCAAGGGCGGACGACCCAACCAAACCAAAACCAACCTTGGAGGACCTATGCAAACCTATCTCAAAACAACCGTTCTAAGCGGTGTGTTGCTGTCGATGGCGGCCCCGCTTTTCGCCCAAGAGCTCAGCCTCTGGAGCTGGCGTCAGGAAGACCGCGCGGTCTATGAAGACCTGATTGCTGACTTTGAGGCGATGAACCCCGGCATCACCGTCACGTTCGAGGCCTTCGAGGCCGCATCCTACGCGACCGTTCTGTCGACAGCGCTTGCGGCTGAAAACGGCCCCGACCTGATGATGGTGCGGGCCTACGGCGCGTTCGAGACCGTCGCCAAGGCAGGCTACCTGATGCCAATCACCGCCGCAGACGTGCCTGGCCTTGCTGATCTTCCAGCAGCGGCTTTGGCGGCTGAAACCCTGCGTTCGGACGATCAAGTCTATGCCGTGCCGTTCGCGTCGCAGACGATGCTCGTGATCTACAACAAGGGCATCTACGACGAGTTGGGCCTGTCCGAGCCCGCGACGTGGGAAGAGTTCATGGCCAACGCCGCCGCGATTCAAGACAGCGGTAAGTTTGCCTTCGCCAACGGCACAGCAACCTCGTGGCAGAACGAAACCATCGTCTCGGCGCTGGGATCATCCACCATGGGTGCAGATTTCTTCGCCGAAATTCGCGCGGGCGAGACTGACTTCAACGATGCACGCTTCATCGCCGGGCTAGAGGCTGTCCAAGAGGCCAGCACCTACTTCCCAACGGGCTTCATCGGCCTCGACTACGCGTCCTCGCAGCAACTGTTCGCGTCGGAATTGGCCGCGATGTTTGCGGGCGGTTCGTTCGAGTTGGCCAACTTGGCAAGCCAGAACCCCGATATCGAGCTGGGCGTTTTTGCGGCCCCCGGACCTGAGGCGAGCGATACCAAACTCGTTGGTCAGTTCTATGATGGTGGCTATGCAGGCTACGCCGAGACCGAGCATCCAGAAGCGGTCAAAGCGTTCCTTGCCTTCACCGCGACCCAAGGCTTTGGCCAGAAGTTCGCAAACGAGCTTGGCAACGTCACGCCAATCCCGGGTGTGACCTTCGAGAACCCGCTGTTGCAGCGCATTGCCGAGCTGAACATGAACTCGGTGCCCTACATCATGCTGACCGACTTCCGGTATGAAGAGCCATCGGGCTCGGTTCTGATCCAGGCCGAAGTGCAGCGGATGCTGGCAGGTGAGTCTGATCCGGTCACCGTAGGCAAGACGATCACGGACGGCATCGCGATCTATCACGCGCCGTTCCAGAACTAACGATCCTCCCCGGACCGGAGGGCCTGCTTGGTCTTCCGGTCCACCCTCTTTACGGGCTGCCGCCCTTACCGCGGACATCGCCATGACCTCGCCAAGCGCCAAGACCGACACGTCCGATCCAAGCCTGTTTCCGCGCCCCAAGGGTCGCGGCTTGTGGATCACGTTTCTGCTTGTCCCGCCCTTGGTGGTGATGAGCCTGTTTGTGATCTACCCGATCTTCTCGGCCCTCGCTTATGCATTCTACGACTGGGAAGGCCTGCGCCGCGCCGAGTTCGTGGGCCTCGAGAATTTCCGCACCATTCTGTTCGACGAACCCTATGCCAGCACCACCTACAACGCGCTTAAGAACAACCTGATCGTCTTCGTATCGTTGATGATCGTCCAAAACGGGGTCGGCTTTCTGCTGGCCTACGCGCTGTGGCGCGAATTGCCCGGCGCGCGCTTCCACCGGGTCGCGGTGTTTTTGCCAGTGGTTTTATCCACGGTGATCATCGGCTTTTTATGGAAGCTGTTCTTTCACCCGATCTTCGGCGTGGTGAACCAGTCGCTTGATGCAGTCGGCCTCGACGGTCTGATGCAGCCTTGGCTCGGCCAAAGCGACACCGCCCTTGCTGCGCTGATCTTCGTGAACGCATGGGCTTGGGTCGGCTTTCCAACGCTGGTGTTTCTGGCAGGCATGCAGCGCATCCCGTCGGAGTTGATGGACGCCGCCCGCATGGAAACCGACAGCGAGCTTGTCGTCATCCGCAAGGTTGTCTGGCCCCTGATCGCGCCCTCGGTCACGGTGGTGTTCATCTTGCTGTTCATCGGCTCGTTCAACTGGTTCGAGTTGCCCTACATCATGGCTGGTCTCGACGGCTCGCCCTTTGGCTCGACAGATGTGCTGGGCCTGTTTTTCTATCGCACGGCGTTCGGCAATGTGTCGGCAGGGGTGCAGGATTTCGGCCTCGGGTCGGCCTTGGCGGTGTTGATGTTCCTGTTCATCGCGGTGATCGCCACGGTCTGGACGATCTACCTGCGCAAGAAGGAGCTTGAGGTATGAGTGCGGCCCCCGGCTCAGACAAAGGTCTGCTCGCCGTCCTTGGGCGTGACGGGCTGATGCAGATCATCCTAATCTCCAACAGCTTCCTGATGCTGTTTCCCATCGTGATCATGGTCTTCTCAGGCTTCAAATCCAATATCGAGATTTTCCAAAGTCCGTTCTCTATCCCGGACTTCACCAACCTGACAAACTTCGCCGCCATGGCCACGCAGACCAATGTCGTGCGTTATTTGCTGAACTCGGTATTCGTTACGGGTGCTTCGCTGCTGTGCATCGGCGTGCTTGGGATCATGGCGTCCTACGCGCTGGGGCGTTACGTATTCACCGGATCGGGCTTTGTCTTACTGTTCTTCATGGCGGGCCTGATGTTGCCCTTGAAGCTGGCGATTATCCCGCTGTTTGTGCTGTTCCGCGACCTTGGTTTCCTCAACAGTCACTTGTCGTTAATTGCGGTCTACACGGCGATGGGGCTGCCTTCGACAATCTTCATCCTGACCGGCTTTATCCGCACCTTGCCGCGCGAGTTGGAAGACGCCGCCCGCATGGACGGCGCCTCCGAGGCGCGCATCATGTGGAGCATCATGTTGCCGCTGTGCCGCCCTGCCTTGGTGATTGCGGGCATCTATAACCTCGTCCCGATCTGGAACGACTTCTTCTTCCCGCTGGTGTTCATCCAAGACGATAATCTTAAGACCTTGCCCCAAGGCATGACCACCTTCATAGGCGAGTTCGTGACCAACTGGGGCGTGATGTTCGCAGGTCTGACCTTGGCCGCCGCCCCGATCACTATCGTCTACATCATTCTATCCAAGCAGTTCATCAACGGCATGACATCGGGGGCGGTGAAGTGAGCCTGATCGCCAAAGGCGGCCTGATTGTGTCGTGCCAAGCACGCGCCGACAATCCGCTGCATGGGCCTGAGTTCATGGCCGCAATGGCGCGCGCGGCGGAAGCTGGGGGGGCAGTTGCGATCCGGGCCAATGGTGCGGCTGACATTGCCGCCATTCGCGCTGTGACCGATCTACCGATCATCGGGATCGACAAGGTTTTTGCCGAAGGCGAGGCCGTCTATATCACGCCAAGTATAGAGGCCGCCAAACGGGTCATGAACGCAGGCGCGCAGATCGTCGGGCTGGATTGCACGGACCGCACACGCGCGGGCGGCGATTGGCGCAAGGTGCTGGCCAGCGTGATCGAGACCGGATGCGAGGCCTTCGCAGATATTTCGACCTTGGACGAAGCGCTTGCGGCCGAGGACGCCGGGGCGACTTACGTGGCGACCACCTTGTCGGGTTACACCGACCTCGCAACTGCCGTGCCTCAAGACCCAGACTTGGCTTTGGTCGAGGAATTGTCCAAGCTGCTTTCCGTTCCAGTGGTGGCGGAAGGACGCTACAACACTCCAGTACTCGCGCGCGCGGCTTTGGATGCTGGCGCACATGCTGTCGTTGTCGGAACCATGATCACCAATCCTCGTGAAATCACGCGTCGCTTTATCGGTGCGGTGCAGAGTAAGAACCTCGAATGACATATTATCTAGGAGTAGATGTGGGCGGGTCCGCGTCGCGCTGGACGGTTGTTGACGAGACAGGAAGCGTGGCCGCGCAAGGCTTGGCCGAAGGTGCGACCGGGCTGATCTATGATGCCGCGAGCCTTGCCGCTTTCACCGGCGTGCTGGAGGAGATCCGCGATGCAATGCCGGGCGCAGCAAAGGCCGCGCATTTCGGGATCACCGGTGTCGGCTTCTCGCCCCATACGGAAGTTGAAAAGCAGGTCACTGGCGTTTTGGGTCTGCCGCGCCATAAGTTCGGATACTCCAACGATATGGTGCTCGCATGGCGCGCGGCGTTTCGGGATCAACAGGGGTATCTGATTTCCGCCGGCACTGGATCAATCGGCATTTCGATTGATCCGGAAGGGCAAGCCACGATTGTCGGCGGGCGCGGTATCCTCGTGGATGACGGCGGCTCGGGGGCATGGATCGCATTGCGGGCACTCGACAGCCTGTTTCGGATCATCGACGATCACGGCAGTCCAAAAGGGGCCGAGATCTTGGCAGACGCCCTTTTTGCCAGTGTCGGCGGAGGCGACCGCGATTCCATGCGCGCCTATATCTACGGCAAGGGGCGCGGGCGGATCGGCGTGTTGGCCCAAGCTGTGGCCGAGGCCGCTACCAAAGGCGATCCGCTGGCGCTGAGCATCATTGAGCAAGCCGGACGCGAATTGACCCGGCTGGCGCGCGCCCTGTTGCAGCGGGGTGGTCCGGCTCCGATTTCGTTCATCGGTGGGGTGTTCGCGCTGCACCCGTGTATCCGCGCCGAGATCGAACGTGACCTCGCTGCCGAAGCGATTAGCTTTCCCAAGATCGACGCGGCGCGCCACGCCGCACAGATTGCCCACCAGATGGAGTATCCAGCGAAATGAGTTCGACAGAAACCGCAGCTCTCCGCTTTCGAGACCTTGATACCGCAAGCTCGGCGGAGTTCATGGACGCGATGCTAGAAGGTCAATTGGCGGCCATTGCGTCCGTTCATGCTGTGCGCGCGCGTCTGGTCGAGGCCGTTGATGCGGCCTCTGAGCGTATGCGGGGCGGCGGGCGTTTGATCTATCTCGGCGCAGGCACCTCCGGGCGGTTGGCCACATTGGACGCGGCTGAATTGCCCCCGACCTTCGGCTGGCCTGCGAGCCGCGCCGTGTCACTCATGGCAGGCGGTTTGGGCGCGTTCGTCGAGGCGGTGGAGGGGGCTGAGGACGACGTCGACAAGCCTGTTTCGGACCTTGTCGCCCTGAAGCTTTCAGCGCGCGATGTCGTGGTCGGGATTGCGGCCTCAGGGCGGACGCCGTTTGTGTGTGCTGGGCTGTTGCATGCCAAGTCGGTGGGTGCCCTGACGATAGCGATCTTGAACAACCCCGGCGCGGTGATTGGAGGTATCGCGGATATCGCCATCGAGCCCGACACGGGCGCGGAAGTGCTGGCTGGATCAACACGCATGAAGGCAGGGACCGCGCAGAAAGCCGCGCTGACCTGCTTTTCGACCGGGATATTCCGCAACCTCGGCTATATCTACAAAGGCCGCATGGTCGAGATGGGGGCGACAAATGACAAGTTGGTCGAGCGCGCAGCCGAGATGGTGGAAGACCTGACAGGAGCATCGCGCAGTGCGGTGGTCGAGGCGCTTGGGGCCTGCAAGCACTCGGTCAAGCACGCCGTTGTCATGATCGAGCGCGGCCTAAGCGCCGAGGCCGCATCCGAGCTGATCGACGCCTCGGGCGGGCGATTGCGTGATGCGCTGGCACCTTCGACGGATGGCCCTGAGACAATCGGGTGAGCCATCTTGTCGAGGCCATCCATAGCGCGAGCGGTCTTTGGCCCAGCGACGATGCGTTTGGCTGGCATCTGCAAGATCAGACTTTGCACGCTTGGGTCATTGATGGGGCAACTTCGGTGTCGGAGCGCCCCGACAAAGTGCGTGCGGGGGTTAGCGATGCGTCATGGTTCGCCAATGCGCTGTCTCGCGCGATCCGGCGAAGGGTCGCATACGCAGCGCTGACTCAAGCAAGCCTTGTCAGTATTTTGGCCGACCTGCTACCGCGATTTAATGCCATGGCCGGGGATGCTTTGGACGCCTACGACTATCCCGTCGCCGCGATGACTTATGTGTCGGTGACCCGGCGCAGGGACCGCTTTGTATTCCAAGGGTTGCAATTTGCGGATTGTTTTTTGCACCTTCAGACCTTGCCCAAACCTCAACAAGGTCAGAATGCGCTCTATGGTGCTCTGCCCGCACGCCCGCTGAATGCGAGCCTTCCAAAGACACCAGAAATCCTCGCGCGTCTGCGGGCCAGACGCAGCGATCAGGTGTTGCGCGATGCCAGCAGTGCCGTGACGATCTTTCCGCGCAGTGCGGCCCAAGGCAAACCGTTTCGCTTCACACGACCGGGGCATCTGCCGATTGCGCTGCTCTTGGGATCAGACGGTATCGCCCGGCTTTGGGAAGAGTATAACTTGTGCACGGTCCACCAAAGTGCGGACCGTATCCTGCGCCACGGGGCTTTGCGCGAGTTGGCCAAGCTGCGGCAGTGGGAGGCCACGCATAGCGGCCACGGGATGAGCATCAAACCCGCAGATGACGCCACTTTGCTATGTGCTCAGCTGGATTCTAACGCGTTTGCAAGACCTCTCAGAGCTGCCGTGCGCCAGCTCGAGGGGACTGCGCATTTTGTCTATAGGAAGTAATGCGGGACGCCTCACGTGACACGACGGAGGTTTACGATCAGGCAAAATAGCTTCGGCAACTCTCGCGGTGGTTTCGCGCGATTGTCAGCATTTATGACGTAACCGCGCCCCGACCCCATCGATTATTGTACAAATCGGGCGAGGGGGTTCATTGTTTTGTTGTGGTGACGGCGTGCGCCCCTTGCGGCCATGTGAACGTGCACTACCGATCAAAGGGACCGTGCTGTTCCCACAATGAACTTGTCCCAGAATGCTTCGCTGCATTCATGAGAAAAACCACACCATCAAGCCTTGGGATCAAACACCTAGGAGGATCGGGCGGCTTTGGAATCAACAAGGGCATCGTTCAGTATGATCCAAGTCTACCGGCTCATGCGTCCACCGGTGGGTTTTCGGATGCGCTCAAGGCGATACCCAACCCGACATTGCTCCGTCAAAACCTTGAAAAATGAGCCAGCATTGGATATTTTCATTAATGTTCGTTTTCCCCAAAAAAGGTCTTGCGGCTTTGGTCTCATGACCCTAAACCCCTTTTCACCAGCGGAGCAGCGATGTTCTGGTGGGGCACTGGACGGGCTGGAAGGTTTGGAAGGGAAGACATCTACCGGAGATGATACGCTGGGTTGCACCAACAAGATTGGGT
>Ga0163215_100867_pt1 | contig 30346 bp, 22 predicted proteins | sample SynspAceP_FD_185934 | JGI IMG/M metagenome (GOLD analysis project Ga0163215, IMG submission 185934) | Saline lake microbial communities from Ace Lake in Antarctica - Synechococcus sp. Ace-P (Hybrid Assembly) | ecosystem: Environmental > Aquatic > Non-marine Saline and Alkaline > Saline | place...
GCTGTGGCGGGTCCGACGGAGCGAGGCAGGAATCGACTGCCGGAAATCGCAGGGACACACACAATTCAGCTGCGACCTGATCACCAGCCCCGGCAGAATGTGGGTGGCCCCTTCTTTTCCTTCTTTTCCCGGCAGAATGTGGGTGGCCCCTTCTCTTCCTGCCCCTTCTCTTCCTATCGAGCAGGTGCTCCCGGACAATCGCGACTTTCGTTTCAGGCGTTAGGTTGCGTCGTTTCGACATCGTTTGGAATCTCCGTTGCAAGTGCTAAACTTTAGCACACGGATTAAGCAAGTCATTCAGCTGAGGCAAAACACTACGACAACGCCGTAATGGAACGGTTTTTCTGGTCGATCAAACATGAATGGACCAAGCACGAAGCGTTTGCCGATCTGCAAGAAGCACAACTAAGCGTGTTTCAATACATCGAAGGATTTTACAACACGACGCGAATTCACCAAACGCTCGGATACCAGACACCGAACGAATTCGAAGACCTTCACCGAATGAATCTCGCAAGCTAAAAAGTAAAAGCCGGAGTCCGCCAGTCATGGGCTAACGCACCATTGGTCGAGTCCTACCTGAAGACCATGTTCCCGTCGGCTGCGGGAATCGTCGGCCCGGTGATTCAAAAAGATGAGGACAGTCCAAACACGGTGTCGCGGTCGATCGCAACGTTGGGCTGCAGTTTGCTGGGGCACGCGACTTACCACGCGGCGCAATCTGCAATGGAATTCACCGCTCGCCGCCTTCTTGCGAATGACACTGACGTTTTGGAAGTAGTCAGCGAAAAATTGGATGAAACCGAAGATGCGATTCTCGACGCCCTGATTTCAATCGAAGCGGCTACGAGCTGCGGGTTCAATTGTGAAACTGTTTTGAATTTTCACCTGCGCCATCTCGCAGTGCATCGCAATTTCTCGCTACGCTGCCTTGCACGCGACATGCTCCAAAAAGCAGGCCAGGCCATCCCTGAACCCGAGACCATTGATGTTCATGCAATCTACCAAGCGACAGTCATTCTTCCGCCCACGGAGCCATTGGTCGGCTCCGATTTCAGGCAGGCTGACGGGGCGCTGAGAGACACCGAAGATCCATTCGCTTTGGTTGGGCCATGGCAGCATGACGTTAATCTGTTGGCGGATACCGCAGGGTTGCCGTTCGATCTTGTTCTGTCACGAGTCGTTCATTTGATGCATGAACTAGAGCCAGAAGACCAATGGAATGCAACGGCCGAAACATCGCTCCGAAATGAACTTCGCAATTCGGGGATGGAGTTCGTTTTTCGTAGCCCGCGTCCCTCCTTATCGCGCCGCGCCATTTTCCACGCAATCGGTGAGCTGGCAGACGGTGGCGTTTTGGAATCTGAGGACCAAGATCGACTTCAGTATTTGCTTCGCATTCATGATCCGAAGTTTGTGAAACATCGTCCTGACCCACGTCCCGCAGAAATCGTCTCCGTCGTTGAACCGACTGGGCGAGCGCTCGATGCAGAATGGGTATCCGCTGCCCCCGACGACCTGGGCAGCCTATTTGCAGGCAGTATCGGAAACCGAGTTGTGGTCGGGGAATGGACAAGGCATCACCCGAAAATCCATCGCACGGTTACTGAAGAACGCCGCTCTCAACTCTGGAATTCGGCAGCCGACATTCCAGAAAACCTCAGTGCGGAAAAATTTGTGCCGCAACTCGCACGGATTCAGCATGAAGACTACTTCTCTGAGGAATGCGACCACGATCACCTTGTCGTTGCTCACCTTCACTGCGGTTTTCAAACCCGATGTGGCGATTGGCTGGCCTTCAATCCAGAAATCGCCCGAGCACTAGGGTGGACAAAGTGCGATCATGGGCTTTTCGCCTGGGAACACGATGGAGTTACGATGGTCGAGTCGATTCACTGGGTTGATGGATGCATGGAGCACCGTTCAAGAAACCTACACGGTGAATTAGCTGAGGGATGGCTCGTCCTCGCGTCAGCCGAAGCAATGGAAGCGATCCAGGCTCGCGTTGGGGATCTGAGTCGCGTTGTCTGTCTTGCCCGTCGTGTTGCCTTGGAAACGGGGCCCCGCAGCAATGCACACTTTGCAAAGTCAATTCTCGATCCATCTTAGCCGCAAACCAGCATCGTCATTAAATCGAAACTTTAGGACAGAAGCAGAATGAAAAACTTCTTACCCAGGAACGTTCCAGCAATTTGAATCAAATTAGGCGAATATCAACTACCCAGAGAAGTTCGACAGCACAAATCTTCGGTTCAGTGGCTGTGGAAGTCAAGCGGGTTCTGCGGCGCAACGAATCAGCTTGTTGATCTCTTTTCTGGGCAGCTTTAGCGGTTCTTTCAGAACGATCCAGCTAACGATTTCGTCATGCTCGGGCGTTGTCAGCGAACCCTCGTACCGGTAGTAGTGCTCCGTGTTCTTCGGAAGCCATTCATATGGATTCGTCTTGAAGTCCATACATGCGCAAGCAGCGTCGTTCGACATCGTTTCCATCAACTCAATCAAGCTCGGCGTGATTTTTGCCGAGTTGTCAGCCTCGATCATGATGCCGACCACCGCGAGTTTTCCATCATCTGGATCGCAATTCTGGTGAACAATGTGAAGTTCCATTTGGAATTGCTTGTCCTCGATCCAGTGTTCGCTCTTGTGATGGAAGTGAAATTGAACGATATGAAAGTCACGTCCATCAAACGAAATCCTCTCGTTCTTATCACCGCTGAACACCACCTGAACCTTTCCGTGATGCGGTTTCAACGTGCCATCAAGATGCCTTGACCATCGAATTTCCAATGGCTTCGCGAACTTGGTGGCAACTGGTGACTTGATGTGAATCGGAGATTGTTGTTGGTCGCTCATGGTGCTCGTCGGTGTATTTGAGGATCCCAAACACAACTACTTTCCTTCGGCAAGTTTATGATTTGAAAGTCGGGTGTCATTCAGGCCTAGACGATCGATTTAAGTAAAGACTTCGCGAAAATCCATCAACGGCCTTGAGCCACTGACAAGCCATTGGGCTCTGCCCTTTGCGTCTATGAGCAATGTCCCATGCCAATTTTCTACCGAATCGCTTCCGAGTGACTTAGCTAACTTTGAGGTGGAGTCGGAAAGAACAGGAAAAGGTAGTGGCCTGTTCTCAAGTGCCTCAACCATGCTTTCCACCGATTCATCGGATACAGCGATTAATCGAACGCCGCGACTTCTAAATCGAGATTCAACTTTTGCCACTTCGCCAAGTTGTTGGACACAGTGATAGCACCCATGTCCCCGAAAGAGAACAATTACACATGGCCTGCCGAGAAGTTTGTCGAATTCGACTTCGGCACCCGATGGCTCTTTGGCGTTCCACGATGCTGCGACTTGGTGCGCTGTAACAAAAGCGGTTCTTTTCAGGCCGTCTGACGCCACTGTGTCATCAGCGAACGCGCCAGTCCAGTGAGTCACTGCTAGACACATCAGCCAAATACATCGGTAGTACATAGAACGTTCCTTAAGTGCTACTTCAGGTGGATCCACTTCGCTACCGATGGCACACCATCCTGGTCAAGAATGAAGAGCATGTAGTAGCCAGGCGGAGCAATAGAATTTGGCGTGCCGGCAGGTGCGATTGCCTCGATGGTCATAGGACCAGTTACTGTCGATGCCAAAGTAATTATCCGCTGCTCGCTGTCGGTCTGGTGCGTAACTGCCATCGGTCGGGCTAACACGACTTTCGAGATCGCTAGCGGATCAGACGTGTCAATTTCAAACGCGGCACCGTGCTCAACCTCAGATCGCACCGAATCAATCACGGGTCGATCTCCTCGGAACAGGTAGGGCGGCTTGAACACTTCAATGGTGTTGTGCCTGCTGACATCGCAGCCTCCAGCACCAGCACCTCCGGTCGCCATGACTTCGCCTGTTGGTAGCAGGATTGCCACAGAGTGGTAGTGTCTCGGCCGGTCCAACTCATCCATTTCGGAAATTGAACCCGTCTTTGGATCATACAATTCGCACCTTCCGCCGTTGGGTGGAGGCTTCGGTGCCGCTTCCATGCCGCCACAAATGAAAACTGTTCCATCGGGTAGAACGACCGCGTTGGGATGCACCCGTTCCTCAAGGAGCGGAAACGCTGGATCCCAAGTGGGTGAAAACGTGCTTAGATCAATCGTCTGTCCTGTTCCACTGGTGCCAGCGTCTCCACCACCAATCGCAAGGGCACGGACAAAAGGACTGGTTGGCTCAAGTAGTAGTACCGACGTGCCCTTGCGGCGATGATTGGTTCCAAGTGTTCTCCACGATCCCGTCGTTCTCGCCGGGTTTGAGAAAGTGAAGACTGCGGTTGGGTCGGCGGCTGTTCCGCTGGGGCTCTGGTTGCAGTCACCGAAGCCTACCGGAACATGGAAGATTTCACCGCCCGGAAGTAGGTGCAATCCAGGGTACGTCGGTGGGAAGAGCAATTCGCCGACTGGCCCCGTTGCAGTGATCGGTTCAAATTTGTCGGTCGTTTCGGAATACACTTCCATAAATCCAGCCAAACTTCCAATGCGGTCTGTCATTCCTGCTGCCACGAGCACCTTGCCAGGCGTGTCCGACAAAGTCACAAGGGTCGGATACCAGCGTTGGAACAACATATCATTGCTGGTTCTTGTCCACTTAATCGTCGTGGGATCAAATTTCCAACCCTGGATCGATGAAGCCTCTCCTGGACCTCCACCGCCACCTCCAACGACAAGCAACCGCCCGTCGGAGAGGAAAGAATGGCCACTGCAAAAGAGGTTGGCGGCTAACCCAGTACCACCTGGGCCACCGTTCATAATCTCGACGGGTGTTGCGACCGCTGGATCAGGATCCCAAAGTACAGTTCGATTGTTACTGGGAATTAGCAGCACTTTTCCCGTGTGAAGCATTGCGGCGTGCATGACGGGCTCTTCGTCGCCACCTTCTTCAACTGTTGCAACTTCCCGCCACTCGCCAAATTGGGCTGGCCCAAGGGAATTCAAAAGAGTGTCAAGATCTTCGTCCTCGGATTCACTATAAAGTTTCAAGCAGTCGCGAACATCAATGTAGCCATCCAAGGGACGATTCTCGATCATCGTTTTCGCGGTCGCCAAATCGTAAGCGACGACTTCCTCATATTGCCGGGCGTATTTTGGCTTGGCTGCCGATGGGCCGTGTTCAAACTTAGCTCGCCGTTCTTGTGGTGATCGTGTCAATTCCTTAACTGTTCGCGCTCGATTGACGAACCGCAGCATGCGACGCTGCACAGAAGCAGACATTTTGCCAACGATTTGCTCTAAATCGCCACCGTCTTCTTGACCACCTTGGCCTCGATCCGTATTTCCAAACAGCAGTTTTCCTGTCATGCCTCCATGAACTATACAGACATAAGGGATTTTACTTATGCTGTCCGGAATGCTTTTAATCTTGGCCTTGAAAAGCACTTTGTTTGCCGCACTTGATGAAGCGTCGTTCTGCCCTGTCGTTGCATTGAACGGTTGCTGCCCAGGCACATCTTCAATCTCAAATACCTGTTTGGCAGAATCCCAATCGCTGAATCGGAGTCCATGCGGTACGCCTAGCGTATCACCGCTTAACTTGAACGTAATATCATCACCCACGCTCAATTTCGCGTCGTCGGGATCCCACTTTATTCCGCTTGTGGCGGTGATTTCCCAAGAGGCAGAATGCACGAAGTCGGAAATAAGCAAAACCTGCGTGACGACCGCAACTCTAAGCATCCACAATGATATGAATTTCGCTTGATTCTTGATTCGCGTCATAGTGGTATCTCCAGATTCTATGATTGGGATGTTATTTTGAGTGAGTGAAATCGGGCGGAGCGTTGTCGCATTACCACTCTGGTTGGCGGCACGTTCCCTTGTCTTTCTAAAGCCGAACGGAGTGGGGTATTCATGTCGTTCCACGCGATTGTCACGGAATTGGCAGAGGTAATAAACCAGCGCTAGTCCCACTAGTTGTTGTCTCGTCGAGTGGACGCAATCTTGGGTCATTGAGCACTGCACGCCTGCGGAGAATCAACGATTCAAACAGCTTTTCCAGTTCCATATTCGCGCTCGGGCCCGATAGTTGATCGCTCAATGATTCCGCATACTCTGATACTTCGTGCCGCAATGCAGAAATCGGGTCTTCTGCACCAAGTAGGGATTGGAGACGCCCCAACGGCGACTCTGCTGGCGGAGATGCAATGTCAAGGAACTTTAGAACATGGTCGGTTAGCGGATGATCGCGATGGTCCGAGGGTAATGTTGCCGGAATTATGAACGTATCCGGAAGTAAATCCGGCGTCTCGAAGACGACTCGCAGGTCGGTCGAGAACATTGGCTGCTTTAGTTCCAACTGACAGATAGCGGCAACAAACTCTTTCGATACAACCTTTGCTTTAATCAGCCGGTCAATCAGGTGGTCATCAACAAAACTGCGTTCCGGAGTGAACCATGCAAAATCGGTGTCCACTGGAGTCTTGAACTGAAGGGCTCCGCCATCAACACCAACAAGCCCAATTCTCTTGCTGCTCACAAGTGAGACATAGTCCGACAGCGACACCTCTGGCAATGATCGAAATGCTGCTGCGTCTGGTATTCCGATTCCGGTGATCCCACTTCCCCCGCTAATCAACTCATGGCGAACGAAGAAGCCAGCAGGAATCGAGAAACTTCTTTCCGCAGGATCCTGAGCCGTGGCAAACGGTGACAATCCGGACTGTGTGCGAGAGGAGGTAAGGTTGACTTCCTGCTCGACGAACAACGGATGGAGTAGAAAGTGAGCATTGCGAATTTGCTTTGAACCATCTGGAAGAAGTTGTGTGTTGCGGTCCAGTCGTTTGCGATTGAATCGTTTGATGATCGTACGGATTCTTGGCTCAAGCGTAGCCGCGCTCGCAAGACCTTCGATATCGGCTGCTACCGGCCAACTGGTTGCATTCCCTTGTTTGAGGTACGAACGTGGCGACTCCGTACTCTCCCAGTTGTTCCAGGGAATTTTCAGTTCCTTCATGAGAGGTACACCCGAGCGATGACATTCGAGGCACCGGTTGCTGGCAGCGAGTGACGGAGGGTCATCGGCCAGAGGGGATGACCCTACGAAACTCCATACTCCACTTTGGGCCCATTCGTAGAAATTCAAGACTCCCCGGCCCTCATCCCATGCCCAGATTTCGACCAGATCACCCGGCGCAAGAACCTTGCGAAATTCATCTGGCGAGAAACTCATCGAAATCATGACTTCATCAAGCAACGGTTGGTGCGAGAAAGCCAGCACACAACGTTTTCTAGTGAGAGCCGATGGGCCGTTTGCTTCCGATAAGCGAATGAACTCATCAACAACGAAAGTTTGAAGCTCGTTGGCCGCGTTGTCCGCTTTCAGTGCATTCAAAACAACGCCAAGTCTGTTTTCTCGGTCGTGATCGCGCAGGATTGTCTTGGCGAAGCGATCGCCAAGCGTTCGGGCAAATCCATCGTCTAACGGCTCAAGTCGAACTTCCTCGTCGCCGACATCCGCACCAACACAACCTCTAATCCATTTGCTAGAAAGCGAAGCTATTTGCTCGGCATCGCTGGCTGGCTGATCGACGGACGCTCGATCCGCACTTGGTACACGAACCTGCCGGTAAATCACTTTGTCATCAGCCTCCTGCGAATTAGCTGCGGCGGACGACACAAGACAGATTACAAGCGAAAACACAACCCGCACATGGATCGAAAAACGCATTGGGCATATACAAAAATGAACCATGACTATCCTTGAAAAACTACCTAGTGTCAGTACGTTGAAGTCTTAAATACGACGCATGATCAGCTCAGAAGTACTCGGTGAGATTGGCAAGGATGCGGCAGGTACTCCAAGCACGCGTGATTTCACAAACAGCTCCCTGGAAACCTGGGTTCCCGTTTCAATTGAATCTCCGTCAAGTGTCAGTTCTTCGGGGACTGTGAGCCGAGCACGATGACCTCCCAGTGAGACGGACCAAAGAGAAGGTTCGGCATTCATGTCAGGCACCGGTACTCCATCGAGCTCCCAGTCTCCTGAGAGCCTTACAAATTCAATCCCGATCGGATCGGCAAGCGTAACTGCAAGTCCGGACCGCACAGCGGACTGGGTCTCCGCGCAGATCTGTGGATCCGAGTTGCGATTGGAGCCGCAGAACGGTCCCGTGCAAACAGATCCAACCGGGATTGATGGTCGAGGTACGGCGCAGTTCCCAGCGAGAAAGGTTAAGGCACCAAGCGTGTTGGCCCCCTGAATAAGGCTAAGAATCCCCTTCGTCCCATCATTCCACGGAGAACTACCCCAAAAGTTGCGAATTCGGCTTTCCCGCTTTTGAGAGGTGTCAAGTTGGCTTGGATCGGCAGTGCCAAAGAGTTCGGCCGTCGTAGGATTTGCAGTCGGTATGATGTCTTTGATTCCCTGGATTAAAGCCGCCTCGCCGATAGTCCCTAGTGCAACGAAATACTGTGGGAATAGCGTCGTAAACTTGATTGCGGTTACACGCCCCGCAGTATTCCTCTCGACATCCCATTCAACGTATTCATCCTGGAAGGCGGACCGATTGGAGTCGATCAAGCTATCCGAAACACCTGAATGCGATAGCGGGAATGCTGGCCATTCGACATCAACCACAGCTGACGCGTCCGGCGAGGCGTTTAGATCTTCAAGACCTATGAATTCACTCCCGATCACATTGATACCTCGCTGATATTCACGATCAACTAAGGATCGATAAACGCCTATCGCGCGTGTGGAATCGAGTGTCGTACCACCGGTCGGATCATTATAGCTAAACATTGTGGGGCCTTGACTGTTTTGAAGTTTCTTCAGTATTTGGGACGGGCATGGTTGACTCGTTTATCATCTATTGGGGGGGCTAGTTGCTGTCGGTAACCACCATCAACTTGCCTGTCATGCTCGGGTGAACGAGGCTCGCAAAAGGGATCTCAGTACCTGCATCCACATCATTAATCCGAATCCTCAGCAACACATCGTTTACGCGTTTCGACGCGGTCGGATTTCGTCCCAACAAATGCATGAATCCAATCTCACCGTTACCGACGACGGTAAAGTGTTTCTTATCGTCTTCCCACGACGTGAATCGCAATCCATGAAAACCCTTCTCAACGCGCCATTCGATCGTCTCGCCGGCTTTGACCTTAAGGCTCTCCGTCTCCGCGCCACCAATTTCCCACGAGTTCACACCTTGCTCACTTACGCCATCGATGACATGACTTGCCACGTCGGCTGACTTGAATTCGACGAAGCCCTTCATTCCAGTGCCGTGTACACTGCAAAAGAACCCGGACGTTCCTTGAGCGGCATCTTTGACACGAACGTTCAGAATTGGCGAGTTTGCTGGCCCTATTCCTGCAGTTCCATATCCACCGCCAACCCCAGGGTCCTGCGATAGCGCCACACCACCAGGCAGAACCTCAAACATTTGCTCGAACTGTGTTTGATTCAGGCCCTTGAAGATCACTCCATGGTTGCCGTTGCCAGTGTTGAATTCAATCGTGTCGCCGGCTGCAATCTTGGCTGGTTCAGCGCCCGCTTCGGTCAACGATCTTTTCGTTCCGTCAGGCGATTCAAGTTCCCAGCGAAACGGATTGGCGGGAGCGCCGTCGCCAGCGCCGGATATCTTGAACGTCTCTGAACCTTCGCCGAATTCGACGAAGCCCTTCATTCCAGTGCCGTGTACACTGCAAAAGAACTCGGACGTTCCTTGAGCGGCATCTTTGACACGAACGTTCAGAATTGGCGAGTTTGCTGGCCCTATTCCTGCAGTTCCATATCCACCGCCAGCCCCAGGGTCCTGCGATAGCGCCACACCACCAGGCAGAACCTCAAACATTTGCTCGAACTGTGATAGATTCAGGCCCTTGAAGATCACTCCATGGTTGCCGTTGCCAGTGTTGAATTCAATCGTGTCACCGGCTGCAATCTTGGCTGGTTCAGCGCCCGCTTCGGTCAACGATCTTTTCGTTCCGTCAGGCGATTCAAGTTCCCAGCGAAACGGATTGGCGGGAGCGCCGTCGCCAGCGCCGGATATCTTGAACGTCTCTGAACCTTCGCCGAATTCGACGAAGCCCTTCATTCCAGTGCCGTGTACACTGCAAAAGAACTCGGACGTTCCTTGAGCGGCATCTTTGACACGAACGTTCAGAATTGGCGAGTTTGCTGGCCCTATTCCTGCAGTTCCATATCCACCGCCAGCCCCAGGGTCCTGCGATAGCGCCACACCACCAGGCAGAACCTCAAACATTTGCTCGAACTGTGATAGATTCAGGCCCTTGAAGATCACTCCATGGTTGCCGTTGCCAGTGTTGAATTCAATCGTGTCACCGGCTGCAATCTTGGCTGGTTCAGCGCCCGCTTCGGTCAACGATCTTTTCGTTCCGTCAGGCGATTCAAGTTCCCAGCGAAACGGATTGGCGGGAGCGCCGTCGCCAGCGCCGGATATCTTGAACGTCTCTGAACCTTCGCCGAATTCGACGAAGCCCTTCATTCCAGTGCCGTGTACACTGCAAAAGAACTCGGACGTTCCTTGAGCGGCATCTTTGACACGAACGTTCAGAATTGGCGAGTTTGCTGGCCCTATTCCTGCAGTTCCATATCCACCGCCAGCCCCAGGGTCCTGCGATAGCGCCACACCACCAGGCAGAACCTCAAACATTTGCTCGAACTGTGATAGATTCAGGCCCTTGAAGATCACTCCATGGTTGCCGTTGCCAGTGTTGAATTCAATCGTGTCACCGGCTGCAATCTTGGCTGGTTCAGCGCCCGCTTCGGTCAACGATCTTTTCGTTCCGTCAGGCGATTCAAGTTCCCAGCGAAACGGATTGGCGGGAGCGCCGATGCCAGCGCCGGATATCTTGAAAGTGTCCGCATTGCAGTTCGACACTGCTGCGGCGCAAACTATGCAACAGACCGCACGTGTAAACTCTAAGTTCTTTAACACTGCTCGTTCCTTATGCTGTTAGGATGAAATACTGGTTTGAGAAACAACAAGTCTTACGGTATGATCTCGGAGGTTGAGCCAGCCGAGCATTTCGTTGATTGGCAATACGACGCTGCCGGGTTGGACTGCTTCTTCGAGAATGACGATTACGGTATCGCCTGACGGCGTTTGGCTGTTGTTTACTTTGACGGTTCCGTATTCAACGAAGTCGCCGTCGAAGACCTCGAATTTGAACGTTCCTTGTTGCGGAAACGTGAACCGAGCTTGTTGGAAGGCACTCAAATTGACATCGATTGTGCTCAGGAAACTGACCTGCATCGTCATCGCGGTGCTCCCTTCTTTATCTGGAAATACTTGCCATCAGCAGACTTTGAATAGGCGCGCAATTCACCGGCTTTGCTCTCGATGATCAATTCAAGGAACTGATCGCCATTCAGATCTGCTTTGCCAGTTCGTCCGACCGATGCATCCGCGAACGGTGGCTTGACGTCAAGAACTTGCGCATCCGTACTCGAGAACCCACGACCGATCCGATTCAAGAAAACCGCCGACTTTGAACTACCGCTGATCACCAAGTCTGGCATCGCGTCACCGTTCCTATCTCCCACGTCTGCCATGTTCGGTTCCTCGATACCAAATACGATTTCGCTATCCAGGGTTTGCTTGTCGGCAAAAGCATATCCAGGTGGTTCGGCGGCAAATGTTTGATAGGCGATGGTGATGCGTGCATCTGCTCCACCGCAAAGCACCAAATCGACAAGGGAATCGAGATTCAAATCAGCGGATTTGACAAACGCCCGCGTTTCATCAAATTGTTCGGGAACGGCGATCTTGACCGCTGCAGTGAATCCTCTCGTTCCACCGAGCAAATCGCTAAGATTACCTGGGTTCTGGTTGTTCGTCTTTACTCCATTGGTAATTGCATACCAAGCGGGATCGGCGTTTGCGGTTTCAATCAAGGCCACCACGTCATTGTCGTCATCTCCATCGAGATCGACAGTGACGGCATAGTGCCAATTTACATCTCCCCGATAGGGTGACAGGTTGGTTGTCACGCGTCCGAACCAACTCCCCCAATCGAATCCGACTGGGTCTTCGCCTTGCTTGGGCACGACGAATTCTTGATTGGGCAATAGACTTAGATTCCCCAATGAGCGATCCCATTGTTCGTCACGCACAGCAGCGACGTCGATCGCACTTGACATCTCAAAATTCTCTGGCAGTTCAAGTGCCGAGACCGTCTTCATTCGTGACTCCGAAGCTAGCTCAACCACGCCGAACATGGTGTCGCGGCCTGCAGAGGCGCTCACTCGATCAACAAAATAAAGAGGTCCTTGGAAATTATCCACCAGACGAATCGTGACCATCTTCGGGCCGTCTTCAAAAACTTTTGTGGCTCGATTTTTTCGACCAAATACTCGGCTTGTTGAGACGGCTGATAACTCTTCACCGTTGAGAACCGTGAACTCGTCGTCAGCTTTTACCGCGCGTCCGATTTCAGTCACATAAGTCGGATTGCGATAGAAGATGACTCCATGTTCCCCCGCGATCTGTTGAAACCGGATCGAATCTCCAGGACGAGCATATATCCGAACAGGATTCGCTTCGCCCAAGCCCGAGCGAGCGTCACGATAGATCCATTGGGACGCCGTGGCCGTGACGACGTGTACCGTTTGGCCGGCAAGCGACTGCGCGATCGCAAAGACAAGTAGCAATGAAATTGGGTATCGATACATCGAAAGTCACTCCAAGGATTCAGGTGGATTGGTCTCAGTGGCCCAAGCCGGCAATGGCTGCAATATCGACAGGTTGGCTTGATCTCGAGGTAGAATCGTGAACAATCCCCATTCTCCTCCATCGTATTGATCTCCTACATGCGATCCGTAGATGTAGCTCCTCGTCCTAGCTTCCGCAGTATTAGTGAACGAATCATCAATGACAAATTCTGCATTCACGCACGCTGCAGGTGCTTGAGAAACCGCCGCAATTCGGTTACTTGCTAGGTCCGCGTTGTCTATTCGCCATCTTCGTCCTCCGATATAGAACGAATGGTTGCCTTGTTGAAGTCCCGATCCTGCCGCATGCAACTGGCGAACCCTGATTGGGTCTCCCACATGTGCCTTTAAATGAGGTGTGCTCGGTAACTTGGTTTCGCCTGAGGACATATAGTTGATTGCGAATTTGTTTTCCTGAGCGCTGAACCCGTCGTGAAAGAACAGCACGTACTCTCGAAACGCAAGTTGGGTACTTCGGTTTACGATGATCGCATGTGGATCGGAAGTACCACTTTCTTCCGATCCATTGGTGCCCGAAAGGAATCGAGTCCCAGAAGGCTCGACGATCAACGCACCGAATAGTCCGCTGGTCTGATGCTCCGGGTCTGCAGTATCGCGCAAGTAACATACGCCTAGTTCTCGGTCAACTGACCAAAGGTAAGTTCTAGCGTCGGCATGGGGGACCAACGAGTGGTTATTCGTTCCAAAAACAGTTCCGTCGTTAGACGCACCGTGTTTCGCCAAACTGACATGAAGCGAGGTGAGCGGACTGTACGGAGTGCCATACGGAAGCGAACTCGCGTTGGGAAATTGCTGCTGAAGCTCCGATGGCCCCGGCAGGAGATTGATTAGCCGAACGGAGACCTGTCGCACAGAATTGCTTTGTGGAGCAGCAACTCGCAAAACCAGTGGATGTGGTCGAGCCATGAAGCGGGCGCGGAGCGTTTGACGAAGTTGAAAGACCTTTGCGGTGATCAGATTTTGACGCAACCGTTTTTCTGATTCAGTCAGCGGATCGCCAAGCCGAGTTACGCTCGCGATCTGATCAGCAAGTGACCGTTCTCCATCCGTTTCTAGCGGCACATACGCAAGAATAGGCGTAGTCGCGCTAGGAGTTGTGGCTTTGCAGACTGGGAGCGGTACTTGCAAGGCGGCAACGTAGAAATCCGGTTCGGCAACATCTGGCTCGGGAGCTTCCGCGACTCCCAAGGCTGGTTGATTTGGCGATGGCTCAATCGCTGGGGTCGCAACCGAAGTGAAACCAGGCAATGGTTGTATGTTGGTCGCACCCCCGGAAATTCCCAGGCTGACCACCCGATCGATCTTTAACGGTTCTGGGACAGAATCACTGAGTGCTGTTGAAAACCCAAGCCGATTGAGGATCGGTAGGTTGCCCGAATCGCCAGGCAGAGTTGCCTTCAATCTTATGTCGATGAACGGTTTTTCACTGTCCACTCGTTCTTGGTCGATCGTAGCGGAACCGTCACTTGTCTCGTATTCGATTCCACCACGGCTTACAAACCGCGTACCTTTGGGCACCGAGAACGGCGATACGAAATCATTGTTGACAAAGGAAAAGAATACTCGTGCCGCACCCTGAGCTGGCACGAGGCTATTCGATTCTTCTGGATCATGGACCCGCCAAATTCCCCACTTGCCAGAATCCAGGACATCGAAGACCCCAGTACTGCCGTACAGATAGTCGCCAGGGGTTTCATTGGCAATGCTTCCATACGTGAAGGCTTCGGAGACGCCGGAAATCGCAAAGTCGCGCACCGTGGAATTAGGATTGTTTTGTTCGGTAGTCCATCGATGTCCGTAGGCGGTTAGCGAATGGAGCAGATTCGTACCACCACCCTCCACACGAATTCGCGCGGGATCTTTTGGGTAAGCTCTCCATACTGGCGTCACGGGATCGCCGCCGACGAGAGAACTAAACCGGGTTGCCTTGCCGCCCTGAAGAATTGAATGACCGTTTTGATAAACGACCTTCAGATTGGAAAAAGGAGAGGTCAGTCCGGGAACAAATTGGCCATCCAGGTTTTGGTTCGGTTTCCGAATCGGTGAAGATCGTAAATTGATCGACGCCGGAACCCCCGACGGACGGTCCTGAAACAGCGGGACGAATTCCCGAAAGGTCGATGTCTTTTCCTCATTATGAATGCTTGCGATCGTAATGCCTCGTCCCCAAGAATCATCGCCATCCCGCCGGATCGTAGCGTTCGATTTACTGATCGTCGTCAGATTCGGGTTACTTGCATCAACTTCTTCCTCATAGATTGGTTTGCCCGAGATCGGGTCGTGGTAGGTGGACCCGCCCGGTTCCACGATCGTCGCCCCGAAAAGTCCGTGAGGCAAACTGGTTTTCAGGAGCGAGTGGTCATGAAAATACACTGTTCCCAGTTCCGTATCGCACCACCAGCGGTAATGCACTGCTTCTTCGAGCCTGCCGTCAGGTTCTTGTGGTACCAGTTTTCCATTCTCAAGCTTCAAGGACGGACGAATAGAGGTTTCGTAATTGAGTCCGCCAACTGCACCATCAGATGACTGCGCATCATATTGCACCAAGTGAGTGTGGATGCCCACTTTACTGTACCCCGCGTTGTCCGCGTCGTCGTCGCGTAAAGCGCTCCGAAGCCGGACTTCGACAACTTCGCCAACGTTGGCGCGAAGAACGATTGGCTCTGCAGGTTTGCGTCCCGCGACTACATCTGCGTAGTCATCAGCTAAAACGTAGATCTGACCATTTTCGTCAACTCCTGGGCGGACTTCTGATCGAAGTTCGCCCTCCATGCTGCCGTGTACGTTGCAACCGTAACGAATTCTGGTGTCCCCTATGTCTCTGGTGACTTTGGCACTAAGCAACAGGGCGTTCGCAATGTCCGTTGATCCCCGTTTGGTCGAGTCGTCAAGCTTGACATTAAGTCCATTCACCTCGTCAAACTCAACCTCCGGTCCGTGTTCAAGGTCTGTTAGGAACGTTTTCGCGGTATCCCAATCATCAAAATGGATCCCGTGTGGGCCAATCGTATTCTCATGAATCCTCCATTCAATCGTGTCACCTTCTCGCACACCGGTTGGACTTCCAAACCAAGTTCTTTGTCCGTCACGACCTGCCCATATTTCCTTGACAGCTCTGGGAGGTGGCGGTTTTGTCGCACCAAACCGCACATCGTTCAATGGCTTACCGGTGGCTGAGTGGTAATTGATTGGCAATTCCAATGCGACCAGATCGTATCGTCGAATCGGCGCGTCCTCGGGTGCCAATCCACTACCGCGACTATTGCCCAGTGTGCTGTCTGGGTCGCCCGCCTTCATCGTCTTGTTCAAGTATGCGGTTCCTTGGCGCCATTGGTCGCGAACGATTTTTACACTGCCAGGTTGCGTTGACTCCAGTCGCGTGCGGGGTGCGAACGGAGGTCGTCTGCCGGCGTGTGGTAATAGATGCGGGTACGCAAGCCGACCGTCTTTGGGATTAAATCGCAAGCGTGGCCGATCGATCGGAAGGTCGTCACCCAACGGGTTGGGCTCGTTTCGATGAACACCAATCCCTTCGCCAGCGGTGGGATATCCGACACCGAATTTAACGTGACTTTGCGGACGTTCGGCATCAGTGAGAAAGTCGCCAAGATCATACTGCTCACCGAGGTAAAGAACTCCGCGGCCAGGCACATTGATGGTTTCCCAATCCCACTGATTCGCACGGTTGATTTCCGCTTTATCGTTGACATCAGCTTTCTTATCGAGCTCCGGAACGCCGCGAGGCGGCAACTGGTTTTCGATGTACGGAATCAGTTGATCTTGCACGTTGGAAATAGGAATGCCTGCCAGCGGTCCTGCGACAGGGGTTGGCTTCGGAGCTCCTTGGTTAGAGACCATTTCTTGCAGGGTGAGTGAGTCGACTGCTACCGGTGGTCGATTGTCTTCGTCCATCCGATCTGGAAGCGGAGCAAGCGATGGATAGTAGCTGACGTTTGGTTCCTGAAGTGTGTTGTAGACGCGTGCGTAGGTCCACATTCCTTGTAGCACATGATCAATGATATGACAGTGAAGCAGCGAGTCTCCCACCGTTCTCTGCGTGCCGCCGGCACCACCTTCCATCAACACGTCAAAGGTTTCTCCTGGCCCCAACGTCTGCGAGTCAATTCGGGTCGAAGTCGATACCGTCAAATCTGGCTGATTTGCGTCTTCAGGACGCCCTCTTTTTGACGGACTCGTCAGGTTCGCCGTATCGCCTTTTGCGCCTGTTTCGCTGACACCAGGTTGAAACCGCCAGCGATGCGCGTGGTGATGGAAGACGTGGAATTCATTGCCTGCGCCACCATGAACAATGCGGTAACGCATTGGATCGCCAACGTAGAACCGCGGATGCGGCGTCGAAGCATCGCCATACGAGTAAGCACTGTACGCCATCGAGTGATCGTTGACCGCAAATGGCTGCCCGATCCCCGACCGTTCGCCAAAAATCTCATCGAACCCCGCGTATCGGTAACTCAAAGCGCGCGGACTCGGTGTTTCCTCGCTAGACATTACCTTGTTACCCAACTGGTCTTCGTCCAGTTCGTCGTGGAAAAAGATCACATGTTCACGAAAACACTCGCCAGTTGTTTCATTCTGAATGATCGCTGCCCAGCCGCTCTTAATTTCCGCGTATGAGCTTTTGTCAACCTCATAGTTGCCAAACCCATCTTCACTGCCATCCTCGATTTCGTACGTATAGGAATCCAAGTACCTCGACCCCTTGGGCTCGATAATCAATGCGCCGAAGAGTCCGTGAGACGTCTGAGTTCTCATTCGACTGAGACTGCCACCAAGATCCGCCGAGTCGAGCGGTTTGCTATGAAAATAGTAGGTTCCTTCTGTTGCACGGTCGCTACCGATTTCGATGACGTAACGCAGCTGTGGATCGTGGTTACCTATGCCAACAGGGTCAACGCAGTTTTCTCCTACATGAACGACATTGCCGGTGTCGTATGTCGCTCCTTCGACGATTAGATTCGCCTTGGATACACTGGGCAAACGGTTTGCATCTAATCGATTCGTAAAGTCGATAACAACCGTATCACCGCAGTTTGCGCGAATGACCAAAGGCTCAACGGTGAGAACTGGTATGGTTGGCTTGTCGATTAGTCGGTCGTTTTCGTCAAGGAACCGTCCAGTACAAGGGTCTTTGAGAAACAAGGAGTGACCGCGTCCAACTCCATAAAAAATTGGATCGTGGCCAGCGTTGAAATATTTGCTCCCGGCTTTGATCTTTTCAATGTCCTCGTCCAATACAAAGATCATTCCGTTCTCATCTCTCGCTCCAAATGTCTCCGTTACGCCATTCGAGGCTCTCCGGCGGAAATCCGTACCAAACCTGTTGTAAATGATCGGCGAGCTGATTGCCGAAACACGAAAGTCGGCAGGCACATCACCTGTCGACTGTGTGGCCACCGAAATTCGCAGACCTTCAAACGCGTTTTCTAGTGGTCTGTGAGCAATCGGTCCAGCGTCTGGCAGCTCCTCGATCTGACGTGAGACAAAGTTGATTTTGTCAGGAGATTTGATGGGTCGGCCTATCATCGGACCAAACTGCTCGTCGAATCGCTTTCGAGCTTTCTCTGCGAAATCGCTTGACAATGCGGCCATTTCGATCGCGTTCTTCTGGTTCTCGCAGCACTGATGTTCATCCTCGGGATTCTTGCTTCCAGTAACCCCACAACAAGGCATCGGTGCTGGGATGAAACCCTCAAAAAGTTTGTCCCGTACCCACTTTGAATCATTAGGACCGATTCCCGCCATTCCCTGCATCATCAGCATAAATTGCTCAGCCGTCTTCCGACTACTGGACTCCTTACCAAGAGCATTGGGTATCAATTCTTCGATACCTCCGTTGCACACGCGAACCATATCTGCTTGGAGCGAATCTCCGTTAGAATCCAATGCCCTGGCAGAAGATCGATTGCCCAATAACGGCCTGGCTGCCTGATTGCCCACCGCTGGCCCAGTGACCACTCTGCCTTTTTGTAAAAGGCTCGGTCCGAACGCGATGAGAATTGCCAAGCAAGCCGACGCAACAAATGCACCTACGTGGAGTCTGCTTGGCGAAATTGAATTAGCTATCGTCATTTGAGTACTCTTTTGCAAAGCCGGACAGCACACGCTCTTGGAACTATTTCTCGCCGAGTCAACGTATGCAGGTGATACTGATCCTCATCTACTTCACTGTTTTCACAGGAACACGGTAATGATCGAGTCATGGCAAACTTCCCCCAAATCATTCAAAAAACCGAAACGCCGATCTCACCCACAATGTGATTGAAACAAATGATCTGAGCTACGGAACTGCCTGGGATGCAAAGGTGCAACCATTCGGAATAGGCCAAAATGTTCTTCCCATTGGTTTCCCACGAGAGGTGCGATGCGAATCAAGTCCCTTCAGCGTGTGTCGGAATCGATTCAAGTAACTCATTTGACTACACATGGCGACTTGGGTGGAATCGGGAAGAAATTCATTTAGGGGATCTGCGTTTACAGTGTTGGCATGGAGAGATCGGTGAAGGGTTCGCGACTCTGGTCTCTACGAATTGATTTTCCCGACTGATGCACCATATTCTGGTGAGAAAGATAGGCGACGCCTCGCTGCGTAGCCGATAATTCGTTTCCCCAACATCCATTGGCCCATCCCGCATAGACATTCGCGCAGCCGGTAAGATGAGCCGAGAACGCGCGACGTAGCCTAGCGACATAGTAGGTATGTCCGCGAAACTCGGCTTGGGATCGGTCGGCCACGACGGTGGCAGCGAGCACGGCGGACCGAACCGCGTAGCCAACACCATCTCCACATATCGGATCCAATGTGAATGCGGACTCCCCGACGAGAATTTGCTGGTTCGTTACAAGTGGATGACTCAATGTCGGCGAACAGGATCGCCACGCACTCGCGTTTTCTCTAAGCACAAGGTTTTCTGTGGCAAAGTAGTCAGAGACCGTCGAATTCATTACTTGTTCTTCATCGAATTTTCGGTCGGCTGCGAACGCAAAGAGAGTTGCTTGTCGATTTCCATGCAGAACTAGAAAAGCCCAGCCAAAACAAGTCCGTTCTATGACGCATCTACTTAGTCGGTCGTGCGTCTCGACAGTCGCCAACGTCGCGACTCGCTGGCCGAAACTAAGACCATTTTGGTTGTATCCCGTGGCTTCAATCGCAAATTCAATCGCATTTTCGGTCTCGGATGATGTACTACTCCAAGTCACTGACGTAGCGAAGCACTGTTTCAATCGGCTACGTAGAATATCAATTAACGAACTCCAGGAAACGCTCAGTGCTTTACTGTCGACTACGCCTGACGAGGAATCCCAGCCACGAATCTCACGGCGATCGAGCAGGTGAACACGTGAATCGTGATGCAACCGAATTCCGTAGATCGAGTCAATTAGTGCGATCGTGTGTTCCTCAAGTACCAGCGGCAAAAATCTGTGTTTGCGATGGCCCGCCATGATGACCGAGAAACCGCGTGCTGCGAGTTCCCAGGCGGTCGTGATTGCGGCGACCTCTTGACTTTTTATGAGTACTTGCTCCATCAATCAGCCTCATCGGATCGGACGATTTCTTGCAATCGTCCATACAAAGCAGCAGATTTGGCGAGATGGCTTCGTGCGAGACTCTTTTCATCGGCGTTCCCAAGAGCGTCCAGTGCTTTGAGCGATTCCTCGATCGCTGTTTCTCGGGTCTGCAACATTGCAATAGAGTCGCGTTTGGAGAACCTCTTGTTAGACGGTGGCGCGGCGGGGCGACTGAATTTCGGCAGCACGCCCTGGGAAGCAAATAGATGCGAGGCCTCGTGCAGATTTTCCATGGATCGCACGGCAGCCTTTACCAACAATCCCCCCGAACCGTCACCAAGCGAAAAAGTAATCTGAATCACCTCTTCGATCGAGTGATAATACGCATCACACACATCGATCAATTTTTGTTGACGCGGTGATGGCGGGCTTGTCTTGAGATCACGCAAGTAGTCAGATTCCTCAAAGGCATCGAGCGCCTTCTTGATACCCGTGAACCGTTCATAATGGCCTTCACCTTCATCAATGATCAATTTGATGATCGGCAGCACCTTGGCACGCTGCGGGAAAAGTTCCGGTTGAAAGTTGATGCTCTCCAAGATAGCGACGTACATGCCATCGAGATCTTGATTGGCAACCTGACTTGGCGCTTCAACATCAATGAACCATTGCTGAGTTTCTCTTGAAAGTGGATTGAGATAGAAGGGTCGCTGGATGAATTTCCGAGTCATGTTCATCTTGCGACCGCTGCCTTTCGTTGGGTGTTTTCCGATCACGGTCGCACGATCAACCGACGGGGCGCTCCCATCAGCTTCAGCACTTCGTTGACCCAGCGAAAGTGTCGCATTTCGTCGATGGCGACGTGAAAGACCTCGTTGGCTGCAGCGAAAATCGTCCGAGTGTTCTCGTCCGCGTTGGGATCGGGCCGCAACCGAGACGCCTTGGTTGAATAGACTGCGAAGAGATACTGGATGATCAACGCATGTTCAACGGTCGCCAAGTACGTCAGTTCAGCGATCACTTCGTCGCGGGTCAAATACTCATCAAGCGTGGGCGTGGGCGTTACAGAAAACGCGGTGCTTTCGCGATCATTGAGAACAACGGGTAGCTGTTCCCACCAGCCATTGATCATCTCTTGGTAGTTCAACTCCAAGTCACGGCGACCGCGGTATGTCTTAACGTCTTGGGGCGGACTGTCATCTTCACGATCACTTGTCTGGCGGAGGTAGTTAACGAACGAAGTTTTTCCGTCTTCGCTATCAACGATGTCCGGCTTGTTGGAAGCCCAATAGAAGCAAACACAATCGCGAAAGTCATAGATCCATGGGTCACAGAGTGACTTCGTCAATTCACCCGGAGGAAACAGATCAGGAGCAAGAACACCGTCGGCGTCCAAGTATTCTGCTCGGTGTTACGACACGACCATGTATTGGATCTGGTTGTCCGCGTCACGACGAACCGTTTCTTCAACATTCGCGTCGCCAGCTTGTAAGCCGGCATCGTAGGCAGCCTCTAACAACGCGGTTGCTGTGCCCCTTCCAATCGTGTTAGAAAATCCTGGCGTTGGACCAAGCAGAACGGCAACACGTCCAGGCAGCAAGTCATGAACTCTTGCCCAAACATCAAGTCCACCCTGTCCTTGAAAGCCCCAAAGCGACAAGGGATCTTGAGCAATTTCTTCCTCGGGTTTGCTCCGTCCATACATCGCCCAAAGGTAGAGCGGCCGTTCCTTCAACTCTACATTCGTGATCCCTGTAATTGGCTCATCGACGCCAACAAGAATAGCCCCGTCGTCACGATGAAACTCAAACACCGTTCCGTTCAAGAACGCTTGTTCGATATTGCGCAGGTCTAACTCCAATCCAGGAAAACAGTTCTGGACGCCACTTTCGGGGCGACTGCTCGCTGTATTTCCGCGAACAACATGATCCGCCCTCGCCGTTAAATTACGAGCAAAAATCTTAATCGCGTTTGCGGCTGGGTCATTTCCTGGCATCACTAACTCCTAGCAAATTGCATCGTCAGGGAGAGCGGAGAGTTCGGCATAGGCAGAAATACAAAACTCGACCCAACCCCGGATATAGTCGCACCCCGGTCGGCCACGTCGGGAGACTTCGTGGTAGCAACCGCCACCACATAAATAACGTGCCTAGCATCCGCGACACGGCTGCATCTTGTCGACGTGCATGCGCCCTAGATGCTGTCGACGTGCTTCTTGGTCGAGTCCGTTGGTTACATCACCCATTGCAAAAGCGGGGTCGTCAATCAGGCGATGACAAGCGAACACATCACCTTCCGCGTTGACACTTAAATAGGCGGCTCCCGCACCACAGGGATAAGGCCGATGAGTGCCACGATGGATTTCGTCCAGCGCAGTAGTAAAGTTGGAAAAGGGGAACGCTCGGCCTTCACGCATTTCCGCAAGGGCAATTCGACCACACGCTTTCATCTCCTCCAGAAACGAATCAAAGTCTGCCAGCGAAAACGCCGCGTCGGGATTCGGCGAAACGAGAACGGGTGCAAAACCTACGTCATCGAAACCCAGGTCCAGCAAATGATGCAGGATCGCAGGAAGGTCCCGAGTCTGCGGCGTCACGGTGACTCGGGCCGATAGTTGTCTGGGACGGCCGTGAATCCGAAACAACTCTAACGCGTCGATGATTCGGTCGTAACTGCTGCCTCCTCCACGTAGCGGCCTCGCTCGATCGTTTGCTTCCCGATCGCCGTCAATGCTAACTTGGACTGTGAACGGAAACTCGTGAAACAACTTGGCATCGCCTTCGGTTACAAGCGTTCCGTTGGTAGTGAGTGAGTACCGCACCTCCCGGTTGACTGCACGCTGGGCAGCATATCGAGTCGCAGCGTGTACCAGTTTTCGATTGACTAAAGGTTCGCCACCCATGAATCCAACAACAACTGCTTCGTCCGCATTCGATTCGACCAACAGTCTGTCTATTGCTTGAAAGGCAACCGCTTGGCTCATCATGCGTGAGCTGCCACCAAACCGGCCTTCATCGGCGTAGCAATAGCTGCAAGCCATATTGTACGACTGCGCCACGTTGAGCGAGAGGGAACGAAGTGGTGGAGGTGATATCGGGGCATCACTGATCGCTCGCTCTGCTTTCGGCCTACCGACTTGGCCTATCAGCGATCCCAGGTCGTCCTTGTTTTCGATGGCGTCGCGAAGCAGCACTTCGATGCTTGGCTCAATACCGTACAGCCGGCTTCCGTCGGTCACAAAAAGCTGTGCCCCGACCGCCGACTCGATCAGTCGGTACTCTGCGTGCGTTTCCAGCGGTTCGGTCGTACACTCGCTCGCTGCGATTGAGCCAGATTGGATTTGATACAACTGTGTCATCACGAATTCTCCTCGATGCCTTTTCGTAGATGTAGTGCCCAATTGCGAAGCAGATCGTACTGGCGACGAGTCAAGTGCAACGGACCGCCAGACGAGTCACGCATCACCGGCGGCATTTGTTTCGTAAAGAAACCGTCATTGCCACCCGGCTCGCGAATCCATTTCTCGATCAACCCAGGTTTCTCGCGGATCATGTCTTGCAGAATCTCGATAGACATCATGCGGCGGTGAAACTGTCGTCCGCGTTGCGTCAAGGGAAACTCTTCGCCCGCGCCCGATACCGAGGGTACAGGCTCAAACGCATAGTGGTCTGTGGACTTATAGGGGATGCCACGCGAGAAAGCCGTCGAAGGGTTTTCCTGAATATCGACGCGGTTGTTGAACACGTCGACATTCATCAGCCCCATCGTTTCCCAAATACGTTCAAACAGATCTTGAATTTCTGCGTCTGTCGACTCTGAAGCGACATAGTCGCTGTCCCAAACTTCGCGTCGGTCCGTGTGATCTTTTAGCGCGTCGGCGATCGAGATCAAGTGCCGACGGTCGGGTGCATAGTCGGGTGGGGAAACGGTGAGGCGTGCGTTGCCCGATTCGATCTCCGAACCTGGGATCGAACATTCGATGATCGCATCGCATACGTCATCCACCATGCCCAAGCTTCTTCCATCGAGATCAGCACCAGCGAACAAGAATCCTGGCTGAGTGCGTCCGTCTTCCGCTGACGGCGCAAAGCCGACCCAAGCGGATTCTGGGTTCAGGAACAGTTGCTCTTCTGGAACAACCACGCCCTCCCACTTACCTATTAAGTCGGGAGTTCCGTAAAACTTCCCCTTCGCCGGCATGAAACGCAGTCGTAGTTCTGGGAAGGATTCGGTCGGTCTTGAAAGTCGAACCGTCCCAAGTGAAATGAACTTATCATGCGGAATCAATGGTTGCTCCGCTCCCGCTGGCGACGCACCCTGCAGGTCCTTCGGCGTAACGTCGTTTCCGGCAAATTCGATTTTCGCCTCGATCCGGCAATCGGAATCTTGCGTCATGTGGAACGGCTTCAGGTTGCCTGCATGCACGGTCCAGCGCAGTTCTTCCAGTGATATTCCCCATCCGCTGAGCATGTCTTTCGTCAGCGGACCTGCAATGGTCTTCCCATCGGATTCCCATTCGCCGTGCAATTCAAAGAACGGACACACCGGGCGATACTTGTTATCGTCTTTGAACTGAATCGCACCAGGCGTATAACTTGTCACACTGCCATCCGGGCCCATCCGAAGTGTCTCGGCCGGAACAATCGTCGTCTTGCCGGTCCCTCGCGGTCGATCGTCGTTCGGTCCCCAATGAAAGCACTCAAGCGGTACGTCGGACGATCCAAGTCTCGCAATCGCAAGCGGCGGTGAAATCAACAATCGTTTTAGCACAGCGTTGTCTCCGGCAAGTTGAGCAGTTGTTACTCGTCGAGTTTCGTAATAATTTGCTTGACGGCTTCTGCGATTCCGCCAACCGCTTGCTCCAATCGGTCAACTCGCTGCCCAAGTTCAGCAGATGCGTCATCCGAGTCATCGTCGACTTCGGGAACGAAGTCGGAGAACTCTGTTGCGCGAGTCACATCTTCGCCACGGCATCCATTCGTCGAACAAACATTGGAAACGCGACAGGTTCCGTTGGACACAAAGTCCGTCTCTCCACGAACCAAAATCCCTTCGACTTTGTGAGTCCTTTCATCAAACACGGGCGAGCCAGAGTTTCCGCCATAGGTGTCAAGATTTGCGACGAAGAATTCAGATTCATCGTTGTCACGCACCTTTGCGCCTGGTGCATACTTCAGCGGCAATCCAGATGGGTGTCCGATCACATAGACTTCACGGTTGTCCGCTATCTTTCCAGTTCGACGAAGCGGCAGAATCGCACGGCCCGTGACAGCACGGATCAGCTTGATGACGGCATAGTCGGCTCCAACGCTCTCAAGTCGATGTGCGACGATCGACGTTGCCGAGTAGATATCATCATTGGAAATCGTGACGCGGGGTGTGTTTTTATCGACCATCGCAAACCCGAACACAAATCGCGTTCGAGCCAGATTGTTATTGTCGATGCAGTGACCCGCAGTCGCCAACAATCGCGAGCCGACCAAGAACCCGCTGCAAAACGGGCTGGTAGGTTGAGCTGCGAATCGCTCGCCATCACACAAGTCTTGTGCATCCTTGAAACTGACCGTGCGAATCGTCGATGTTCCGTCACCGTTGTCTTCGATGTCAACCATGTCGATCAGACTCGCCACGCCGCTGGCTGAATGTGCAATATCGTCATCAACGATTTCAAAGGCATCCATCCGATCATCGACACCGTAGACAAGCTTCTGTGCTTCTTGTAACGCTTTGGCAAGATCACCAGAGCTGTACTCAGTCAAACCCGCTTCATTGCCACCACCAACGCTACGAAGGGTCGCTGGGCGGTTCTTCACGGGGGACAATTCGCGGCGACGAAGTTCTCCGAGCAACTCGTCCGCTGAAAACGAATCAATTTTGCGTTTCTTTTTTGCCATGGTATTCCGCCTCGGTTGAGAGCTAGGGAGAGGATATTCAATTCTGCAATTGTTTGCCCAGATGGTTAAACGATCGTCGATAGTTCACGCGCGACATCGCAATTTTCTGCTACAAGACACTGGCCGCGTGTCAGTTCAGGCAAGTTCAGTTTCTTGCCGGCGTATTTAACTTGGCCTGCGTGAATTTCGATCGGCTTTCCACCGAAGCTGTTGAACTCGATGCAGTATTCCTCGGTGTAGGTCGCGCTCTTTCGGTACAGCATGTCGATGGCGACTCGTTGGCCTAGCAAGACGCTCTGCGTGTAATCGCTGCGCCAGTGGACGCCGGCCATGTTGCGCCCCGTTGCGATGTTCGCGGCTAGCTTGTTGAGTTCCAATTCGACCGTCATTTTTCCGCTATGTGCGTCCATGCCTTGGTAGGGCACAAGGTGTTGGCCGTCGGCAGTCGATTCGACGGGACCGATGAACTGGACACCGCCATCGAAAAACGATTTGAGTACCGTCACACAAGCACCTGCGACCGTCGCGTGTCCGGCTCCGTAGGATGGATGTGTCGGTGATCCTTCGGGATAGGCCATCGGCAGCAACGCATTGGGATCGGCACGACGACGACCACCACGACGTTGTCCGCGCGACGATGTGAGTCGATCCAACGCGCTGCTGGCTCGCAAGATCCGCTCGACTTCAATGTCGAAACCTTCGTAAGGCACTGGCACTCCATCGACGATCGCGCGATGGACCAATCCAGCGTATGCCTCGGGTCGCGGCCGTAGGTGTGTCCATTTTTGTCGCCACACGGCCTTCAATGCGCGAGTGGCTACTTCGGTGACTTGCGACAGAATCTGTGGACCGCCGAATGTTCCAAACCCATCTTGATCGGGATACTTTGGCGCGCCACGATCTGCTGACTTCAAGTACTGCTCGTGATCGTGTGGCCTTTGATCCTGCCCAGTTCCCATCACGCTGCATCCTGGTCCATACGGATTTCCTGGATTGGTTGGATAACCTCCACCAAGCAAGATCAACGCCGCGTTCAAGTACGCTTCGTACAGGGCGTCGTAGTGCACGTAGGTTGCCAGATCTCGCATCGTCGATAAGTGTCGTCGCTGCGACGGATCGTGCTGTCCAACCAAGTTTTGATTGGGATTTCGTCTTTCGCCGTCTTGGACATGAAGCCATTCCGACCAATCGGTCATGTAGTCAACGCCTGCTGCGGCATGAATACATCGCTGGGGGATTCGCAGCGTACCATAGGGGACTTCGTGAAGCAAAAACTGTGAAAGATAGGGGCCGACGCTTTCCGAAATCCCGGCCTCTTCATCACCGAACCGGGCCAGTTCACCGCCGCGAAATAGACTTTTCGATGTCACTGGAATCACCTCGAAGCCAGATGTCGCCGGGTCTCCATTCGGATCGTCACGATTGACGAACAGCGACAGGGTGCCTAACTCCTCTGCTGCCGCTGCGACCAACGGATGGTCGTCCCACTGTGCGAACGGCACATCGCGCAGCAACGCCATCCAATAGAGTTCGATCATCTCCGCCGCTTCTTCCTGACTATTCAAATCTGGCGGCGCGGGAATTTCATAACAACACGGATCGGTGACTTCGGTATCGAGAGCCCAACCGGACTGCGGATTGACGAACCGACGCAATGAGCCACACGTCTTGCTGCGAAGCTGAAATCCTCGTTTTGCAGCTTGCCCTGGATCCGCATTCAGTTTCTTGAGTTGATCGACCAACGTCTGAAACTGGGACGCATTCACATCTCCGGTGGTCGGATCATGGTCAAGTCCTTTTGAGAATCTCGCGGTGGGGCTTTCGGCTGCAAGTGTTAGCCTGGCGTCAAAAATGCTGCGGCAGTCCTTTGTTGATGCCTTCCGCGTCGTCGCTTTGGACTGCCGTTTGGTCGAAGACTTCCGAGGTGTTGATTTTTTCACTGTTTTCTTCTTCGCCATGGCTATTTTCGCTATTTCTGGGTGCTCGACGCCAAAGATTGAATGGGTTTCAGATGATTCTGGCTCAGATTTCCATTTGGGCTACGGAAGCCAATGGGAACGACCACGACAGGATCGTTTAGTTGAGCGTAGTAACAACGGATGGCCGAGACAGCTCGGTCGCATCCAGCCAATCCTCGGAGATCAGGCACCAGAAATCACGAGCCAGGTAGCTGCGAATGAAGTCGACCGGAAGCCAACCGTACCCATTGTCTCCCCATTGCTGTCCCCAAGAGCTGCGTATGAGGATTGCGTCTTGCTTGACACCAAAGCGATTCAGTTGATACCCAACTGCGACGACGGATTGACCGCCACGCGGTGCGTCGTGCTCTTTGCGAAAAGCAATGTCGGCACCATCGGTCAATGACGATGGAACAGAAAAACCAAACGGGATTGGAAACCCTGCAGCCAGGAAGGACTGCATCGCGCGCCAAGTCGCGTCACCATCACACCGGTCGTCGGCGATGTGAAAGTACCGCAGTGTTTTGAGAGGCTTGGCTAGCGAGAAAAGGAGTGAACTAGGTTCTGATTGGAAATTGTCGACGCTACAGTGCCAATACTCTTCGGGCGGGACACCAGTTTGGGCAAGAACTTTCAATGTCGTCCGCAGATCCGCTCCCGAATCGGCTAGTTCTCCATCCGCCTTTGCAATTCGGTAACGCGCAACCTGGTAGAGAAACAATCGCGAGCCATCGAATGTGCGCCCGGCAACGCGACGCTCGAAATACTCAACGGTTGCCAGTGTCGCGAAGGCGGAGGCAGCGTTCAAATCGCCTTGGTCATCAACCCCCGTAAAATACTGCGTGTCGCAATCACTGCGGAGATCCACTACATCTGGATGATCGGATTCCAGCATCGCAGGAAGTTGGAGCAGCAAACGGTTAACGTCGGGGTGTCGAAACGAATAGTCGCGACCATCGGGAAGATCAGGTTGCCAGCCCAATCCGCGCGGCACGAACTTAGCCATAGCGATCTCGTGATTGAGAGTAACAGCGAAGTAGCCAACAAGCGGCTTTCGCATCACCGATTCAATCACCTCGTTTGAAATTCAGCTACGGAATAGGATGGGAACAACCTGAATACCCAAAATTCTTCCGACTGGTCGCCACTTTCGCCCAACGAAGAAATCGCCTGGTCATTCATTGATCCGGCTCAGACATCTCGACCAGCTCCCAGATGACCCCTTCCCCCGTGCCATCTCCTCGAAAGTGAACAACGGCATGGCACTGCTTGCGGTTCAGGCACTTGATCGTATCCGCTAACCGACGTTTGGAATCTTGGTCTTCGTGAGGTGGAAGCGGATCGTCAATGCGTGGTGGCCACCCATCGTCTTCAAACGCACCTAAGACCGCTTGCTGATTGACGGCCACCCATTTGAAATGCTTGACGACCGCCCCATCGAAACGCAGCTCTTTTCGTTCCGAATCCCACATTGGCACGTGCGCGCTTGACGAGTCAACATTTTGCGTGCAACCATTGTTCAAAACCTGTTCGATAATTGCTTTGGAATCGACGGACGGAGGGACACTGGTCGCTTGGTGGAGTTGCTGGGCTGTTTGTACGCCACAATCGGTAAGCACGAAGCACGACCGCTCGCAGTAGGTCAAATCGCCGGCCGATTGAAACTGCCGCCCGTTTTTTCCCTCCAACGTGACTTCCCGCTGATGGGTCACCATCCCGCTGCGGACAAGCCAACGAAAATCGTTGGGAGTCAAACCTAACGTCGTCAACTGGTCGATCTCAACCGCGAACTCCCAGCGATCGCTTCCCAACTGATTCGCATAGTGCGTTGCGAGTAGCAGAGGTGCCAACGCATCACGAATGTGGTTTGGTAAGTTCGTCGTTCCTAATGCGAAGTTGCTGCCGGCCATCCCCGTACCCCCACGATCGTTGATCCCTAATTCTGCTACCCCAAAAACACATTCCAGCCACAGGGTGGTTGGCAGCCCCCTCGGCAAGGAGTTGATATCGTAATGGATCGTGATTCGTCGTGCAACATCCTGTATCAAAAATCGTGATGCAAAAAATGACCGTCGCTTGGTCGCAGTTTTTCGTTAGCCTAGCTGGACAGCGCCACTTCGTGGCTTTCGATTTAGTTTCACGGTGATTTTGGCTCGACGCTTTTGATTCGATCCGGATCAATTCCCATCGCGAGATAGTCCGCTATGCGTTTCTTGCGATGACTACGAC
>Ga0163215_100868_pt1 | contig 30227 bp, 25 predicted proteins | sample SynspAceP_FD_185934 | JGI IMG/M metagenome (GOLD analysis project Ga0163215, IMG submission 185934) | Saline lake microbial communities from Ace Lake in Antarctica - Synechococcus sp. Ace-P (Hybrid Assembly) | ecosystem: Environmental > Aquatic > Non-marine Saline and Alkaline > Saline | place...
ACCACTAATCCGTCGCGTTTGAGACGGTTTAGTAAGGGGTATAATGTGCCTTCTGCCACATCAATCATTGTTAACCTTTTTATTTCTGACGCTATCTCGTAACCGTAACTTTGATTTTGCTGTAATTTGAGAAGAATGATGAATTCCAAAAGCCCCTTTCTAAATTGCGGTAACCATCGCTCTATCAGCTGATCACTTTCATTTGTCATAAATACATATATCCTCGGTCCCATAAACATAGCAATACTATATGTATCGAATGATACTTAACTAATTCATTAATACAAAATTAATTTAATCTTTATTTATATCAATTATTTGTGAGTTTTTTTTACGGAACGTCGACATTCTATATTGATACACAAATTGTTACTTACATAGTGTTGCTATGTAAAATGACTTCCCATAATATGCATAGCATAACAATGTACATAGTTATGGTGTTAATCTCGTGTGGCATGACTAGTGGATTACAGATACAACTCAAAAGCAGCCACATCCATTAATTTGAAAAGGAAATTAGTATGTTAAATCGAATCAGTGCGATTTTAATCACGTTGGTATTACTCTCTTTTAACCACTTGGCTAATGCGCAAACACAGTTAAAAGATGCAAAAGGTGCTTGGATGGGGGTCATGAATATTCCAGACGGTCCGACATTAAGGATTGGGGTTGAGGTTTTTAAAAGAGCTGATAATCAATGGGGAGCGAATGTTGCTAGCTTAGATCAAATGAGCCGATATATGACGTCTGATGTTAGTGTGAAAAATAATGTACTAACCGTTCAACTCCGCAATGCGCCCGTTCATATTACTGGCGAGATAAGCCCAGACGGCAAGACCATTGATGCGCAGTTTAGCCAAGGCGATAACATCTGGTCGCTACCCTTGAGCAAAGTTACAGTCCTACCTGAAACAAACAGAGTTCAGACGCCTGTCGATATCTCTCACTATAATGAAGAGGAAGTGAAATACCAGAATACACAGGACCAAACATGGCTAGCAGCAACCTTAACCTCACCAAAAGATACTGTTCGTCACCCAGCTGTCATGTTGATTGCCGGCTCTGGCCCTAACCAACGTGATTCTTATCATAGTGGTCATAGACCATTTAAAGTGTTAGCTGATTACTTAACTCGTCAAGGATTTGTTGTGTTACGTGCAGATAAACGTGGCGTATATCAATCCGCAGGTCAATTTAAAGAAGGTGATGTACAAAATTTTGCACACGACACCCAAGCGGCTATTCAATTTCTAAAATCAGATCGCAGAGTTGACCCAAATAACATTTTCCTTATTGGGCATAGTGAAGGAAGTTTTGTTGCTGCCATATCCGCGACAATTGAAAAGGTTAAAGGCATAGTATCTATGGCGGGACCAGGTATGTCGACCTTAGATATTCTATTACTACAAGATAAAACCGAACCCGCGGCCAAGGGAGCCTCAAAATCAGATACTGATGTGCTTTTAGAATTCAGCCAACATTTTTACAAAACCGTTCTTGATAATACAGATGAAGCGCAACGCAAGCAGGAACTCCAAGCCTTGTACGATAATTTAACAGGGACCAAAGCAGAGATCATAAAAAAATGGGTTGGACAGCAAGGAACTTTGAATGTTGACTTGGCCGCAAGCAATACTTTTTACCTATGGCTACAGCAAAACCCGTTAGATTACTGGGCAAAATTAACTATACCCGCTTTAATTTTAAACGGTGACAAAGATTCTCAAGTACCCGCCAAAGAAAATATTGAAGGCCTTGCACAAGTTTTACGAAAAAATAACGCAACGTTTAAGCAAACTATTTTCCCTGAGCTTAACCATATGTTCCAGAAAGCTGAAAGCGGGGCCAATAATGAGTATGGCAACATTGACGAAACCCTAAATCCAGAAGTATTAACCGCTATTTCAGAGTGGCTAAAGCAAGAAATATAAATATTGCTTCTAATAATTTATAAATGCAGCGCGGGTTCCGGCCTATGCTGCGTCGGTTAGTTTTTCACTTTGCTGTAATGTCCGCAAATTCGTTCATCCTTGATGTCAATGCTGACAAGTGTGGCAAAAAGAGGCGGAGTTAATGACTGCCTGAACGGCTAATTGCTGTATTTAGGACCGAGTTGAACGAGCAGAAAGAGCGGTTTGATGCCGTTGGTCTTTCATCATTTGATGTTAACTTAAAGCCTTGAACCACCTTAATTAAGCTTCGTTATACGGATAAAGTTATCACATTAGATGAAGTTAATAGGTGGAATTAAGCAATTAACTTTATTGAAATAATTATTTATGAATATCCTTTATAAAAGAGAACTTATCGCTTCAATAGGTAATAACCTTGAATCAACGATTGCTGCCTCTCTATGCCCTATCACGACTTGATATTGTGGATCAGAGGCAAACGAAAGAAAACTATCTAACGACTTTTGTTTTATTATCATCACTAAGTCCCACTTTTCTTCCATTGGGCCAATAAAAAAATGTTCACTTTTGCCAAGTAGCATAATTTCACCACCACTTTTCTCTAAGAACGGCAACGTTTGATCAATATAGATTTGATAGGCCTCTTTTCCTGTTATAGCTGTTATAGGGGCTATATCAGAATATTGACTATAGTCTGCAATTTCTTTAAAACGAAGCAAGTTAAGCATAATAACTTCGCCTCTTATTGATTTTGAAAATAGTTGCTTTGCTGATTCGTCAGTTGGATTTAAGTAGCCAGTTCGCATGACAATTTATCTCTAGGTGTTATTTCCATTAATTATATGCGTGCACCAGTCTTTCATGCTTTTCCATTCTTGCTAGAAAATATTAAGGATAGCAATATTGGAAAATCTCACTAATGCATTCGTTGATAAACTTAATTGAATTACACTAATAAAGGTCATCTCGCATGAAAACGAATAAACGAGTATTGAGGAATTTTATCTTTCTGGCGTTTATGCTTTGTTTGTATACTAAGTTTTGGTTGCAACCGTCACAGCGCACAGAAACTGGTTCCACAACCGTTCTACTTATATCTGCGGACGCATGTTGCTCATTTAAAATAGAAAGGCTAACTAATAGCCTTGCTATTTCCGTGACGATAGGAAGTTAAAATGAATCCTATTTATAAACAAAAAATTTTGACCGCGCTTACCTATATTGAATCAAATCTATCGCAACCTCTTAATTTGGAAGTAGTATCAAATCATTGTCATTTTTCACCTTTTCACTTTCATCGTATTTTTAGTGGTGTGATGAATGAAACATTGAACAATTATGTCGGGCGAAAAAGGCTCGAAAAAGCAGTTAATTTATTGGTGTTTCGAAGAGAGCTGAGTATCACAAATATTGCATTTGATTGTGGCTTTTCGTCTAGCGCTAATTTTGCTAAATCTGTTAAAAAATATTTTGGTTATAGTCCCACCGAAATTCGTTCACCAAAGCCTGATGAGCTGCCCAATATTGGCGATATTTTTAGCAAATACGGGAAAAAATTCAATCCTAATGAGTTATACCCCGCACCGATAGACCAAACTCTACAAAACAACAATCAGATGAATGTGGAAGTTAAAACAATAGAGCGAAAACGTTTATGTAAATTAGTATCGAAAGGTGGTTATGAGCAAGAGTCGTTATTTGAAACATGGGATATATTAAATCATTGGGCTAAAATTCAAGGAATACCTGAGAAAACGCAATATAGGTTAGCTTGGTGTTATGACAACCCTTCATTGACAGCTGCTCACAAGTGCCAATATGAAGCATCGATAGAAATTGATAATGCGGTAACTGTTAATGAACCATTTGGGGTAGGAGACTTACCTGAAGGGAAATATGCGGTGATATATGTTAAAGGCTCTCCAGAAGATATCACACAAGCACAGCTCTACCTGTTTAGCTGTTGGTTGCCTGACAGTGGTTTCGAACCAGATAATTTACCCATGTTAGAACGTTATTTAAATGACGTTAGAGTTGATGGTTTTCTAGAATCTGAAATTATGCTTAAGCTGAAAGCTTTAACCTAAGCTCAATTTTAAATCCATAATCAGCCGTGTTGGTTTAGATTCTCTATGAAAGGTTTGGTGGCGAAAACGGTCTTCAAAACCAGTTTCTCGAGCTGCCGCCCTGTCTCCTTATGGCATAGAAGATTCATTCAATTTTGAACGGCGTACGTCTCCTTATGCCGTGAAGCCGTTATGTATCTAAATCAACTATAGGGCCGAATCACGAAGCTCGACTTACCCACCAAAAAAAGGTAAGTTTAGTGCTCAAAAAGAATTTCTAACTTATTGTTTCTATGTCAAATTAGTTACCGAGAAATTACTTAGGCGTCTGCATACTTAGTTGTGAAGTGCTTATCCTGTATCGTCAAAATGGAGTATTTATGGCTAGGGTTTTAACACTGTTTATCTTGTTTATATTATTGTCTGTCAATGCTAAAGCTAACGATATTAAAATAGGCGAGAAAAACTCTGTTTATTCTAGTGTGCTAAAGGAAAAAAGAGAGTATTGGGTATCACTCCCAAAATCTTATAATAAGAATAGCTATACAAAATATCCTGTTCTTTATTTGCTAGATGCTGATATGCATAGTTTTTTTCAAATATTTTCTGGCATGGTCAATCAAATGAGCGTAGATGCTAGTCCAACAATACCCGAAATGATCGTTATAGGTATAGTGAGCCAAGAGAGAGTGAGAGACAGTTCGCCGACGAATTCACTGACACAATATGGCGGGATAAAAAACCAAGCTCTAGATATAACTGGTGGAGCAGATAAGTTTATTCACTTTATTAAAGATGATCTTATTCCAACCATTGATCAAAATTATAGAACATCAGATTATAGATTGCTTACGGGCTATTCATTTACAGGGCTTCCGGTAATTCAAAGCTTATTTATTACGCCAGACACTTTTAATGCTTACATCGCCATAGATCCTAGCATGTGGTGGGATAATCAATTTATGCTCAAGCAGTTAGACTCCTTTTATCAAACCCCTTCATTAAACAAGCGTCGATTGTTTGTAGCTACTTCGGAGAGAGTTAGCGAGGTTTATCCTAAAGACAACTATGTGAAACAATTGATTGAAAAGTTAAATACAAAGCCAAAGCCGGGGCTGTATTTTGATTCAATCATATTTGGGTTAGATGAAAATCATCACACGATGCCAATTTTAAGTTTTTATAAAGGTCTACGTTCGATTTTTGACGGTTATATGATTGATGATCACACGAGGTTTCGCCCCGCTGATGAAGTTAAATTACATTTTGAAAAAGTGTCGAAAAAATTAGGAGCCAACTTTTATCTTTATGAAGAAATCATCAATTGGTTTGGCTACGAGCGACTTTATAATACGCAGTTTGGTATTGATATTGACAGAGCAATCGAGTTTTTTCTGCTGAACACTGAATATTATCCTTTATCTGCGAATGCATGGGATAGTTTAGGTGAAGCTTATTTAGTAAGAGGTGCAAATAAATTGGCATTGGGCTCATATAAAAAATCTCTTAAGTTAAATCCACAAAATGAAAACGCAAAAGAGAAAGTTCAACAATTAGCAAATAAATTAAAATAGCACCTGGTCGGAGGTTTCTAGCCTCCACCACCATTCCCCGAACTGCTAGTTTAAGTGATTTGCGGATTAACGATGAATTAGATGTGAAGATCACCTTTTTCAGTATAATTGCAGTTCAACCTGATAGGGTATTTGGTCCGCTATGGGCGTGAAGCCGAAGTTAACCTTAAAAATACGCAATTACCGCTGTTTCTGGCACAAATGTTTGACTGGTAATGACATCTGACTGACCACTTTTGCAGTAAGCAAGCAATATCCGCGAAAGTAGTCGACTGCAGGTCGCCCCCACCTGTCATCCGGATTTCAGCCTTTCAGCTTTCTGCCACCCCACCCACACCCAAGTTGTCCAAATTTCAGCACACTGAAGTCGGCCGCAAAAACCACCACCTGTGCTCCCCAGTTGCGCCCTCTGCCAAAATCCCGCGCGCCGTATAGGACTTTGAGTAGCGGGCTCGAAAATCACGCAGCGGCTGACTGATAAGAAAATTGCAGTATTTGAATTATTGTAGTGAAAAAGTAGTGAGACCCGAAATCTATAAGTCGGTGGGTCTGAGGTAACTCGATGATTTGTATGGGAAAAATGGTGGCCCAACCCTGACTAAATAATTGATTTGTATGACTTTTTGTTTGATTTGTCGTGTTTTAGGAACATCAACATACCTGTGAATGTTGGTTCTGAGCCACTGCGTTCCACTTCGTTTAATTAATAATCAGTGGAATAAAGGTGGAACATGTCCGAAATTAAAAAAATATTTACAGATAAATTTATTGAGTCAATAAACCCTCAAAAAGCTATCGTCACTTATGTCGACGCCAGTAATAAACATCTTAAACTTTATGTAAGACCATCAGGTGCGAAAACGTATTACTTTCGTGCGCGAGTCGAAGGTAAAGAGGTAAAGCGAAAGCTGGGTAGTGTTGATTCCATAAGCTTAGTTTTAGCAAGAATACTGGCGACGAATTGTTTTCAAGAGCAAACCAAAACATTAGAAATACCCGCACTAGAAAACACATTACAACCACAGAGGTATCTTACTGTCGATCAAGTTTTCGAACTTTATAAAGTTAACGAATTAGATCATCGCTCAACTATTGCAGGGCGCACTCATGGTCTGGAAGTCGCCTACAATCTGCATGCAAAACCTGAAATTGGTAGTTGTTATGTGAGTGACATAAACAAAAAATTTGCCCGTGATTTCTTTAAAAAAATGCAGGCAAAAGGTTACTCGGTGCACAACAAGCTAGTTAGTGTTTTAAAATCAGCATTTAACTATGTAATCGACTACGAAGATGAACTCAACATTCTAGTCAATCCATTTGACCGAATAAAAAAGATGACTGGTGTGAGTCGCAATAGATATCTAACACATAGCGAGGCATCACGTTTACTAAAAGCGTTAAATGAAGTGGCAAACCAAGACGTAGCCGATATTTATCGTCTTGCATTATTCACTGGAGCACGATTATCGAACGTAAAGCAAATGTTATGGACTGATATTAATATGTCATCAGGTGTATGGTTGATACCGTCTGGGCAAACCAAAACCAAGCAACATTATGAAATTCCTCTGCACGATTTAGTGCTGAATATTTTGGCAAAGCGGCGCATATCAGCTCAACAAAGTGAATTTGTTTTTCCTTCCAAAAACAAATCAAAATATGGATACATAACGGGGGGCGATCCAATATGGAAAGAAGCCATAACATCAGCAGGTTTGTTTCATGAAAACCCTAATATTCGGCCTCGACCACATGACCTGCGCAGAACCTTTGCAACGTGGCAACTACAATCGGGAGCAGACATCAGCATTGTGTCAAAAGCCCTGTGTCATACATCGTTAAAAAACACGTTGATATATGCTCATACAAAAGTGGATCAAGTGAGGGATTCGATAAACGGAGCTTTTGGGTTTTTAAATAACGAGTGTTAGCCATTGTAAAAAATTAATTTACGTCTCAAAAAGCCGCTATTGATCAAAATGTTAAAAGCGATATAGCGGCTTTGAACAATCTAATTTTGACAGTTCCCACATATCACCTTTGTGTTATTTATCGTCATTCGAGGCTTCAATCTTAATCTACTGTTTCAGATTCGAAGGAGACATTTCATAGCCTCTTCCCCAAAGTTCCTGAACCAAAAAACTCCCAACAGATCCGGTACGCGTCTTCGAGAGTAAACCTTTACGGGCAGTTAACCCGACCTATTAGAATAATCCATGGCACTTAAACCCTAAACCAAGACTTTCATTGACCTTAAAGGTTGCACTCAAACTCTATGGGCATTCTACAAATATCATTTTAACAGCATAGATGAGATTTAAAGCAATTATTCATCCTCCTGTACCGATTTATCACGTGATTCACAGTCAAAGCTAGACGGTTTAAAAAATTTAATAGCCTCTGTTTTTTTCAAATCTACTACTTTCTTGTCGACAAAATCTGTTTCGGTAAGTCTTTTGTTAAATTCTGTATTTCTTGCATGTTCCCTGATTAACCTAACTAGTTCAGGCATTGGTGGTAAAGGGTCCCCACTATTGATCGCTTTGATACAGGCTGTTATATAGACCTTATCCAATTTATATATGAGTGGAAAATTACAAATGTATAGCAGAATGCAGTTAATCCGTCTGCCAAAATCATTTTTTCTCAATACAAAGTAAAATATAAATAAAATTGGGGGAAAGTACCAATTAGCTAAAATGAAATTAACGATATCTTTTAATTCATTCAACATAATATAATTCCCTCAATTCATTAAAGTTATGCTCTAAATTTGTGTCCTACATCCATTAAAACTGCTTTAGGTTTATTTTTAACTGGTATCGGCTTTTTGTTATTGATTGCATTATGTTTGAGCAAATCTCGCATGCGCTCATCAATTTCTGGCAAAATGTGCGGCCAAATATTGGAATCAATGTACCGGTGTGATTTATCTACTAAGTGTTCATCTTTTTTATTCAAGCAATAAAAAGGTGATACGCCTAATTCCTTATTAATCTCATGACATGTGGTATATACCCGCAGGGCGTGGATCATTGTATCCCCCAACGTTTGAAACTTGTATACTTTCATCAAGGCGTGGAGTCCCACTATGGCCTGATTAGAAATCTTAGCTGATGACGTACATGTGGTCTTATATAAATACTCATATGAATGCACGGACACTGGAAACCCATCAACTAGAAACTTTTCATAAAAATTCCCATCAATATCAAAAGTTCGAATGTTAAACATTCTATCTCGCTTACTCCCATCGATGTTGTCTTTTCCGCAAATCGTCCCAGTTAAACGTCCTAATGCATACATACCTAGAGTGGCGTTTTCTAACATGTCAGATCTTATCTTGGTATACCCATATTCTTCATGGTAGTTACAACAACGTTCTACTAATAAAGAATTTTTGAAATCTACTTTTTCAGTTCTAAATTTGGTGATATCTGCCTTGCTTTCTAATCGACAAAACAATTTTGGCTCATAGATAGGGAGTTCAGCATCTGAGATCCTGTCTATCCTTTCATCAAATTCATGAGCTTTATATTTTGCGTTTGCCATAAACTACTCCTGTTGAGTTATTTCTTGTTATTATTTTAAACTTAAAAAAATCCGAAGCCGTATTTTAAATTTGCTATTGGTTGGCATCTGTACTACCTGAAAACGCACTCTGGCCTTTTCATCATCGTATACATCGTGGTAAAAAGTTTGATGAGTATTCATATAACTTTGAGAACGAATATAGTGAAATGCTCGTTTTATTGCGTCGTCTTTGTCCCATGCATAGGAATTAAATCTGATTATTGGTTCTTCTGGAATCAAACAATACTTTTTTACTGGCGGAACTTTGAGGCCACTTACTTCATTGTTGAAGTGACTTGTTTGATGCCCTTTATTCAAATGGTGCGCTTTGGAAATGTCGTAGAGCACCTTTGTGGTATCTATTACCAGATCCGCAATTGGTGTGTCGATATTCACTGAAGCCATATCAATACTAGTGAACATTTTTAGAACTTTGTTGGATGACAACTCATGAAAAGATGTATCACAGGTCGGCACTTTTAATTTTCTACCCCAACTAAAATGATTCTCTCTAATATTATATTCTGCAAAACGATTCGTATCAGTTACCAGTGATTCCAAGTATCGACAGCTGTTGATATACATACCTTTCATCAATTCTTCAGCAGTAGTCTGAAGACCGTGGTGTTTTTTAGATTCTTCTCGATAATATTCAATACTATTATCAAGAAAGATCACTCCATGCCTGAGAAGTGACGAAATAGCATTGTTGGATAAGTCATTCAAATCATTACGATACATAACAGGAATACCTAAACAAGTTTGATGTTTCAGAAATTCCACTACTATTTGATCATGAAATGAATTTATATGGGCTAGCGCATTAACATCTCGAACCATACTCGATAATTCGGAACGTGCCTTTCTATATAGTGCCTTACTCATAGTCAATCCCCACTGATTGAGATGATGATTCGTACTTTGTACGAGCCTTGATAAAGGAATAGTAATAAATCCAACATTCGTCAAGAAAATAAGTTAATTAAAATGATTAGTTGTTTCAATCTGAAGAGGAAAAATGAGTTGGGGAAATTGATAAAGCTCCTAATCTCCTGCCGTAGAAGCTTAATAAACTGTATTCATCGGACAGTTTAATTGATGCTGTTTTTTAGGAATGCAGCAGCTGAAAAGCTGACATTATTGGCTGCTTTTATGGTTAAAGCCTCACCTTTACATGTATTTCTGCCTTGGCGCGATCTTAAACGTCGCAAATCCGACTAATTGAATTGTGCCACCTGATGCCAACTCGTTTGTGACAGTATTTAATAAAGCTTCTAAAGCAGCATTGGTATCTTTTTGCTTCATATCGGCTTCAGCAGGAAAGTTAGCCTACACAACCATGAGTAGGCTGAATCGAGGGTTGTTTCGGTGAACACATGTCTGGCTTCTAACATGGTTTAAGGATAGTTGAATGAGGGCTATCGGTTCAATACAACGTATGAAGGTTGAAATTTTGACTGTTCGCTTTTTCAGTAAACACGATTTTCACAGTTAATCAATCGTTTGACTGGTTTTCACTCAGGCTGTGTGAAAACTATTGATCACCTTTTGGACTAAGCACTGTGTTTAAATGATCAATCAGTCTTAATGTAATCACCTATCTAATCTCCGTTTTTAGTATAATTAAGTGGTCAGCCAAACCAGAGAGAATCTGTGATGTCTCACCATATTAAAGGTCAATCAAGAACACAAACTACACTGCTACCAGAAGTGCTAGACGATTTTGTCACTGAAGATAATCCCGTTCGAGTGATTGATTTTTGTGAATGAAATCAATCTTGAATCATAAGGTTTTCATCGGGTGCAGGCAAAACAAACTGGCCGTCCTTGTATGTGTAGAAATGCATTGTGTATCAAATTCATTAAAAACAAAGCCCGCTAACAAACTGCGTGCTTTGTTATCAATTAGAGTTACTTTATGGGTTAGAAGCTAGTAGCTTTTTGGCTATGGCTGCTAAGGAGATGATGTTGTCAATAATATAAGGTTCAGTGACTGCCAAGCTTTTTCTCAGCTTAGGCCAATAGTCTTTTGGTATCTCTTTCTCCCTGTTATCAATATCTTTCAAATGAGCCATTATGGACAACAATTTTTCTTGTAACGGACTTAACACAACATCTGAGTTTTCAGGCAGCTTTTCAAAAAGATCTATTATATCGTCCCAAGGTAGTTTTTTTAGAAAAATTCCTAATGTTTTTCCTATATCTACTTTTTTAGACTTTTTATTTAAGGCGGAGGTTTTAGGTTTATCATCAATATCTATCATTTTTTCTAACAAATTGATTTGAGGTAGGGCAGTATCAATTACCCTTGAGAACATTTTACCTTCACTTAAACGTTTGATTGAGTGAAATTCACTAAAAAGTCCTTCTAGAGGTCTTAAGCCGAATGATTCTATAGCATGAACAAGTGGAGCATTGAATGACGTTTGGACTAATTCTCCAATATTTTGTTTTATGTCTACTGAAGGGGGAGGTACTTCGATTGATAACCATGTAAGCCAAATATCATTGTCGATAATACGGTCTTGAATGTCCCAACAAATACTATTGTTAGCAAAAATTCTTGGATTCCTGTTCGCCTCTTCGATTAAAATTTTCCAGCTATAGCTTAGAAGCGGCGGCGCTGATACTTCGTTACTTATCTCAAACCTTTTATCTTTATTAGCCTCATGGCTGTTATACGCTAACTTAAGGGCTATCAAATCTGCACTGTCTGACCCCAGATAGTGGGTTAGATTGCTCAAGACTGTGTAAAGTAAATTTAAATTTATGTCCTTATCGAAGAATAATAAACAAGCTACATACAAACCAAGCATGGGATTTTCGAATTTCTCGTCAAGCATCATGATCCGTTCATGTTTTTCGCTCAGGTTTTTTTGTTTTCTAAGGGAGTCTCTCATTAAGCCATTCAATTTAAACCAGTAAGGCGGCCATGATTTGAGGTTTGAGGTAGACAGGATAAACGTTGCGTTAAGTAAGACGCTTCTATTAGATACTGAATTACTATTTGCTAAAAATAATGCTCCGTAACCATTATTAGGCAAGAAAAAAGGTCTAGATACTGCATGTGGAGTTCCATAATTATATTTAATTAAATAATTTCCTGCGGAGAGAGTTATTTTGATAAAATTTAAACCCTCCGATTCGTATGATTCATCGAAACTTGAACATTCTAAAATGAGTTTGTTACTTGAAGACCAAATAGAAAGTAGCTTCAATATCTGGTCACTTTTGTTTAAACAAACTAGTAGCTCTGCGTTAGCTTTTTCATTTATTGGTTTTAGGGACGGAATTTTTTCCCAGTCCACTAATTTTATTCCTTGAGAAAATATTAAATCATTACCTTCTAAACTGATTGGATCAAAATTGATGTATTTATTTTTACCATCATTTTCCATACTAAAAAATTGATGTGTTGTTTTATTCCCTACTTGGCATGTTGCTTTGTAGATTCCAGCAGGTAATTCATAGTCTAGTTGCCCAAAAGCAGAATCTATTGTACTTAATTTGCCGTCTAGAATAGAAATGATGCCAATATCGTCGTCAACTTTGATTGAAACTTTTGATTTAAAGTCTGACATTTTCACCTCCACTTTGAAAAAGATCAGACTTTTGTGTACCGTTACTTTCTAAAATTGCTCGGTAAAGTCCCGCATTTAATGGAATTGAAAATGTATTATTTATACATTCAGTCTGAACTGGACTTTCAGCTGATTTAGGTCCTTGCCATACTATTTCGATTGGATCGTCTACGCTTTTGAATTTAATCGTACAGATCAGTTTTTCATGATTATTTTTTATTAGTATTTGACTAGATTCAACCCAATTTGATATCTCGAAAATTTGTTGTAAAGGTTTTGGAGTCGCACGTCTAAATATAATATCGCCTTTTTCTGGCAAAAACACCGCAGGCGGGTCAGCAGGAGAATCTCCGCATAAGTTGTTCCATTGATCCTCTATGAAATTCTTAACGCTGTAACCATTTATACAACCATCTTTATCTGTTGGAGCGTGTTCTAGTGCTTTTATGAAGATGTGGGTTAAGAGGCTACTTATCTCGTCATTAAGCTCTTTAATTGGTCTTTCTTGCGCTTTTCCTCCTTTGGGCGCACCGTAGATACAAAATAACTTTACATCAATTGCAGCCCCAGGGTCTTGTAGCAATGGCAGTGGTGGTGGGGTTATGGTTGTTATCACTTCAGCGTCTCTACAGCAATCCATTACTAATACAATTTCTTTAAACTTACCAGTATTTTTTGTCCAGTTTGCGTACTCGGTGCCAGCAATATTATAGCGTGAGAAGTGACTTGCATTTGCTGCATACAATGATGTTGATTGACTGTTTTCGAGAAGTTGCGAAAAGCCATGCCCAGAAAAATAAAGGTATAATCGTTCGCGTTCAATGTCCTGTTTTTCAAGGAGCGTTGCAAAAACATTTTGAAATTCTAGCATCGTCGGAAAGCCTAAAGGCACATCTTTATTTGTGTCCGGAATTTGATATATGTTTGACTGTTCTACTCCGCCACCATCTGCTGACATTAACCATTCCTTAAACCTGCACATATCTTTTGTCGGTGACTGAAGGCTCGGAAACATAGAGTCGCTGGCATACTTATCTATACCAATTAATATTGCATGATCTCCATCCCTGCTCATAGATACCCACTCATTAGGATGTGCTTGATACTAGATACTGTTAATGGATCATCGTCGAAGTCACCGTGAGAAGCAGAGTTGCTTCTGTTTCCATCGATACTATCAATTGGCGACCAAACTAAACTACTTTGAACGTTGTCCATAAATGTTTTTACGGTAGTAATATCACTGAATGTAGTGCTATTTTGGAATAGTGGTTCAGAATAATATCGTTGCATTCCAATCAAGGGTTTATCTATTTCATCCTCTAAAACTCCAGAAATAAAATATAGTAGTGAAGCAGGATAGAGCACAGGTACTAAAGTGTCAGCTTTCTCCCAGTTGTCTGTCATTGCGAATGATCGGAAGTTAGTTATTGATTGTTTATGTGCCTGAACAAAAGGTGCGAAGTTTTTGTAGGTTTCAGCAGCAGCTAAGAAAATAATATTGAATTTAATATTATCGATTTGCTTTGTTGCGCTTTCAATAAAATGTCTGATGTATATTGCACCAGTGCTGTGCCCCACTAATGTAATCACAGGTAAAGCCCCGTCATTATCCATCTTAGCCTTCAACATTTTTATAAGAGCGTATCCTCCACAATGCATATCCTCTTTGAATGCATCAGCAGTATCCTGTTTCATCGTATCCCAAATAAATTTCCCTAATTTATCGGCATACAAACTTCTAAGGACTTCCTCAACCACGGTTATATAAATGCCATGATCTCGTTCTGAAATTATGCGTTTGACGACGCTAACTACTAGTTTTGCAATAAATTTTGCGACCTTGTACCAACTTAGAACACCTTTGGTCCCGTATGGCGTAAGATCAAAAAGTTGGTCTGCTGCCTCCATGCTGATTTCAGATTGCTCTGATACAGAACTACCAATCCCTTTCGTTTTGGAATTTAAAGTTGGTTTGTGCAAACCGTTATATACGGCGGTGTAGGCTTCAATAAACTGAGGGTCTTGTTGAATACTAACTACGATTTCAGCCGAAATACTTGCATCATCCTGAACGGATAGAGCACTCTTGTTTGTTTTGGGGGTGTTTTCAACAATCTTTAATTCAAGCGGTTTACTTTGGTCAGCAGGTGATTTTTGATAAAGCCAGTCATCCAACTCATTAACTAACTCATTACTATTAACGAGAGTATTTCCCTTACCTTTTAACCCAAGGCTCGAAGGCAATTTTTTAGCTACCCATTCACCAACTTTCTTAACAGTTTCTTTTAGTAATTTTTCTTTAAATATTTCATGTGCATTATTTTGGATAACTTCTAATAAGCCAGATTCCCAGACGAAAAAAAGTGGGTAAGCACCTGCTGCTTTATATTGGGGAGTTAACTTTGCAGCTATACCACGTCCATATTGTTCTGAGACAAGTCCTCCATGAAAATGGAAAACCCAACCAGCTTCGTTTGAGAGTGATGACGCTTTGGTAAACCAGTCTTGTAATTCTTCTAAACCTGATTCACTAGCAAATTTACCATTTTCTAAATGCAGAACGTGTTCGTTTGACATGACAATTCCTTCTTAAAATGAGTTATTCCCTTAGAGATGAGATCTCAATATGTTGATCCCGAGTTGAGTATTATTTGAGCAATCACGGTTGTCAAGGTAGCTCGAAAAATATTCTATATTTTTACTATTTCTTTATGCTGATGAAGAGATTTCTATTTTGGTCAGTTTACAATACGAATAAATAAATATTATGTTGGAAGGCTTTGGGTATTAGAGCTGCGAGAATTTGATTTAGGCACACCTTAAGCCAGTCTGGCTGAAACTTGTCGCTTATCTCAATATTTCATATTCCATTAAGGGTACTCTTGAAACAAAAGATACTTTATCAAGCGATCCTAAACTTAAGAGAATTCATTTGTTTCTATCAGTACAGTCTTCACTAGCAATTGAAATAATGTGCCATCCTTGGCGAGGAAAGCATTAATATGGCATCACATAAGCCGCCACAAGGCGCAAAGCAACAATTGTTTGCCCGTTTTGTTTTTTACTTCTGTCGACTCATATGTTCGAACTCCAAATTGAACTTTCAGCAAAGTTATAAAATTTAAGAGCATAAAACCTGGATTCATCGTTGTAACAAACATAGCAATACAAGCACCACTAATCATTCCTAGTGCAAGGCAAATAATTTGGTGCGCTTCAATCTCGCTCACCATTCATCCCAACTATCGTTAACGTTAAAATCGTCGTTAATAAAAGAATCTGTCATTGAATTGTCAAAGTCATCTATTTCGATACTTGCGCTACAAGAAAATATTGAGGAAGTATCGTCAATTAAAGACGTACAGCTCATATCTATAGGATCATGCATGTTGTCATTAGAAAGCATCTCAGAATCTAAGCCACTTTCACATGAACCAAATATATTACCGTCAACATCAATCATCGAGTGTTTGTCGATCATTGGTAGCCCCGAACACGGATTAATTAGAACAGCAATATCATCTTGAGAAGAGGTACTTATGTCAGTTTCAATATTGTGTTCCAGTGGTGGTATACCTAAGAAACCAGCAAGTGTCATTTCATGTTTCATCTTATTTTCTATCCATTAAGTGTCTGTTGAGACTAGAAAATTTAATGAAATTGTGATAACTTACAAATTCTTTTACTGCAACGTCAGCAGAAAAAATTTGCATCGCAAGACCACTTTTTGAACAAGAAAAAGCGCCGACTAAATAACATTTAGCAGCACTTTTTCAGTTTTCACCCCATCATATCGCTTTCTTACACAATCATAATTTGCTTTCCTTCTATTTAAATTTTGTTGGCGTATCAGCCATAAAATTATTAGTAGCAGCGACAATGGGGTTTTGGCTGATTTGTACCCAACATAATTATCTTTCAGAGTGTTCGCGAAAAACTCTGATGACAATCAATGCATTGAAAGTAGTTTCACACAAAATATAAAAATCGAAAAAAGTTAGTTATGTTTCAAAACATCCTGTTTTTTGCTGAAAGCGGCTTCAATGCATTTGATTGAAAATCAAACTGCAAATAAAAAACACTTACGAAGTAAGTCAGTAAAACGCGAAGCTTGCTAGAAGTAAGACTTCTTGCAAGCGCAGCAAGCCCCTCGTCCGTGCGCGGACTTACCGCAATTTGGTTTTTGCCTCAGCAAAAATTTTCTGGGTTGTTTGAAAAACAAGCAAGGAAACATTTATTTTTCGTTAGAAAAATAGACTCGCTGCGTTAGCTGCAACGTGAATGCAAAATGCATACGTGAGAGTCGACAAAATTGCGGTAAGTACACGCAGTGGACGAGGGGCTATCTTTATATTTTGAAAGGCTAGCACAACTGTGCGTCAAGCCAGCTCGTTGCGGACGCAACAATAGAGCTGGCGTGGCTTTCACAATATATGAGTGATGACGCAACGCTTCATCACTCACTACTGAAAGTAGCTGCTTTTATCTCGATAGTCATATCGAGACTAAATAGACACCGAATGTTAATGAAAATCGAGACATTTGCACCGGTGCATAAGCTGATTTCTCCTGGGACGATGGTATGTATTCCTGAATAAAAACTTTAGGAGTATGTATGAAAACAGACATTGATGTAATTGAACAAACACACCGTTTACTTAATATCGACATGACGTATCTAAGCGGTCGCAACAATAATGAAACAGGGAAAATCAGACGAGAAAGTACGATTAAGATATGTGCCAGATTCAGTTTGATTGATCCTGTAATCGCGACCTGGCTGTATGATATTCCTCATCGCCAGGCGCTGGAGCATTTAAATAAATTAGTGAATAAAGAGAAGCTGCTAATCTGCATACAAACCATCCGAGCACCTACCGGTAGGGTGTATGTTTTAAGCTCACAAGGTGCTCAATATGCAGAAGAACTTCTGAGCATACCTATCCCGTTCCGAAAAACAACCGAGCCGTCCAGACAAATTAATCAAAATAATATAATGCATGATTTGATAAATGCTTTTTGCTGCTTGAGAGGATTACAAAATTTCGATGCTAATAGCATACACACACCACTTTGGGATGGCCTGTTATCCGAAGTTGAATTTCGCCGAATACACAAGTCCAACAGCCAAACGCGTGTTGTAGACGGATTATTACGGGAAGTTGATGGCACAATCATTGGATGTGAAATAGAACACTCATTTAAACCCAAAGCTACAAGACAAAGCAGTTTAATGAAATATCTAAATAGCCTTAATCAGCAGCACTATCAAAAAGTGTTCTTCTTCTCACAATCTAAAGATATATTAAATGATGCAAAGCGCTTTAATGGACAATTAATTGACGAATTATCAGTCGCTTACAATAAGAAAACGGGCAGACCATTTATATCCGATGACGAAGCAGAAATGTTAAAGCGTTCATTAATATACAGAACAAAGTTCTGCAATGAAATTCAAAGTCTCTTTTATCCATGAAAAAAGCGCTCATCTGAGCGCTAAACAGTTGTATTATTTACTCCGCAGAAGCCAAAGTTTCAACAACGTTGATAACACTGCTGAAACTATTGACCCAGCCAACAATCCCCAATTTTGGAGCGGAAAGGAAGGGTTTAACTCCAGGCGATACATAACACTTACGACAAACAGTATTAGTAGTAAGTAAGTGAATATCTGACAAACGTCAGATAGTGCTGTTAGTGTGACCTGGATAACGATTTGCTTTTTTGTCTTCATGCATTGTCCTCTATTAGTTAATGCATGAATAAGTAGGTTTGGAGTATGCGAAAAAAAGAAAACGGTGAACTAGTTCACCGTTTTCTCACTTATTAAATGTCCATATGAAAGCTTTGCGCATTACTTTCTTCTCCGTTGTCACTCAGTCCGCGATAATTTTATCGTTGACCCCGCTACAGCACGCAACCTGCTTGCGCTGTCTGACTAATCACAGTTCGGCTCAGGCTCCGATGGGCACAAATTTCGTCAGTACCGAAGATAGGAATGACCTTTAAATGTCATTTTATGACAGTTATATGTATGTAGACTCAACCCTGGCAAATTTCTGACATATTAATTAAGCGATGAGTTAAATTAACTTGGTTTTAAACATTATTGTTGATTAATTAATCATTAAAAAAGCGAACCAAAAGGTTCGCTAAAAAGCCATTACGCATCTGAAATTTTCTGTAACCAATATTTCTCAGCTACTGAAAAGTAATCCAAAGGTGGTATTAAAAACAACTCAATAAACTCATCTCTAAAAAGCTCGCAGAACGCGCAGATCTCTTCAATATGCAGCAAAAGAAATGCATACATGAGTGTACCTTCCATATATTGCATGTCGCCAAAATCAGGATTGTCTTCTGAGAGTTTCTTACTGACACTGATACCGCAAATCGATCCATTTGATGCTCTATGCAAGTATATGTAACGATCGTAATTCAGAGTTATTTCATTTTCAGTCTTGTTTATGAAAATAGCTAGCCACAAGATGGTGCCGTGATCGACAAACGGTGACTTACTTGCCCTCTTATAAACTCTACTGAATATATTCATTTTCTCATTTGTGTTGCTCATATTAACCTCGTTTTTATGGACTCAAGATTAACTAGGCACTAGAACGGGAGGTTATCGTCTTTTAACAATATTTCTGCAAATTTTTTAGCAAGTTTAGCGTGTCTTTCAATCAGTATTGTTTTTTGTAGGTAATACAAAATCTGTTCTTTCCGTTCACCTGGATGGGTCGTGAAGTCCATCTGTTGCTGAGAAGTACGTTGCGGATGCAATATGGCAGCCTCGTACAATCTCTCAATAACATCATCAAAAGCAGTAGGAAGTTGACTTAGTTCTAAATCGAAGGTGTTTTTACTCATATCATTCTCGTGTTTTAGTTAAAACACTATCTATGAGCATCAATTGGAAAATTGATTGGTTGCTATGGAATTTACAATTTTTATATCAACGAGGTGGTTCCGAGCATATTCCGGTTAGAGAAAAGGAGGTCTCATGTTTAATTAAAATTACTGATTTAAGTTTCGTGTTTTGAAAAATCGCTAAAATTTGATTTGCAACTGGCAAATAGTCGACACTCAGTGTTCACAATAATTTTGGTACGCCAATGCAAGATCAATTTCAGAAACAGTCGAAACCTCATACTCAAAAGAGTGTGAGTGATTCTTCGTCTGTATTTGAAAAGACGATTTCGTATATTTCGATATCTGAAATGTGTCAGCGAACCAATTTACCTGAATTTGTCATTCTTGAATTTTTTGACCAAGAGGTATTTCTTGGTTTTCAGACAAAGAGGGACTCAAACTTATATTATTTCGAGTCGAATGCGCCGGCTTTACTGGAGCAATACCTGCGTAATCGTCGAGCTTCAGAGCAAAAACACCAATGCATTAGGGCTGAATTACCTCAGCTGAGTCAAACTCAATCAGTATTGTTAAATGCTCCTGATGTTCCTGTTCATGTTACTCCAGGCGCTAAGGTCGCAAGTAATGACGAAGATGAACTCAAGTCAATGAGCGTGCCCATAAGTAAATCACCTACTTCTTTTGTAGTAGGTAATTTACAAGTTCAAAAGAAACCAATGCAAGTCCCGCTAATACAAGCCAATACTAAACCTATTAGTAAGTCGATTTATTTAAGTGATGTTACTGATGAAGCGATAGTCAGTAACGTCTGTGAAAGAAAAATACGAATCTATACTACTGAAATAAAAGGACTTTATTTAGAGATTAGTGCTAGCAAAAGAAATTTGATTGTGAAAGGTAAGCGCAACGGTGTTCATTCCAGGGTTGTTATAGAAAGTTGGGAGACTAATCAAGGGATTTCGTTAGTTCAATTAGATTGCGCCGTTAAGGCGTATAACAAAATAAAAGTTAAGCTCGGTAGAGCACCAGATCAACATGAATTTAAGTTACATTCTCATAAAGTCGAAGTCATAGGTGATGTTTTACACGCTCATTTGGAATTTAATGTGAAAAATAAGCATGGTGAAGGTTCTGAGGAGTGGAAACAAATAACAGCTTTGATTAAGAACTATTTTTCAAAAAATATAGTGGTTGACATGCCAAATGGAACCTTAGAATCAATACTGCTTATGAATGAGAAGTTAGAAAACATGACTCAAGCTAGATTTAAGAGTTATTTAAGATCTTTTGCAGAATCTAACGGTATTCACGACAAGATCGTCACACGAATAAAAGCGGCTATGAACTTTTGTTTTAATGAAAGATTAATTGGTCGTGATGATATTTATCACTTTCATAATGTTAAGAGAATAAATCGTCAACGGCATGTAGAATTTTCTGATGAAGACCTGAAAGCACTATTTGAGTATCTTGATAGTTCAGAAAATACGGATTTTAGATTTTTTATGAATCTGCAATCAACGGGGCATTTCAGGACAAACCAAGTAATTGGGATGAAATACGCACAAGTTGATTTCAATCATTCGACAGTAAAAGTTAAGCCTAAAAACGGTATTGAGACAGAAATAGCAATCCCAGCCGATATTACTCAAATGATTTCTGACAGAATGCAAACCTCTAGCTCAGAATATTTATTCCCATCACAACGTGCCGAAAAAGGCCATAAAGCCAACTTTGATAAAGAGTGGTCTGAGTTAAGAGTTGCATTAGGTTTCTTCACTGAATTAACAGATGGAGAAGTTAAATACAAATATAGGTTACATGATTTTCGAGAGTCGCTACTTGGCAGATTAGAGGATCTTGATGATTTAACGTTATCATCGCTGTTAGGGCACTTGTCACTACATTCATTAAAGCACTACAGAAAAGCTAATAAAAAGCTTGTGAAAAGAGCTACAGAGCTTGGATATGGAAAGTTGCAAGAGGTTAGTTGTAGTAAAACATGAGACATTGTGACACATAGGTTGAATAAAAAGCTTTCATTTCAAACTTATTTAATTATCGCCGCCTTTAGACCTTTTCTGACCCAATTCCAAATCGCCTAGACCATGCAATATTTTAATTTCTGATGATTTTCTTAGTTCAAAGTAATGGCGAAAGATAAGCTCATAATACTTCCTAACTCATTGTTTATATGTCAAATTACTTTAACTTTGTAGTTTTTGGGTGTTAGATACCTATTTATTGATCTATAAGCAGAAGAGCTAAGGAATTTATATGCTTTTTAGTGAAGCGTTTGCTAAATATGGTGCAAAATTAAAGAACGTTAATTGGTCAGTTTCAGCAGAGAACTGTGCGGGGGAACTTGTTGTTAGTCTTTGGAAACATCGTTTTTTAAAGCCACAAGGAAATTCAATTGTTTACAAGGATTTTGTCGACCGTTGGGCTGGTCATGGCAACAAAGAATTCCGAGAGCGGTTAGATAAAGCGTTTGCCAATAAACAAGTTGTGCGGGCAGTCATAGCTAGAACCAACAATATTGATTTAGTGGAAAATGGCGGTGACGCAAGTAATTTAGAAAATATTTTTCATATAAGAGAGGATTGGTTTGGTGAGGTTACGGCTTGGGATGGCAATCAATTTGAAATTATGTTCGTTCGTAGGTGAATTACTTGTTACAGCTCAAACAGAAATATAGTGGTAAAGAAATAAATAGGGCAGGTGAGAAATTAACTTCTGAATCTGTACTAGATTATGAAGATGAGTTTTCTAATGCAATGAATACCTTGTCATTTTGGCGATTTACTCACGAAGTGCCGCTAGAGGAAGCTTATGAGCTTGTAGAATCAATCACATCTCAAAAAGACAAGAAATCAATATGTGCAAAACGCTTGAAACGGCATGTTTCAATTGTAAATAAGCTTCGAAGGTTTGAAAAAATGAAACTTCGAAACATGCAGGACATTGGAGGATGCAGAGCGATTGTTGGTAGTATTAAAAAGCTTCGCCAAGTTGAAAGGGAGCTTAAAAAAAGACCAGAGTTTAAGATAAGAGATAATAAACCCAAAATAAAAGACTATATTATTAATCCTAAAGATGATGGATATCGAAGTGTTCATTTAATTGGAAAGTTTAATGACTCAGAGGGTTTAGAGAAATATATTGAAGTACAACTGAGAACAATTGTTCAGCACTATTGGGCTACAGCGTTAGAGATTGTTGATCTCTTTACTCAACAATCTTTAAAAACAAACCAAGGTCAGATTGTTTGGAAATCATTTTTCAAAGATGTTTCTGAGTTATTTGCTTTGATAGATAAAATTCATATGTTTGACACTCTAAATCCACAATCTCAATTTGACGGCTTATATGAGCAAATAATTGGTCAAAAAAACATAGTTGAGAAAAAACGAATACTTGGATGTTGCAAGCGAGTGGTAGAAGCATGTAGGCGATTACAGATTATAGAGAAACTTGAAGCTTATACCGGTTCGCTCAAGGTTATTGATGACAGGCTACGAGATGAAAGTATTAAAGGATATGTATTGCTTCAAATAGATTTAAATAACAAAACTGTAAACACGGAGGTTATAGATGAAGAAGAAGCCGAAAAGGCATCCATTTACTATGTTGAAGCTGAAAAGAAAGCCGCTTTGCAAAAGAACACTGTTGTGGCTTTAGTTTTTAGTAATGCTGTTGGAGGTATTAAATCAGCGTACCCAAATTACTTTGCAGATTCGTCTGAATTTATAAAATATCTTATATACATAAGAAGAATTTATGATTTATATGGCGAAGAAAAAAGCTTTGCTACCAGTATACTGAAATCTATCTTTCGAATTCGGAAGTAAATACAACTGATGCGAGGGGCACAACAGGTGTTCAAATAAAATCGGAATCAGTGTTCAACTTCACCGGAATACGCACCGTCTAAACTATTATGAACTGAATAAAACGTTTGTATTGGCACTGACATTATTGGCATGGGTACTCAAGATAATTCTATCTCTACCTTGTTTTTTCGCTGCGTACATAGCTTGGTCAGCTAATTCGATTGCACTTGTTAGGTCAGGGCATTTCGCTGAATTAACTAAACCCACAGAGAAAGTCACTTCATAGTTTTTAATTCCCAACTGATGGCTCGCAATTTTTAGTTTATCTTGGAGCCTACAAAGTACATTGTGGGCGGTATTCTCATCTGTATTTGGGAAAGCGATGATAAACTCTTCCCCACCATACCTGCATATTACATCAGCCGTTCTGCATTGTTCTTTAGCCGTATTAGCAAAAAGTTGTAGTGCTTTGTCACCCATTTGATGACCATGTGTATCATTCAAAATTTTAAATTTGTCTAAGTCTATGAGAGCTAAACAAAAGGCTTCACCATTTCTTTTGGTGACTTCCGATTGTTGTTTCATTAGTGCCAAACCCTGCATTCTATTATTCAAACCAGTCAGTGAATCTGTAACAGCCAATAGTTTAATTTTTTGCATCAAATCTTTATTTTTTCGATACAAAAATGAAAGTAAACCAAGAAGTAAAACTAATAAGAATATTCCAACGATTAACCAAAACTGCACTTTTTCCATTACGAGCGTTTTATTTGTGCTCACAAGTAATTCATTCTCAGCTACACGTTTTTGCCGTTCGCTCTCTTGTTGTTCAGCAAGTAAACTGACTTGTTTTACTGAATTTTCAATATTGTTTTGATACTGTTTTTCAATTAGTTGAACTTTAAGATTTGAGTATTCCAGTGCATTTGATGGGTTATTATTCAGTAAACTCACTCGAATATAGAGTTGATATAGGTGTTTTATCTGTTCGTAATTAAGCAAACGATTATCGTACTGGGTTTCTATATACCGTAAAGCTTCATCAGCTTGTTCTGTATTTTTATCAACTATAAAGAACTCAGCGCGGAGGGCGTCTAATTCAAACCTAAAGTCAATAGATTCGGGGACGTATTTCATTAATTCGATTCGTCTTAACGTGATTTGAGCGGCCGCAACATTTTTTGTTTTTAGCTCCAATCTTAATTTATAAGATAGTGACAAAAAGAGCCTTATTGGGTCATCGAGTTCCTGTGCTGAAGCCACTGCGTCTTCTATTAACATTAAAGCTTCGTCAATTCTTCCTAAATAGAATGCTGCTTCCGACTTTTTGTAGAGCAAAACTGGTACTTTGTTTTTTTCCATATCTACTGAATCGTATAAATTAAGTGCATCAGAAGTGAGTTCATACACTTTTTCATAGTTACCGATTTTTTGGTGAATGTGTATTGTTCCAAACTGCACATCTTTTCTAGTCGGAAAAACTGCTTTCAACCTTTCATCAATACTGAGGTCGGGAGCAATAGTATAAGCTTCTTGTAAAGCTGAGAGAGCTAAAACAGAGTTACCCATACCGATTAATACTTCAGATTTTGCAGTTAAAGCATGAAGAACAGTATACAAATCATTTTTCGCTCTAGCCCAACTTAATGCTTCTTCTATTAACAAAAGTGCCTGAATATCATTTCCTTGTTGCCTGTAAACTTCTGCTTTCAAGATTAAAAATTGGTAATACAACCACAGATTATTTTGATTGTCAGCAAGCAATAATCCCGCGCTAACATTTTCATTCAGGACAGAAAGGTCAGAAATATTATAGCCAATCCAAGCTGCAACCCAAAGAAGTGTCAACTGTTCATCTAAAGATATATTGGTTTTAGCTAGGCGTTCTTGTAATGTTTTTAAAGTAATGAATGGATTTTTCTCTGCCTCGTATATAAGTTTATGCGTGTCCTCTGGGAATTCAATTGGAAAACCGTATGGATTATCCTTTTCAAACCAACTGTCATAGGGTTGTTGTGCATATGCGTATGATGAAAAAAATGAATAAAAGATAAATGTGATTGAGAAAATAACGCTTTGATGCATATCTTTATTGCCAATATAATTTTGAAAAAATGCTCAAATTAAGCTTCCATACCTTCACCTATCGTATGCCACCAGTAAACAAACATCTACTTAAATATTGCCTACATTTTTAGGCAATATTAGACAGGATTAATTTAGGGCTTTTTTAATAAGAGACTTAAGTTTTTAACGAGGATTTTCATACTCACGATAACACTGACACCGAACTCAGCGACAGCGTCAAAAAGCATTTAAAGGGCACTTATATTCCAAAAATACATAACAACCAGCTTCTTAGCCGAATATATATCATTAAGATGGTATATATTGACTGTTGTTCAGTAAAGTTAATCAAATATTACGCTTTCACTAAATTCATCATTGAAGCTGGAGCAAGAATGCTTAAATTTGTTATTTTGTTTTTAACGGCTATTGCAGTGTTTTTTTGTTACCAGCATTTTATTATTTCAGAAACTGAAGATAATGTTCAATTGGTAAAAGTAAAAAGCGAATCATTACCATCTAAAACAAAAATATCCAGTGATGCCCCCCCAATTGAAAAAGCCTATATAACACCTGAAAGTAACAAAGCAGAAGATGAGACATCAACACAAGCCTCTCTAATGGAGCGGTATTTAAACGGATCTTATATTTATGAATATATTCCAAATGAAGATGAGCTTTTTGCCCATATTATGAGTTTTTGGGATGGAAGTTCAGAAAATATCCCTGATGCTTTGTATGACATTTTTATTGAGAATGGAATCTCAATGGACGAAAATAAGACGATGCTTATAAGACCCAAAAACTTGTATTCCAAAGATAACGTTTCTGAATACAAGTTGCTTGTCCAAGGAAAAAGCATGCAGGACTTGGATTCCTCTGTGCTTTTTGGTGATTATTCTCCTTATAACGAAATAGAGGTACTCAGAGCTGCCGAATCTATTCCCCCGAAAGATTTGGTAATAAGTTCACTCCTATGTAAAGAGCTGCAATGCTCTCTGTATGTAGTGGTTTCCACGACGGATGTTTTGACTCAATTTGCCAGCTTATTATCGGAAGTAGAAAATGCAGCGTCGGTAATGACGTCATCCCCAGCTGGGGATGACAACCAAGCTCAAATATTTTTAAATTTTATAAAAAAAGAATAACTATCGGTGGCATGCGAACTAAACAGCCCTTTAATTCAACAGACAAGAGCACCACTCAATTAAAAAGCTATTTAAAGTATGCGCGTACGTTAATGTTTGAAACTGAGATGAATTATTCCTAACTCAATCTGAATTTTTACATTAGATTTCGAACAAGCCTGACAGTCGCATATGAGCGAATTGCCGCCGGTGGACATATTCAATTTTAGATATGTATATAGCTCTAAACCGGACATTTGACGGGTGCTTCTGTGTTAGGCCATCGGAGGACCATGGCGTAGTGCAAAATCTCAAAGGATAAATCAGGTATTATCACTTGATTACTTAAAATCTGAAGGGCTTTATTCACTGCGTGATGGGTGGATTGCGTTTCACTATCCTAAGTGAAACGCCCTGTGCGGAGCCGCATGCAGGGTGTTGTAAGAGTTGGAGGCTAGATACCTCCGGCTACCCGATTAGGTGACGGATAAACCCTACATACGGCACAATTAATTGCACTCTATTGCATTTTCGTAGCAGGGTAAGAATTACTTCCCTTTATTAAGTCAAACCCTGTCACATTTGCTTGTGCATCAAGCTCAAAGTTAATCGTCATATCGGGTGCAGTGATAAAGAAACGTGAACCAGATTCGCGATAGAGCTCTACACGTTTCGCGCTAATTAAATTACTTTGAAAATACAGGTGCTCACCTTCAGCGATTATATGGGCAGGTTGTTCGAGTAATTCATATTGCCCTGCAAATTTCTGATTCAGCGCAGGGTCGGCTGCAATCATCGTTTTTTGCGTGACCTTAAAATCTGGCCAGTCGTATTCGGCAGCTATGCTAGCAAAAATTTCTTCGATCAGCGCAGCACCGTTATCGCTATTGGTCATGATGACCGCACCTTGCCCGGTCTTTGTATAGCCATATAAATGCACGCGAAACCCTTCACTACCACCACTGTGGCTGAAGCTGGTTCTATCTGCGAATTGCTCTACATAAAAGCCAAGACCAGTTTCCCCCAAAACACGAGTCAACATGGTGTTAGTCATTTGTTTCGACAGTATTTTGTTTGATTTTCCAGCCTCTGCCTGCTGTACTTCAATAATGATTTTTGCCAAATCGGATGGCGTAGTCCACAAACCAGCGGCGGCCAATTCAGGATAATGATGCCAACGACCTTGAATTTCCTTACCGTTACCTCGGTGCGCACTAACGGCATGGTTACTCATGGCCGGAGATAGCGTATCGGTAAAAAGGCTATGTGTCATTTTTAAAGGTGTAAAGATCGTTTCTTGCATCAATTGAGGAAAGCTTTGGTGGCTCGCTTCTGTCATCAATAATTGGATAATACTGTAGCCGCCACCAGAGTAATGCCATTCAGTACCGGGAACGTTTACTACTTGAATGGGCTCAGAATTCGCTGGTGCTTTGCCATCCAATATTGCCAATAAGTTCGGAATTTTTTTAGTGGAGTCATAGCCTATAAAGCCGTGAACGTTGATGCCAGCACTGTGATTAAGCAGATGACGCAAGCTCACTTTTTTGTCTTTGGTGAATTCATTTTCTGGGACTTGCCAAGTTACTAATTGTTGATTCACATCACCATCTAATTTGAGCTTACCCTGTTCCACCATGTGTAAAGCTGCCATCGCACTAACTGCCTTACTAACCGAGGCTGCTTCAAACAAAGTTGTTGCCGTAGTGATCTGTTTGCTACCTGCGGTATTAACACCATAAGCGCGCGCCCATTCTCTTTGCCCATTATTCACCAAGGCGATGCTGACAGCGGGCACTTGGTAATACTTCATGCGATCCTCAAGCGTCATCTTTTGATCCGACATGCCCTTTACCACCACTAAAGTGCTAAGCCCGTTTTCTACTCGCTTAATTTTATCATTCAACGCCATTGATGTCGCAGAAACAACGGATGTAGGTGATTTTTGTGCTGGAGAATCTGTGTCAACAGCATGCACCCGAGTGCTACATGCAATTAATAACGAAAACATGGTAGTTAGCGTGATTTTTTGAGTTTTCATTTGAAATTTTTATTCCTTATTAGTTAAACATATTTAAAAATTTTCAAAAAATCGGCAGTAGTTACCTAACGCTTATTAACGAGCATTTCGCATTTGCAACTGCTCGGCTTGATTGTTTTTTTCGTCATTTTCAGTGCTTAAATTCTGATTTTATTAAGTATTTTTTACTTCAATTAAGCTAAAACTGCGGCAATTCTAAAAAGCAAAAGGAGCCTTACTTTAACGAGACTTTTTTCGCTTCCTATTAAAAACCATGTGCAAAATATTTTCCATAATTAAATTAATAACTTAGCTTTTTTCTGAAAAAAAAGTGAGACCTAGGAAATTTATTTAATAGGAAGCGATATTGACATTATTCACCAATTTGCATTACACCTATTTTTTTATACAGTGTATTTAGGTGAGAAATATTAAACCTATTAGTTAATCTATAGTCCGCTTTGATCTGAACTTATGATACACACTAAACCAATGGTGAAGGGATACTTTTGGCACGATTGAGCCAGACTCTGTTACAGAGTCTGGCTCACTTTCTATGAATCAATGCTCTCTGAGACCTCCAGGGCGTCATCAACCTCGATACCTAGGTATCTAACGGTACTTTCAAGCTTTCGGTGACCTAGGAGTAATTGGCAAGCTCTGAGATTCTTTGTTTTCTTGTAAATCAAAGACGGTTTGGTTCTTCGCATTGAGTGAGTGCCGTACTGTGTATGATCTAATCCAATGCTTGAAACCCAATTGTCTACTATGCGCCCATATTGCCGAGTCGAAATATGTTCGGATGATTGGATTCTGGATTTGAACAAATAGTCATATGAGCTAAGTTTATAATGTTCGATTAAGGCTGAAAGAGAAAGTCGTGTACTTTCTGTTATTTCGAATTGAACAGGTGTGCCTGTCTTTTGCTGAACAATAATAGCCCTCGACTGTATAGTCTTACCGTGTGCAATATCATTGACTTTCAAAGCGACTAAATCGCAGCCACGAAGCTTACTATCGATGGCTAAATTAAAAAGTGCCAAATCTCTGATCTTGGTGAACAACTCTAATCTAATTCGAATCGCCCAAATTTGTTGAAGTTTAAGCGGTAGTTTTTGTCCTACTAGCTTGTCTTTATTCCAAGGCTCTTTCTTATGGTAAATTGCTAATTGATACATTTTGAATCTCCTACGTTAATGGAGATCTAAGTTTAGTAGGCTTGCTAATAGTTTTTAGGTTGAAATGCAAACGGAGCCTTTGAACGAATTGCAGACATATTGTCTGATTGTCTGGATCAAGGTCAGTTTTCGTTCCAAAACAGCTTGAACACATCAATCGGCCGAACGAAAAAAATCAGTGAGTATGAAAAGTTATATTTTAAGGCAAGTTGAGTGTTTACGAAATCAGGGAAAGATCAAACGATAAGTGGGTATGTAGGGTTAATAGGAAAACATTTTTTTATGCAAAAATACCAATTTTTGTCTTTATGTTGGTCAAGTTGTAAATAAAGGTGCTCGACAGGTTAATAGTGAATTCAGAGGTGAGGCCAAAAATGTGTTGATGAAAATATAACATTTACGGATTTCTTTAGCGG
>Ga0163215_100870_pt1 | contig 30141 bp, 24 predicted proteins | sample SynspAceP_FD_185934 | JGI IMG/M metagenome (GOLD analysis project Ga0163215, IMG submission 185934) | Saline lake microbial communities from Ace Lake in Antarctica - Synechococcus sp. Ace-P (Hybrid Assembly) | ecosystem: Environmental > Aquatic > Non-marine Saline and Alkaline > Saline | place...
ATCGACGATTCACCGTAGAACGGTGCCGCATAGAGCGTGCCGTCGTGGGACAGGCCGTTTGCCATCGCCGGCAGCAGATCGGCGGCGTTGTATTCAGCCGACAGATCGTCGAGCGGAACCAGCCAGCCGTTCTTGGCCCAGATTGGCGTCTCGTACATGCCGATTGTCATGAGATCGAAAGCGCCGCCCTTGGTAGAGATGTCGGTGGTGACGCGCTGGCGCAGAACGTTTTCTTCGAGCGTGACCCACTCGATCGTGTGCCCAGTTTTAGCAGTGAAGTCCTCGGTCAGACCCTGCATGCGGATCATGTCGCCGTTGTTCACTGTTGCGATTGTCAGCTCCTCAGCTGTAGCGGCGGTCGCTGTGACCGACACAAGTGCCGTGGCTGCAATAAGTGTTTTCCTCAACTTCATCCAAATATCCTCCCGTGATCTGCTGGATGCCTAAGGAAATATTAGGAGTGCTTACGGCTGAAAGTCAATACAAATCTTTACTCCCGTAAAATTTCGAGCGTCTGCATGTATTCACAAACTATGCAGACGTTCTCAGAACCATCTTGCCTTCAAACAGGATTTCCGGGCGGTCGCCTAGGTTGTCGCCGCCTTCTATAAGGCTGAAAAGAAGCTCGAAGCTGCGTTCGGCAATTGCACTGTAATCCTGCGCGACCGTTGTCAGGGGTGGGCATGTAAATTGCGACCAGGGATGATCGTCATGACCAGCAATACGAAGTGCGGTTCCAGGGCCGTGCCCTACCCGAAGCCCCTTTTGATAGGCGGCGGCGAGAAGTCCGATAGCCAGCCGGTCATTGCTGCAAAGCACGGTGTCTGACGGCAGTGCTCGTTCCGAGATCAGCCGCATTCCTTCCTCGAGTCCAATGCGCTCAAAGTCCCATCCTGCGTCGCCGGCCTGGATTACCATCGGAGCATGCCCAAGCCGCTCCATCGACCGGATATAGGCTTCGCGCCGTTTGTTGGCGTTGGGATTGACCGGCGGCATTTCGAAGAAGCACGGTGGCTCCCCGGTGCGGCAAAGGTAGTCGACAATCATGCCAATACTCTGGAAATTGTTGGATCCAACGAAGGCTTCTCCGACTTTTACGTTGCTGTCGAAGACGACGGTTGGAACTTCCTCGGTAAAGCGTTGCACGCTTTTGAAGTCGGAGTTGCGTCCCAAGGGGGCGATCAGGGCGCCGGCAGGCCGCAAGGATTGAAGGGTTGTCAGGGCGTTGTTTTCAAGTTCCTGCTGGCCGTGTGCGCTGAAAACGATTGGCCAAAATCCAGCGTCGATGCAGCGCTGTTCAATTCGACGGACGATTTCGACAAAGAACGGATCGGCCAGATATGGGACAACAATGCCGATGGTCTTGGTCAGTTTGCGGTTCTGATTGATCGCAAAAATATTGGGGCGGTAGTCATAGGTTTCAAGCGCGGCCTCAATCCGCGACCGGGTTGTTTTTCGAACGCTGTCGGGGTCGTTGAAATACTTCGAAACTGTTGGTCGCGAGATGCCGCTAACTTCAGCAAACTCCTCCATGTTTTTAATTCGGCGCCCAGTCATACATTCACCCCTTGTTATCGGTGCCGCTGAAATATCACCACGATCTGCAGACTCAAAATTTGAAGCGCTGGATGGAAGTCATAAGTTTACGCGCGCAATGTATTTCGTGACCATAGGCCGCATAAACGGAGATGGTCAAGATAATGCCTGTGTCGCACCAGATGGCGCTTCAACTCGCCAAAGAACACAACCACACTGGCATGACGCCGACGGACTTTGTGGAGAGCATTGCGATAAAGGTCGGCATCGGGTCAGACAAGATTGTTGGCGACGGGGATCATTTTTGGTCCCGCGGAACTAAGCGCGGGAGCGGGTTGCCTGTCGAACGACTTCGGATATCTGCAGGAGTTGTTTGGCGAGCGGATTTGTCTTGCGCCATATCATACCGATGGTTCGCAATGGCTGCGGGTTTGTGAAATGCACGATTGATACAGGTGCAGAGCGGGTTTCCACCGCTATGGCCATCTCCGGAATTAGCGTCACGCCCAAGCCGGCGCCTACCATCTGCACCAAAGTGGCCAGCGAACTCGCATCAAGCATCTCGCGCGGCCGTGACGATTGAATGTTGCAGAACGACAGGGCCTGGTCGCGAAAGCAGTGGCCTTCTTCGAGCAGAAGAAGTTTCATCTCGCGCAGGTCTTCGTGATCGGGCACCGGCTTGCCCTCGTCTCCGACCGGACGCACCAGAACGAAGTTTTCTTCAAACAGCGAAACCTCGGTCAATGACGGTTCCGAGACCGGCAGGGCAACGATCGCCGCGTCGAGGCGTCCGTCGAGGAGTTCGTGGACCAGAATTGGGGTCAGCGATTCGCGGATCTGGATATCGATGCCGCTGTTGGCCTCTGTCAGATTGGTGATGATTTTTGGTAGCAAGTAGGGTGCGATTGTCGGAATCACCCCGATGCGAAGCCGTCCGACCAGATGATCTCGCGAAGCCCGTGCCAGTTCGCCCAGTTCATCAACGGAACGCAATATTCCCCGAACACGGGTGGCAAACTCCTCGCCGAAATTTGTCAGCCGGACCTGGCGGGCACCTCGCTCGAACAGCCGAGTCCCCAGAGATTCTTCCAATTCCTTGATTTGGACCGACAGAGCAGGTTGAGAGATCGAGCAGGCGTTGGCTGCTCGGCCAAAATGGCCATACTTTGCCAGAGCCTCGAAATAGCGGAGTTGTTTGAGTGTCAGGTTTCTCATAATTACAAATTATCAGAGTGATCAATAAAAACAACTTATCCCAATGACACGGCTTTGCTACACTGAGCTGACACAAGGAGGAGGTATCGTTGTTTCCTCGTGCCTGTCGCTGCGGCAGGCTAGCTTGGGAACTTGGCCCGAGAGCCGGGTGCAACGATGAGGCTTGAGCCGTTTGAATATGGCTTGCCGTCTTCCCGAATAAATTTGGCAATCGCCATCTGAAACAAGTGAAACAGCCAGGATCGGAGAATACGATGAATGAAGTTCCAAAAATGGGTAAATGCCCAGTCGTACATGGTGCCACGAATATGAGCATGCGGCAGAACCGCGACTGGTGGCCGAACCAGCTCAACGTCAGCATGCTTCACCAGAATTCTGCGGCCGCCAGCCCGATGAATGCGGATTTCAACTACATTGAAGAGTTCAAGAAACTCGATCTGGTGGCGGTGAAGCAGGACCTTCAGGCCCTGATGACCGACTCGAAAGAGTGGTGGCCGGCAGACTTCGGGCATTATGGACCGTTCTTCGTCCGGATGGCATGGCACAGTGCCGGTACTTACCGCACCGCTGACGGCCGCGGTGGCTCGACGTCTGGCGCGCAGCGGTTTGCGCCGCTCAACAGCTGGCCTGACAACGTCAACCTCGACAAGGCGCGGCGTCTGATCTGGCCGATCAAGCAGAAGTACGGCAACAAGATTTCCTGGGCGGATCTGATGATCCTGACCGGCAACGTCGCGCTGGAATCGATGGGCTTCAAGACTTTCGGCTTTGCCGGCGGACGCGAAGATGTTTGGGAACCTGAAGAAGACATCTACTGGGGATCGGAAGACACCTGGCTTGACGACAAGACCCGCTACAGTGGTGAACGTGACCTGGAAAACCCGCTGGCTGCGGTGCAGATGGGCCTCATCTACGTGAACCCGGAAGGTCCTGGTGGTGAGCCGGATCCGTTGGCATCGGCCCGGGACATCCGTGACACCTTTGCCCGTATGGCGATGGACGACTATGAAACCGTCGCGCTGATCGCCGGTGGTCATACATTCGGCAAGACACATGGTGCTGGCGATGCCGGCCTTGTCGGTGCCGACCCGGAAGCTGCAGGCATTGCCGAGCAGGGGCTGGGCTGGACCAGCAAGCACGGAACAGGCTTTGGCGCGGACGCCATCGGTAGTGGTCTGGAAGTTACCTGGACACAGACGCCGACACAGTGGAGCAACCATTTCTTCGATAATCTGTTCGGTTTCGAATGGGAACTGACCAAGAGCCCTGCAGGCGCATGGCAGTGGAAGCCGAAGGATGGCGGCGGTGAGGGGACTGTTCCGGCTGCGCATGATCCATCAAAGCGCATTGCACCGTCGATGCTGACATCCGACCTCGCGCTGCGTTTCGACCCGATCTACGCACCGATCTCAAAGCACTTCCATGAGAATCCGGCGGAGTTTGCCGATGCGTTTGCCCGTGCCTGGTTCAAGCTGACCCATCGCGATATGGGTCCGAAGACCTGCTATTTCGGTTCGGAAGTGCCGGCCGAAGATCTGCTTTGGCAGGATCCGATTCCTGCGGTCGACCACCCACTGGTTGACGCCAAGGATATTGCCGATCTGAAGGCCAAGATTGCCACATCCGGTCTCTCTGTCTCACAGCTGGTGTCGACTGCCTGGGCTGCGGCTTCAAGCTTTCGCGGTTCTGATAAGCGCGGCGGGGCCAACGGCGCGCGCATCCGGCTCGAGCCGGCCAAGAACTGGGAAGCCAATGAGCCTGAAAAGCTGGCCAAGGCTCTTGCTTCTCTTGAAGGCGTCCAAAAAGCTTTCAACGACAGCCGCACCGACGGCAAGAAGGTGTCGATGGCCGATCTGATCGTGCTGGCAGGTTCCGTCGGTATCGAACAGGCAGCAAAGGCCGCTGGCAAGAGCATTGAGGTTCCGTTCACTCCGGGCCGGATGGATGCGTCGCAAGAGCAGACGGATGTGGAATCCTATGATGTGCTCGAGCCGGCAGCTGACGGTTTCCGCAACTACCTCAAGACCCGCTACACCACGGCTGCAGAAGAGCTGCTGATCGACAAGGCACAGCTGCTGACGCTGACTGCGCCGGAAATGACGGTCCTTCTCGGCGGATTGCGGGTCATTGGCGTCAACCACGGCGAAACCAAGCATGGCGTTTTCACCGAGAACATGGGTACGCTGACCAACGACTTCTTCGTCAACCTGATGAGCATGGACACCAAGTGGGATGCGCTCGACGAGGACGAAGAACAGTTTGAAGGCCGTGATCGTGCGACCGGTGAGCTGAAGTGGACAGCCACGCGGGTTGATCTGGTGTTCGGATCGAACTCGCAGCTGCGGGCCATCGCCGAGGTCTACGCCCAGAGCGATGCCAAGGACAAGTTTGTCAAGGATTTCGTTGCGGCCTGGACCAAGGTGATGAACGCAGACCGCTTCGATCTCGTACTGTCATAAGTCAAAAAATCACGGCGCGGATGGATATCCATCCGCGCCGTGATTCACAATCCGGGGTTGGTCTTTCGACCATCCGGCTAAGCCGTGTTGTCGGCGCTATCAGCTGCGACAGCTTCGTGCATGTTGCGCAGAAGATCCGGATCTGCCGACTGGACACGGCTCCAGTTCGGAATGAATGGCGTTTCCATCGGGTTTTCCAGAAAAATATGGCCGGCATGCACAATGTTGGCGGCAAACAGTTCCACCGCCTCTTCCTCCTGATGCCGGTCGGTGTGGAGCCCGTTCATCAGCGCGTCGTTGTGATACATTTCAATCAAATCAAGTGCTGTGCGGTAATAGGTGGCCTTGATGGTTCTGAATGTCTCCTGGCTGAAGACGACGCCGTCGGTTGCCAGTTTGCGAAACAAGGCTTTCGATATATCGACTGACATGCGCGACAGGCCCTGTGTTGAGTCAGCCTTGGACAGCTCCTGGTGCTTGTGATCATAGGCGTCGGAGATATCTACCTGGCACACGGACCGGTTGGACAGGTTACGCCAGACTTCCGACAGAACGCCAATCTCCAATCCCCAGTCCGAGGGGATCCGCATGTCGGGCAGCATGCTGACCCGCATGGCGAATTCACCGGCCAGCGGATAGCGGAACCCCTTGAGGTATTCGATGTAATCGAGATGGCCGCAGACCTTCTGGATCGATAGCAGCAATGGGGAAACCAGCAGCCTTGAGGCCCGTCCATTCAGTTTACCGTCGGCGATACGCGGGTAATAGCCCTTGCAGAACTGGTAAGGGAACGCCGGGTTGGTGACCGGATAGACCAGCCGTGCCAGCATCTCGCGGGAATAGGTGGTGATGTCGCAATCATGCAGGGCTACGACGTCCGAGTTCTGCGAGGCCAGGGCATAGCCGATGCAGTACCAGACATTGCGGCCCTTGCCGGGCTCGTTGGGGGCGATGCCTGCATCTTCCAGCTTCTTGTGGATCGCCTTGAGCCGCGGACCATCGTTCCACAGGATGTCGTGCTTCTGCGGTAGCCGTGAAAAATATTTCTTGGCGAAGCGGTATTGCTCTTCATTGGCCTGATCAAGCCCAATGATGATGTGGTTGATGTAGGTCGCGCCACTCAGTTCATCGAGAATTTTGGTCAGCGCATCGCGTCCCAACTCTGAAAAAAGTGATGGCAGGATCAGGGTGATTTTTCGCGTGGCGGAAAACTGGTGCAGTTGGCGTTCCATCACCTCCAATGGCATTCGGGTGAGATTGTGGAGAGTTGCCACGCTGCCATTCTGGTGAAAATCGGCCATTTCAGCTCCTATTGCTTCCCTGCTGGATTCAGCAACGACATGATGACTTCATTCCATCCTGCGGGCCCGTCGGATTTCGCCCGGATGATTTGCCCCGTGGTTTCACCCTCAAGCCGCGGAATGCCGCGATGGGCGGGGTTGGGGACTATGACACCCAGATCAGCTTGTTCAATCATCGCCACATCATTGTTTGCGTCACCGAGTGCCACGATGAATGGCATCTTGCCGTCTGTGGCGTGTCGGCTGGCAATCTCAATCATACGCACGGCCTTGTTGCCGCCAAATGACAGCGTCATGAACCTGCCGCCCTGCTGCACGATCAGGCCTTTTTGGTTGATGGCCGCAATGAATTCCTGCCGCTCTTCTTCATTTCCAAGCCATAGACCGGGTTCGGAGAACTGGCGTTTTTTCGCGTTCACCGCATCGATGAATGGCAGCCCTGTCCGCTCGGAAATCTGCTCTGCACTCCAGTCGGAAAACCCTTGATATTGACGGCCCAACCGGGACGGAAGTTGGTTTCGCGTCTGTTGAATCAGCTGATACTTGTCTTCGATCGTGCTGTTGCCGTCGTGGTTTTCAAGGATGCCGGATCCGTTTTCAACAATGGCTTCGCAATGGGCGAAGCCCATCTCCTCTCGCAACGGAATGATCTCGGCGGCTGTCTTGCTTGAGGCCAATATCAGCGGAACATTCAGCTGACGTAGCTGGTTGAGCGCCGGATCAGCTGCCGCATGGGAATAGGTTTGGTGATCGAGAAGCGTTCCATCGAGATCGCTGACGATGATCAGATTTGTGATGTCGGGAGCGCTCACCTGATTGCCATTCAGTTGGTGATCCAGCGGCATTGATAGGGGGCGAATTCCAGTTCACCACCGAATTCAAGAATGTTCTCGCCGGATATCAGATCGATCCATGTCTCGCCGCCAATCAGGTTGAGCGACATCATTGGAATCGTGACGGTCTGGTTGGTGAGGTTGTGGACCGCAAAGATGCTTTGGGAGCGGTCGAGGCTCTGCCTCCAGAATCCGAAAAACTGTTCACCCAACTGAAGCGTGAATTGTGTGGCATTTGGATGAAACGCCGCTTGCTCTGATCGCTTCTTCAAGATTTGCGTCAACGTGGTGAAGACGCGGGCATGGGTGTTTGCGGGATCATCGAGTTGTTCAAGCAAATCAGGGTAGTGCCAACGGTGCCGATTGATCGCCCTGTTGTGCCCGGTTTTCTCTACGCCCTCGTGATCGTTGCCGGTTGCAAGTAGCGAATGGATATAGAAGCCCGGAATACCTTCCAGACCCATGGCGATGATCTGGCTGCACAGGAAGCGTTCGATGTTCCATTCATCCTCGCCTTCAATTGTTCCCTTCAGTGCGTCGAACAGCGCGATGTTGATCTCGTAGGGCCGGGTGCCGCCATCAGGCATCTTACGCATCGAGAGCAGGCCGCCGAAATTCTGAACCGTTTGGATCACCCGTTCGATGTCTTCTTCACTCAACAGCCCTTCGGCCGGCCTCATGCCGATGCCATCATGGGAGGCGGTGAAATTGAAGTAGGCGCATCCGAGTTGGGCCGGCGGCATCGACATTTGCCAGGCGTTGAGGTGTTTGGATGTGCCGTGGAGCAGGGCGTGGAGCAGCAATGGAGGCAGCGAGAAATTGTACACCATATGGGCTTCGTTGCGATTGCCGAAATAGCTCAGGTTTTCCGTGTTGGGTACATTGGTCTCGGTCAGCAGGATCACTGGTTCACGGGTATAATCAGCGAGTAAGCGGATCAGGCGCACGACCTCGTGGGTCTGGCGCAAATGGATTGAAGGTGATCCTACCTCCTTCCAGAGAAACGCAATCGCGTCCAACCGCAGTGTCCTGACGCCTTTGGAGATGTGAAAGCGGAGGATTCGCAGGAATTCGAACAGCACTTCGGGATTGGAGAAATCGAAATCGACCTGGTCATGGCTGAAGGTGCACCAGACATGTTTGGTCCCGCCTGCGGTTTCGACCTGCCTTAACAGTGAATGAGCGCGGGGACGGACCACCATCGAGAGATCGTCGTCCGGGGAGGCCTCGAAGAAGAACTTGTCGTAAGGCTCGTGACCAAGAAGATATTCGTTGAAAAAGGTGCTCTGGCTCGAGCAGTGATTGATCACCAGATCCGACATCAGCCGGAAATTCTCGGCGATACGCCCGATGTCCTCCCAGGCGCCAAGCCCACTGTCGACGGCGTAGTAGTCAGTGATGGCAAATCCGTCATCCGAGGTGTAGGGAAAATAGGGCAGAATATGTACGCCGGTGGCGATATTCTTGAGGCGGCTTTCCAGGAAGTTGAACAGCAGATCGAGCGGCTTGTGCTCACCATTCACGAATGTGTTGCCGTAGGTGATGATATAGCTGTCTTGTTCGGACCATAACGTGTTGCCAGGCGCACGGCCGCGTCGCTTGGGCTGCTCGTCTTCCGGCCAGAACGCGGCGATGGTCCGGTTCAGCAATTCTGACTGGTCGCTGTCGGGGTAGATTGACTGCAGAAGCATTTGCAGCCCATCGCGCAACCGTCGGGGAATTGGTTTAGGGAGTGTTGCCGGTTTGTCCGGCGTATCTGCATAAAAAACTTCCATGTCCAATTTTTATGCATTTATTTGGTTTGCTGGCAACCCGGTTCCTGTGCTTTTTGGAATCCTGCGCCTGTCCACTCTTCTCAGGAGGCCAGAAGAGTGGGCAATAGAACTGGTTTCGTACTGGCAATAATCAGGTGGGGAAAAGGCGGCCGCGCGGCGCGCTGCTTCGTGGTCCGGAGGTATGGACTGGGCCAGTTCGCTGCTCTGCTCCGATTGGTCAGATTGTCAGCAGTAGCCTTCAACGCCGCTCGACTGATCGCTTGAATAGCGGGTGCCATGGGCAAAACCTGCGGGGAGTATCCGTTCGATTTCCGCCAGCTGGGCTTGATCGAGTTTGAGATCAACGCCCTTTGCGCAATCTTCCAAATGCTTGGCCGAACGTGTGCCCGGAATTGGGATCACGTGTTGTCCGCGCGAAAGCAGCCAGGCGATTGCCAAAGCTATCGGTGTCGTGCCGAGGTCGCGGGCATAGTCCTTGAACGGAGCCACCGCGTTGATGTTGCGGGTCAGGTTTGGTTCGAGGAATCTCGGATTGGTCTTGCGGAAATCTGCTTCTCCGAAGTTTGCAGGATCGGGAGCCTGGGCTGCGAAAATACCGCGCCCAAGCGGGCAAAAAGCGACGAAGGCAACGTCAAGATCCTTGCAAGCCTGAACCATTCCAAGCTCCGGCTGACGGCTCCACAGTGAATATTCGCTTTGCACCGCGGTCACCGGAGCAACGGCATGGGCCAGCCTGAGTGAAGACGGGGCAATTTCTGAAAAGCCGAAGCCGCCGATCTTGCCTTCCTGCTTGAACCGCTGAAGCGTTTCTGCGACTTCCTCGATCGGGCGGTCCGCCTCGCGACGGTGGACATAAAACAGATCGACATGATCGACGCTGAGTTTGCGAAGTGAGTCTTCAAGCTCACTTCTGAGGTATTCTGCCGAGTTGTCGAAGTATCGGGCGCCGGTGGATGGATCACGGCAGATGCCAGCTTTCGTGGCAATCTTGAAGTAGCCCGGATTCTTGCGGAGGTAATTGCCGATCACCGTCTCGGACACGCCCATGCCATAGACGTTTGCGGTGTCGATCAGGTTTATCCCGATATCCTTCGCAGCTGCGAGGGTCTCATGGCTCTCGTGCTCGGTGGTGGGCCCATAGGGTCCCGCGAAATTCCAGCATCCGAGCCCTATTGCCGAAACCATAGGGCCGGATATTCCCAATTGACGATGTTTCATCGGGCTTTTCTACAGGCAAACAGCGTGTCGGACAATTCGTCTCAGCTCATATTTCTCCGGAGCGGTTTGGTGATGTTGCGTCCGGCATAAATGAAAAGGACCAGCTCCGGGGGAGCTGGTCCTCGATAGTTTGCACTGAATCAGATGAATTCAGGCTTAGCCGAGCACTTCCTTGACGGCTTCCGCCATCGCAGCGATCACCGTGTCTGCTTCTGCCTTCGACAGGCAGAGCGGTGGCGCGAAGCCGATGATGTCACCCTGCGGCATGGCACGGGCAATCACGTTGCGCTTGAGCAGGGCCGCGGCCAACTGCGGGCCGATCTTCTTCGACGGATCGTAGAAGACCCGACCGGTCTTGTCCTCGACCAGTTCCACCGCACAGAGCATGCCTTCGCCGCGCACGTCGCCGACATGGGCGTGATCGCCAACAGCGTCTGTCATCGTCTTTTTGAAATAGGCGCCCATGGTTCCTGCGTTCTCGACAAGACCCATCGAGTCGATCAGCTTGAGGTTGGCCACACCAGCGGCTGCCCCGATCGGGTGGGCAGAATAGGTCCAGCCATGGCCGATCGCGCCGTTTTCGTCGGTGCCCTGTTCCAGAACCTTCCAGACCTTGTCGGAAATGATCGACCCCGACAGCGGCGCATAGGCCGACGTCAGGCCCTTGGCGATGGTGATGATGTCGGATTCGATGCCGTAATGATCGGAACCGAACATGGTGCCGAGGCGGCCGAAACCGGTGACGACTTCGTCGGCGATCATCAGGATGTCGTGCTTCTTCAGCACCTTCTGGATTGCCTCCCAGTATCCGGCCGGCGGCGGTACCAGTCCACCGGTGCCGAGCAGCGGTTCGCCGATGAAGGCCGCAATTGTGTCGGCGCCTTCATGAGCGATCATGGCTTCGAGTTCGCTGACGCAATGGGCGACGAACTGCTCTTCGGTTTGGCTCAGGTCGGCGCGGCGGAAATAATCTGGCGCCGTTGTGTGCTTGACCTGCGACAGCGGCAGATCGAACTTCTTGTGGAACACTTCGAGACCGGTCAGCGAGCCGGTCATCAGGCCGGAGCCGTGATAGCCGCGCCAGCGCGAGATGATCTTCTTCTTCTCGGGCCGGCCGAGAATGTTGTTGTAATACCAGACCAGCTTGATGTTGGTTTCGTTGGCGTCCGAGCCGCCGAGGCCGAAATAGACCTTCGACATGTTGGACGGCGCGCGGTCGAGCACCATCTTGGCGAGCGTGATCGAGGCTTCGGTGCCGTGGCCGACATAGGCGTGGTAATAGGCCAGTTCCTTGGCCTGGGCGGCGATCGCTTCCTGGATCTCGGCGCGGCCATAACCGACATTGACGCAATAGAGGCCGGCAAAAGCGTCGAGCAGCCTGTTGCCGTCACGGTCCTCGATGAACACGCCGTCACCGCCGGTGACAATGCGGGTCGGGGTTTCGCCGCGGGCGTGCTGGGCAAGATGGGTCGATGGGTGGAAGAAATTCTCCCGGTCCCATTGGGACAGTTGGTCGTTGGTCAGCATTCTCATTTCCTTTTCTGAAATTGTGTCATGCCCAGTCGCGGCAGACATATTTGACTTCGGTGAAAGCTTCCATGCCGAGGCGTGAGCCTTCGCGTTCAAGGCCGGATTGCTTCATCCCGCCAAATGGGATTGGCGCACCGGTTACCTTGGTGCGGTTGATGGCGACCATGCCAAACTGAAGCGCCCGGCTGGCGCGGTAAATTCGCCGTGGATCCTGAGTGTGCAGATAGGCAACCAGGCCGTACTCGGTGTCATTGGCTTTCTGCAGCACTTCTTCTTCCGTGTCGAACGGCGCAATGGCGGCAACAGGGCCGAATGTCTCTTCGTACATGATCAGCGCATCGCCGGGGACGTCTGCGAGCACAGTCGGCTGGTAGAACAATGCGCCGGCTTCGTGACGCTTGCCGCCGGTGAGCAAGCGGGCGCCTTTGGCAAGTGCATCTGCGACGTGCTCCTCTTGCTTGGCGATGGCCTTGTCGTTCATCAGCGGTCCAAGATCGGGATCGTCCATGCCGATGCCCACCGTCAGCTTTGCAGCAGCTTCGGAAAACTTCGCGCAGAATGCATCATAGACAGGGCGCTCGACGAAGAAGCGGTTGGCTCCGAGGCAATCCTGCCCGGATGTTGCGAACTTTGCCTTGATGGCTTCCTCGACCGCCTGGTCAAGATTGGCGTCGGCGAACAGAATGAAGGGGGCGTGGCCACCGAGTTCGAGCACCATCCGTTTTACCGTATCAGCGCTTTGCCTGAACAGAAGCTTGCCGATTTCGGTGGAGCCTGTGAACGAAACGGCGCGGACGCGCTTGTCCTTCATCCAGGGTTCGACAACCACCGGTGCAACGCCGGTCACGACATTGAAGACGCCGGCTGGAAAACCGGCGCGCTCGGCAAGTTCGGCCAGCGCCAAGGCCGAAAAAGGTGTTTCAGCTGAGGGATGGGCGACAATCGTGCAGCCGGCAGCAAGTGCTGCGCTCGCCTTGCGGGTCAGCATCGCGGAAGGGAAATTCCATGGCGTGATCAGAGCCGCGACGCCGACAGGCTCGCGCCAGATCTCGACCTCGGCGTCGGGCAGGTGCGACGTGACGCTCTCGATGTTGGGGCGTTTGGATTCTTCGGCGAAGAACTCAGCGAAGGAGGCTCCGTAGTCAATCTCGCCGCGTGCTTCCGATATTGGTTTGCCCTGTTCGAGGGTCATGATCCGGGCCAGGTCTTCCTTGTGTTCCAGCATCAGCTCGAACCAGCGCCTGAGGGTTTTTGAACGCTGCTGTGGCAGCATGGAGGACCAGGGGCCAAAAGCTTCCTGAGCGGCATCGACGGCCTTGGCGCTGTCTATCGCCGAGAGGCTGGCGACATCGCCGAGGTGACTGCCGTCTGCGGGATTGGTGACCGCGAACATCTGAGCTGCGACCCCGGCGGTCCAGCGACCGCCAATATAGGCGAAGCCGCGGAACAGGGCCGGGTCGCAAAGGTCGAGCTGCGTCGTGCTGAATTTGGATTGAACAATGGACACTGCGGTGCTCTCGGGTTGGGTTGGCTTGCCCGATTTTAGTCAGATGCGCGGAGATGAATTCTCTGATGCGTTCGCTCCTGCCAGAGGTTTCGTCCAAAATAATCCGGCAAGGGAGCTATTTCGTCTCCGGGGCCGCGTCCAGCAGGATGTCGAAGGGTGGACTTGCCGAGTGTTTGACCGGCTTGGTGACGATGTAGGTGAAATAGCGCGCCAGTCCGGCGCGGCGTGCCAGCAGGTCGTCGATCAGCCGCTGATAGGAGTCGATGTCGCGGGTTGTGACCTGCAGCAGATAATCGAAGCCGCCGCCCAGCGCCCAGCAGGACATGATCTCATCATATCCTGCGATGGCTTGCTCAAAGGCCTGAAAGGTCGCGGCGCGGTGGTTTTCCAGTTCGGCCATGACAAACACCGAGACTTGCGGCGCGACGTGTCTGAGTTCGATCTCGGCGCGATAGCCTGAAATGATCCCGGCCTTCTCCAACCGGCGGAGCCGTTCCCAGCACGGCGTTGCGCTTAGATTGACCCTTTTCGCCAGTTCCGATTTCGAAATCCGGCCTTCCCGCGACAGGGTTGCGAGGATCTTGATATCACGTTCATCGAGCTTGATTGAGGCCATGGATGTGACTTTTGGGCTAGCGCCGGGGGGTTGTCAATTTGTCTGATTAAGGCCATCAATAAATCATGACAATTTGGCCTCCGAAATCCGAAGACTTGCGACGTCCTGCCTATAAATCTCTTGCTGACACCTTGGTTCGTGCTGTTGATGCAGGTGAATTGCGCAATGGTGACCGGCTGCCGACCCATCGCAACCTTGCCTATGATCTGGGGCTGAGCGTGCAGACAGTCAGCCGGGCCTATGATGAACTGATACGGCGCGGCGTCATTGCTGGCGAAGTAGGGCGCGGCACATTTGTCAGGGCTGGCCGCAGCGATACGAAAACACCCTTCGTGCCGGACAGCCAGAACGGGGAGTTCATCGATTTTTCGATACTGATGCCTGTGTTTGAAGCTGTGCATCTCAATGAAATGCAACGCGCCCTGAAAAAGCTCGGGGCTGATCTGCCGCCGTCAACAGTGTCCGCATTCCGACCATCGACGGCCTTGCGAAATTACAGTGGCGCGGCTGCGAACTGGCTAACGCGCTGCGGGTTAAACCCATCCGAGCAGGGTCTGTTGATGACAAACGGCAATACGTCGGCGATGACGATTGCCTTGATGACCGTGGCCAATGCCGGCGATCTGATCGTTACAGAGGAGTTGGGGCATCACACGCTCAAGGCGCTATCCCGGTATCTGGGGATTCGCATCCAGGGGCTGGAGATTGATGCGGAGGGTATCGTTCCAGCCGCATTTGCTGCCGCGTGCAAGAAATCGTCAGTCAAGGCGATATATCTGATGCCGACCGGTCTGAACCCGCGGGCTGCGACAATGTCGGTTGAAAGGCGGGAAGCTCTGGTTTCAGTGGCGCGACAGTATGATGTGCTGATCATTGAAAATGACGCCTGGGGGCCGATCCAGCCAGGCAGGCCTGACCCGATCGCGTCGATCGCGCCCGAGCGCACATTCTATTTCACCAGCCTGACCAAATGCATCATGCCCGGTCTTCGGTTCGGGTTTCTGTCTATGCCCGAGGCTTTTGAATCAGCGGCCGCCAACCGGCATCTGGTGACCAACTGGATGGCCACTCCACTGATGGCCGAGATCGGCTGCCGCTGGATCGAGGACGGAACCGCCGAGCGGCTGCTGGAATGGCAGATGAAGGCGTTGGGCGAACGCAATAAGCTGGCCGTGGAAATTCTGGCGGATATTCCGTTCTATTCCAGCGAAAACGGGATGCATATCTGGCTGCCGATGCCAGGCTCCTGGAGCGAGGAAGCCTTTGTGGCCCATGCCAGGCTGAACCGGGTGGCGATTGCGCCCGGATCCGCATTTGATATGTCGGGGACCGCGCGCAATCAGGGTGTCCGCATCTGTCTGGGGGCAGAGACCGTGCAGACGCTTGAGCGGGGGCTGGCGGTTATATCGCGGCTTGCACGCAGTAATCCCGAGCCCGCACTGCTGACGTTGTAAGCAGTCGCACCCCCGATAGTTTTACGATCCTGAATGGTTTTTGGCGCGTCGAAGTTGCACTGGCGAAATTGACTCCGTTTCTCATAATTGTCATGATTTAATAATCGCATTGACTCTTTATTGTCCCTGTTTCAACTTCCCTAAATCATAACAATAAGAAGGGAGGAATTGAGTTCACATCTGGTCTGCTTGCCGGTCAGCGGGAGCGGATGCGCGAGATGTGAAGAGGCTTCCGTATTTGGCGGCCTGCATCATTTTCCACCGGCTTGTTGGTCGGAGACTGAAGACAACAAATAATCAAAAAGAGAGGAACGAATATGAAATCGACAATCCGCACATTTCTCGGAGGCGTTGCCGCCGCCGCCGTCCTGACTGCAGGTACAGTCTCAGCGCAGGCGGACAGCTGGAAATACGCATTCGAGGAATCCCTGACCGAGGTTCAGGGCGTTTATGCGACCAAATTCAAGGAAGCGATCGAGGCCAATTCCGATCATACGCTGCAGCTGTTCCCATACGGAACACTTGGTGAATCCGCCGACATCATGGAGCAGGCTCAGGCCGGCATTCTGCAGTTCGTTGACCAGTCGCCCGGCTTCACCGGCGCGCTGATCCCGGAAGCACAGGTGTTCTTCGTGCCGTATCTGCTGCCGACCGATCAGGACCATCTGGCCCGGTTCTACAAGGAGAGCAAGGCGATCAACGAGGACTTCGAAGGCCTGTATGCAGAACAGGGTCTCGAGCTTCTGGTGATGTTCCCTGAAGGCGAAGTGGCGATGACCACAAAGGATCCGGTCAAGAGCTGCGCCGATCTCAATGAGGTCAAGTTCCGTGTCATGACCAATCCGCTGCTGGTTGAATCCTACAAGGCATTCGGTGCCACACCGACGCCGCTTCCTTGGGGCGAAGTCTATGGCGGTCTGCAGACCAACATCATTCAGGGCCAGGAAAATCCGACCTTCTATCTGTACTCGACAGGTATCTATGAGGTGACCGACCATATCACCTACACCGGCCACAACAATTTCACGACCGCCGTGATGGCCAACAAGGATTTCTATGAAGGCCTTGGCGATGCCGACAAAAAGGTCATCGAAGATGCTGCGGCATCGGCATATGACTACATAGTCGAGTATCAGAAGGGGCTGGCTGAAAGCGAGCTGAAGAAGATCAAGGAAGCCAAGCCGGAAATGACGATCACCGTTCTTTCAGAAGAAGAACGCGCCTGCTTCAAGGCAGCTGCGCCAGTGGTCGAGGCCAAGTTCATCGAGATGACCGGTGACAGCGGCAAGGCAATTCTTGATCAGCTGAAAGCTGACCTGGAAGCAACCAAGAACTGATCCCGCTGGGATTGTAAGGTTTGAGAACTCCGGAGGCCATCTCAGCATGGCCTCTGGTTCAGTCAACCGACAAGCCGGGAGGCAATCTTGGACGATTTGCAGGAAACCAATCCGCATGAATCTTCATTGCCCGGTGTGCTGGGCGTAATCGATTCAACCATCAGTCGGGTTGAGTCGGTTTTGCTGGCCGCCGGCGTTCTGCTGATGGCGTTCAACACGATTGCCAACGTGGTTGGCCGGTTCGTGTTTCAGTACAGTCTTTTTTTCTCCGAGGAACTCAACCGGATCCTCATCATCCTGATTACCTTCGCGGGCATCAGCTATGCTGCGCGGCAGGGCCGCCATATCCGGATGTCGGCGATCTATGACGCCTTGCCGCCTCCGGCCCGCAAGGGCTTCATGGTGCTGATTGCGGCGGTGACGGCTCTGACCATGTTCGCGCTCTGCTACTTCTCGATTGGTTACATCACCAAGGTGGCTGTATCCGGCCGAGTGCTGCCGTCGCTGCAATTGCCGGTCTACTGGATTTTCCTTTGGGTTCCGATCGGCTTTTTCATGACCGGCCTCCAATACGCGCTCACCGCGGTCAAGAACCTGACCGGAAAAGATATCTATCTGTCGACCCGCGTGCTTGAGGGTTACGACGAAGACGAACTCGAGATTTGAGGGAAGACGATCCATGGCACTGACCATTTTTCTGATTATGATCGTTCTGCTGCTGCTCGGCTTTCCGATGATGATTCCGCTGCTTATCGCCACCTTTGTCGGCTTTGTGTTCATGTTTGGCGATCTGGGCAAGATGGACTTCATGGTCCAGCAGATGATTGCCGGCATCAGGCCGGCGTCGTTGATCGCCGTGCCGATGTTCATCCTCGCTGCCGACATCATGACCCGAGGGCAATCGGCCAACCGGCTGATCGATATGGTGATGAAGTTTGTCGGCCACATCAAAGGCGGGCTTGCAGTCAGCACCGCTGCTGCCTGCACGTTATTCGGCGCGGTGTCCGGCTCGACCCAGGCGACGGTTGTTGCTGTCGGGTCGCCGCTGCGTCCACGGATGCTCAAGGCGGGCTACAAGGACTCTTTCGTTCTGGCACTGATCATCAACGCATCCGATATCGCGTTCCTGATTCCGCCCTCGATCGGCATGATCATCTACGGGGTGATTTCGAGCACCTCGATTTCCGAGCTTTTCATCGCCGGTATTGGTCCCGGTCTGCTGCTGCTGGTTCTGTTTTCAGCTTACAGCATGATCTACGCGACGATCAACAACGTCCCCACCGAGCCAAAGGCCAGTTGGGCTGAACGGGGTGAATCGGTCAAACGGGCGATCTGGCCGCTGGGATTTCCAGTGATCATTGTTGGCGGCATTTACGGCGGTATCTTCAGCCCGACTGAAGCTGCTGCGGCCTGCGTGCTATATGCGATCATCCTTGAATTCATTGTCTTCAGGTCACTCAACCTCCCCGATATCTACCGGATCGCCAAATCGACAGGTCTGATCACGGCGGTGGTGTTCATCCTGGTGGGAGCAGGCGCGGCATTCTCCTGGGTGATATCGTTTGCCCAGGTGCCGCAGGAAATCCTGGCGGCTGTCGGTGTCGCCGATATGGGCCCCAAGGGGGTTCTGGCGGTTATCTCGATCGCGTTCTTCATCGGCTGCATGTTTGTAGATCCGATCGTAGTCATTCTGATCCTGGTTCCTATCTTTGCGCCGGTGGTCAAGACCGTTGGTCTCGACCCGGTGCTGGTCGGCACCATCATCACGCTTCAGGTGGCGATCGGGTCTGCAACGCCGCCCTTCGGTTGCGATATTTTCACGGCGATTGCCATCTTCAAGAGACCGTATATCGAGGTCATTCGCGGCATATTCCCGTTTACCGTGATCCTGCTGTGCGTCTCAGTCGCCCTTATTTATTTCCCGCAAATCGCGTTGTTCCTGCGCGATCTTGCATTCCGGTAAGGGGATGAACTGATGTTTGAACGAATTCTGGTCGCGGTTGATGGATCGGATGGGTCGAAGAAGGCCCTGAGGCTGGCGGCGAAACTGCAGAAAACCTGCGGCAGCGAGTTGCTGATCCTGACGGTGTTCCGTCACCATTCCTTGCTCGAGACGTCGATGTCGATGGTGCGGCCGGATGATCCGGAAAGTCTGGATGATTCCATGCGCGCCTATGCCAAGGGCGTTGCCGAGGATGCGAAAAAAGTTGCTGCCGAAGAAGGTGCGGATAAAGTTCGCGCGTTCGTGAAAGCAGGCCAGCCGGCGCGGATGATCGTGAAATTCGCCGAAGAGCACGAGGCAGACCTGATTGTTGTGGGCAGCCGCGGCCAAGGTGACATGCAGGGGTTCCTGCTTGGCAGTGTGTCACACAAGGTAACAAGTCTGGCATCCATTCCGGTGATGGTCGTCTGACAGATACAAAAATTGCGGGGCCTGAGGGCCTATGGGAAGCTGGGAGTTGCCACATGAATTTTGATACGGTCTCGCTTTCCAAGGCGCCGGTCCAGTTCAACAATCCGGATGCGACAGCGCGTTTCGGGCTCATTGCGCTTGCCACGGACATGACCAGTGAGCGCGATCTTTATCGACAGCTGCCGGCGGACAATGTTGCCATCCATGTGACACGGGTTGCTTTCGAGAATCCGACGACACCGGAGAACCTTCGGAAAATGGCGCCCCGGTTGACCGAAGCAGCGGCATTGCTGCAACCGCTGCAGCCGCTCAAGGCGATCTGCTACAGCTGCACTTCAGCTTCTGTCGCCATCGGCGACGCCGCCGTCAGAGCATCAATTCAGGCGAGCGTCGGAAATGTTCCAGTGGTCACGCCAACGGGTGCGGCGCGAATGGCATTTGCGGCGCTCGGGGTCCGGCGTATAGCCATTCTGACGCCCTATCTCGTTGCCACGACCCAACCCATGGTGGCCTATTTCGCGGCGCACGGGATGGAATTGTGCCGTGTTGAATGCCTCGGGCTTGAGGATGACCGGGACATGGCGCGTGTGAGTGACCAGACCATCATCAATGCGGCGGTGGCGGTTGATACACCCGATGCAGAGGCGTTGTTTATTTCCTGCACCGGCCTGCCGGCGATCAATGTCATCGCCGAGCTTGAGGAACGCCTCGGCAAACCGGTCATCACCTCCAATCAGGCCAGCGCTTGGGCGATGTCGCGGCTTGCCGGTTTTGCCGATCACAAGCCGTTGGAATTTGGCCGGTTGTTCGAGTGTGCTTTGCCGGACCAGGCTTTCGGTGCAGCAGCATGAGCACCCAGCAGCCATTCGTTGATCTTGGCGAAATCGAGCGGGCGCGGACAGCGATTGCAGGCAGCGTTCGAACAACGCCGGTCAATGACTCTCCGTCGCTTTCGGATCTCGCCGGAGTTCCGGTTCACCTGAAACTGGAACAAACACAGCTCACCGGAAGCTTCAAACTGCGCGGCGCGACGAATGCGGTCGTATCGCTATCGGACGACGAAAAACGCCGTGGCGTTGTCGGCGTATCGACTGGAAACCACGGACGCGGGCTGGCCTATGCCGCCAAGGCCGCCGGAGTGAAATGTATCATCTGCATGTCGCGCCTGGTTCCGCAGGCCAAGATCGACGGCATCAAGGCACAAGGCGCCGAGGTGCGGATTGTTGGAAGCTCGCAGGACGAAGCGCAGGAAGAAGTCGACCGGCTGGTCAGTGAAGACGGCATGACCATGATTCCGCCGTTTGATCATCGTGCTGTCATTGCGGGCCAAGGGACGCTTGGTCTCGAACTGCTGGAACAGGTGCCGGATGTGGCCACTGTTCTTGTTCAGCTGTCCGGAGGTGGATTGATCTCGGGTGTGGCCGCCGCGATCAAAGCCAGACGACCGGATGTCAGGATCATCGGAATTTCGATGGAGCGCGGGGCTGCTATGTACGCCTGCCTCAAGGCAGGCAAGCCGATCCTGGTGGAAGAGCTTGCCACTCTGGCAGATTCTCTTGGCGGCGGGATCGGTTTGGAAAACCAGCTGACCTTTGCGATGACCCGCGATCTGGTAGATGACGTTATTTTAGTCAGCGAGACGGAAATCGCTGCTGCGGTTCGTCACATCTACTGGCAGGAACGCCAGATTGTTGAAGGATCCGGTTCGGTCGGCGTTGCAGCCCTGATGGCAGGGAAGATCAAGAGCGCCGGTCCGGTCGCAGCCATTCTGAGCGGTGGCAATATCGACATGCAGCAGCATTTTCGCATCATCTCCGGCGAGGATGTTGATGTGACCAAAGAGGTTGCCTGAGATGGCTGATATCAAGATTCTGACAGAAGCGGATCTGCGCAAAGCGGTGCAGCTTGATCTGGACGCGATCGAGTGCATCGAGCAGGCTTTCGCGGCGCTGGCCAGTGGCAATGTTGTGATGCCACCTATCCTGTCGATGGCGATCGCGCCCTTCAACGGGGAGGTGGATGTCAAAACCGCTTTCGTGCCTGGCATCGACAGCTTTGCCATCAAGATTTCTCCCGGCTTCTTCGACAATCCGAAGATCGGCCTGCCGAGTACATCAGGTTTGATGGTGCTGTTTGCGGCAACAACCGGCATGCTTGAGGCCTTGCTGCTCGACAATGGTTATCTGACCGATGTGCGTACGGCTGCGGCCGGCGCTGTTGCCGCCCGGCATTTGTCGCGTGCGGATTCATCGAAAGCCTGCATTCTGGGCGCCGGGGCTCAGGGCAAGCTGCAGCTCAAGGCGCTCTGTCTGGTCCGTCCGATCACGACCGCAACCATCTGGGCGCGGGACCCGGACAAGGCTAGTGCTGCGGCAGCTGAAATGAGACGGGAACTTGGCATTGAAGTCAACGCAGCAGCTGATCCTGCAACTGCGGTGTCCGAGGCTGATATCGTCGTCACCACCACGCCGGCGGCCAAGCCGGTTTTGCAGGCTGACTGGCTGCGGCCAGGTCAGCATATCACCGCGATGGGGTCTGATCAGGACCATAAGAACGAGATTGATCCCGCCTGTTTCACCAAAGCTGCTCTCTATGTCCCTGACCGGTTGTCACAGACCCGTGGGCTGGGTGAACTCAGGACGGCCATCGCCTCCGGCTTTGTGAAGGCTGATGCAGAGTTTTTCGAGTTGGGCATGATTGTCGCTGGCAAGGCTGCGGGACGCTTGTCTGATCAAGCCATAACGATTGCTGACCTGACCGGAACCGGTGTCCAGGATACCGCGATCGCAACCTTTGCCCGCAAGCGCGCGCTTGCAGCGAATGCCGGCAGCAACTTTTCAAACTGACTACACACCAAGAAAGGAAAACTCCCTCGATGTCCGCGCCAGTTCTCAATTTCAGCAGAGACGAATATGCGCTCCGCCTCGCCAAGACCCGCGACGCCATGGTTACCAAAGGTGTAGACGTCATAATCGTCTCCGACCCGTCCAACATGGCGTGGCTGACCGGTTATGACGGCTGGTCTTTTTATGTGCATCAGTGCGTGGTGGTCGGGCCAGATGGCGACCCGGTCTGGTTCGGACGCGGTCAGGATGCAAATGGCGCACGGCGGACATCCTATCTCTCCGACAGCACGATCATCGGCTATGCCGACAATTACGTTCAGTCGACCGAACGCCATCCGATGGATTACCTTTCGGCAAAGATTGAAGAGCGGGGCTGGGGTAAAAAGCGCATCGGCGTGGAGATGGACAACTACTGGTTCTCCGCTGCCGCCTTTGCCTCCCTGCAAAAGCACCTGCCAAATGCCAAGTTCTCCGATACCACAGCACTGGTGAACTGGCAGCGTGCGGTCAAGTCGACCCAGGAGCTTGACTACATGCGCAAGGGCGCGCGGTTGGTCGAGCGCATGCACCAGACAATTTTTGAGAAATGCGAACCCGGTTACCGCAAGTGCGACCTGGTTGCCGACATCTACGAAGCGGGTCTGCGCTACGATGACGGTCTCGGGTTTGGCGGCGATTATCCGGCGATTGTGCCTTTGCTGCCGTCGGGCGCTGATGCATCCGCCCCACATCTGACCTGGGATGACAAGCCGATGAAGAGCGGCGAGGGCACCTTCTTCGAGATTGCCGGCGTCTACAATCGCTATCATTGCCCGCTGTCACGTACGGTGTTTCTGGGCAAGCCGACGCAGACCTTCATTGATGCGGAAAAGGCCGTGCTTGAAGGCATGGAAGCCGGACTCGAAGCCGCAAAAGCGGGTAATCTGTGTGAAGACATCGCGATTGCCTTCTTCAAGGTGCTGACCAAGTACGGCATCAGCAAGGACAATCGCACCGGCTATCCGATCGGTCTGTCCTATCCACCGGACTGGGGCGAACGCACCATGTCGCTGCGGCCCGGGGACAAGACCGTGCTTGAGGAAAACATGACGTTCCACTTCATGACCGGATTGTGGATGGACGACTGGGGATTCGAGATCACCGAAAGCATTGTTATTTGCGAGAACGGGCCTGAGTGTCTGGCTGATGTTCCGCGCCGTCTTCTTGTGAAGGATTGATCTGAAATGCCCGGCAATCCAATTTCGCCAACTATTCCGCTCAATGAAGACGGAGTGCATCACGGCTTTCTGCGGCTGCCCTACAGCCGTGATGATTCCGCCTGGGGATCGGTGATGATCCCCATCACCGTGATCAAGAATGGAATCGGGCCGTGTGCGCTTTTGACCGGCGCCAATCACGGTGATGAATATGAAGGCCCGGTCGCGCTTATGGATCTGGCGGTATCGTTGAAACCCGAGGATATTGAGGGGCGGGTGATCATCGTGCCAGCCATGAACTATCCGGCATTCCGGGCGGGAACCCGCACATCGCCGATTGACCGGGGCAATATGAACCGGTCCTTTCCCGGCTCGCCAAGCGGTACGGTGACGGAAAAGATTGCGGACTATATCCAGACGGTTCTGTTGCCGGAGGCCAGCATCGTGCTCGACTTCCATTCTGGCGGCAAGACGCTGGATTTTGTTCCTTTCGCATCGGCTCACGTGCTGGAAAACAAGGAACAGCAGGCCGCCTGCGTGGCCGCGGTCGAAGCGTTCAATGCGCCTTACTCGATGATCATGCTCGAGATCGACAATGTCGGCATGTATGACACCAGCGTCGAGGATCAGGGCAAGACATTCGTCACCACGGAACTTGGCGGCGGCGGCACCTCGACGGCCCGGTCAAACGCCATCGCCAAGAAGGGTGTGCGCAATGTGCTCAAGCACGCAGGCATCATGAAGGGCGAGTTGGAAATCGATCCCTCGGTGATGCTCGACATGCCCGATGATGATTGCTTCGTTTTCTCCCAGGATGACGGCATGATCGAGGCGGTGAGGGATCTGGGTGACGAAGTCAAGGAAGGCGATGTTGTCGCTCGCGTCTGGCCAATTGACAGAACCGGCAGACCGCCAGTCGATTACCGCGCCAGGCGCTCGGGGATCGTGGCGTCACGGCATTTTCCCGGACTAGTCAAGGCCGGAGACTGCATGGCCGTCGTGGCGGTCATCGTCTAGACAGCAGGCCGCTTGAGCGTATGAAAATGAAAAGCCCCGCCAGATCACTGACGGGGCTTTTCTGTATTCAGCACGCGGGGGTGATATGTTCAGTCTATCCGGGCGGCGATGCTCTTGACCTTGCAATAGCTCTTCAGCCCTTCGAGGCCCTTTTCGCGGCCAAAGCCTGACTGCTTGTTGCCGCCGAACGGCACTTCGATGCCGCCGGCAAAATACTCGTTGATGTAGACCTGTCCGGCGTCGATATCGCGAGCCAGCTGATGCGCTTTTGAAAAATCGCTGGTGAAAACGCCGGCAACGAGGCCGAAGCGTGTGCAGTTGGCCAGGTGAAGCGCATGCTCGGCATCGTCAGCTTTCTGGATCGTGAGGACCGGGCCGAAAATCTCTTCTTGCACCAGTTCATCGTCCTCCGGCCGGTTGGCGACGATTGTGGGCTCGATGAAATAGCCCTTGCCGGCTTCGGGATCAGTTGATGCCTTTCCGCCGCAGATGAACTCTGCTCCGCGTTCGCGCGCCCTGTCGAGAAATCCAAGGATCTTGTCGCGCTGGGCGGCTGAACTGACCGGGCCCATATCCGGGGATCGAAGCCCATGTCCCAGAGAGAGTGCGGATGCTTTCTTGCCCAGCGCTTCGACGAAACGGTCGTGAATGCCTGCTTCTATCACCAGCCGTGAACCAGCGGAGCAGATCTGCCCGGCATGTTCGAAAATTGCACCAGCTACGTTTGCGATGGTGCTGTCGAAATTGCAGTCGTTGAGCACGACGACTGGAGACTTTCCTCCAAGTTCCATGACCGAACGGGTGACGTTCTCAGCGCAGGCACGCATGACGCTTGAGCCTGTGGCAACGGATCCTGTGAAGGTGACATGGTCAATTCCGGTGTGGGCAACCAGTGGCGCGCCGGCCTCCGCGCCTGTTCCGGTGATCACGTTGCAGACGCCGGCTGGCAATCCGGCTTCGGCCAGAAGCTCGGCGAGAAGCAGAGCGGTGAAAGGTGTTTGCTCAGCCGGCTTTGCGACCACGGTGCAGCCGGCGGCCAGTGCCGGGGCCATGCCGCGAGCGGCTGTTGAGATCGGAAAATTCCAGGGAATAATGTGGGCTGTTACACCCACCGGTTCATAATGGCTGAATCCGACATAATTTGTGGGGAGCGGGAAGACGCTTCCTTCCAGTTTGTCACAGGCACCGGCGTAGTATTCGAATGTCCGTATTGCGCCCGACACATCGCCACGGGCTTCGCCAATTGGCTTTCCGCTGTCCAGGCATTCGGCAATGGCAAGCCGCTCGGTGTTGCGGCGAATAAGCTCCGCAGTTCGGGCGAGGATCCGGCCGCGTTCGGCTGGAGGCGTCCTGCGCCAGGCAGTGAATGCTCTGCGTGAACTGGATACGGCATCGGCGACATCGTCGGCATCACCACGCGCAAAAGAGGCAAAGGCTTCGCCACGACCGGGATCCTCGCTTTGCATCAAGCGTCCGGACCGCGAACTGCGGAACTCGCCGTCGATGAAATGGCCTTCGGGAAGGCGCAGTTCAGCTGCGTCTGTCAGGTATTTCAGCAAGCTGTCGGACTGTGTGAGCATGGGTCAGGCTCCCACTGAGCTGATCTGGTGTCTGGATTGTTCGAGCCAGCTCGGGCTGACCTCGACACCCCAACCCGGTGCATTGGTCACCGTCGCCTTGCCGTCGACAATTGCGTAGGGCGTTTCGACAAAAAGGCCATCCTGCCAAGGGTAGTAATCTTCGCCCTCGATAGAAAATTCGAGATATTTTCCCGCATTCGGGATGGCGCGCAGCATGTGCATTGTAAATAGCGTCACCATCGACCAGTTGGCGCAATGCGGTGTGCAGGGCAGGCCTGCCTTGTGTGCCATTTCGGCGACCCGCAATGTTCTGGTGAGACCGCCGAGATAGCAGATATCGGGCTGGACAATGTCGACGGCTTTCATATCGATCATCCAGCGCCAGTTCGGCAGCTCGCAATCCTGTTCGCCGCCGGTGACATCAATCGATAGCGCCTCGGTGACTTGCTTGGTCTGTTCATATTCCCAATAGGGGCAGGGTTCCTCGAAATGGTTGATGCCGTTGTCCTTGAGCAGCTTGCCGATTTCGATGGCCTGATCTGGCGAATAGCAGGAATTGGCGTCAACCAGCAGCGCGACGCTGTCATCCACGGCCTGGCGCATGGTTGGTACGATCTCCTCGGTACGGCCGGGCCATTCGTCCTTGCCGCGTCCGCATTCTGCGCCGATGCGAAACTTGAAAGCGTCAAAGCCGAACTCGTCGCGCAGGCGGCTCAGTCTTGTGGCTTCGTTCTTGGGCGTGATGTCGCGTTTCATCGACGAGCCATAGGCGCGGATGGTCCCAGGTGTGCCGCCGATCAATTCGCAGACCGGCTTGCCTTCAAGGCGGCCGCGCAAATCCCAAAGTGCTGTATCGAGTCCTCCAAGGGCGCGCTTCAAATAGGAGCCGGGGAACTTGTGCTCTTTCTCGGGGATCAGATCGACAAGGTAATCGATATCGAGTGCTGACTGGCCGAGCGCGTAGGGAGCGACCTGCCGGTGTACGATCTGCGCTGTAATGTCGGCGTAGTAGGGGGCAACCTGGCCCCAGCCTATGTCGCCTGTATCCGTGGTGACTTTGACAAAGCAGACGAACTCGTTGGTGAAGGTTTCGATGTGAGCGATTTTCATATTTTGCATACCTGTGTCGACGTTTTAAGAAACCGTAGCGGGTCGATTGGACTTACGATAAGGTCCAATCTCGCAAAGCTTCCAGACCAATTTGATTTACTACGAGGCGACAATCATGAAAATCAAGGCCGGAGCAATCCTTTCCTCAATCCGGATTGATCGGAGTCTGGACCGGAAAATCAGCGTCCAACTCTACATGGGATTGCGCGACATCATCCTGTCGGGCGGATTGAACGGCGGTGAGCGATTGCCGGCAACGCGGACCCTTGCGAGCGAAGTCGGCGTGTCACGAACGACGGCGCTGGATGCGGTGAGCCGGCTGATTTCCGAAGGCCTGCTGGAATCACGCATCGGTGCGGGCACGTTCGTGAGTCATACGATGACAGGCCGCGTGCCGGTCAAACCGAAGGCGGTGGGCGTGGATACGGAACGACAGCCGCGGCTGTCGCCTTCAACACTCCAGGCGCAGCAATTGTTTGCCGAGCGCCGGCGGTTGCCGCACAAGTCGCAGGCTTTCGTCACCGCACTTCCGGCGTTGAACTCTTTCCCGATGGCGCAATGGGCACGGCTTTCAGCCCGTCATCTCAGATCTGACCGGGATGCGGTCATGGGCTATGGCAATCCTTATGGATTGCAACGCCTGCGCGCGGCAATCGCTACACATCTCAATGCCAGCCGGGGTATTCAATGCGATCCGGAGCAGGTTTTTGTCGTTGGTGGTGCGCAGCAGGCCTTCTCTCTTATTGGCGGCATGCTGCTCGACCGGGGCGAGAAGGTCTGGTTTGAAAATCCCGGGGCGATTGGCGCGCGCAATGCATTCATCTCGCAAGGTGCCGAGCTTGTTCCTGTGACGGTGGATGACGAGGGAATTGTTGTCGAAGACGGGTTGGCGAAGGCGCCGGATTTCAGGCTGGCCTTTGTCACGCCCTCGCACCAACAACCGTTGAGCAAGGTCTTAAGTCTGTCGCGTCGTCTGGCGCTGCTGGATGCGGCGGACCGAGCGGACGCTTTCATTGTCGAGGACGATTATGATGGTGACTTTTACTTCGGTGATCAGCCGCTTCCGACCTTGAAGAGCATCGATACAAACGGGCGGGTGATCTATGTCGGCACTTTTTCGAAGACCCTGTTTCCCTCGCTTCGACTTGGTTTTCTGGTTGCACCTGCCAGCATGGTGGGCGCGCTGTCGACGATTTTTTCTGCAGCGTTGAGCGGAGTTCCGACCTGGCCGCAGGCCATCGTTGCTGATTTTATCGACGAGGGACATTTCGCGACGCATATCAGAACCATGCGGCAGCACTACAAACGGCGCCACGAGATCCTGCACGCGCATGCCGAGCAGCTGGACCAGCACATGCATCTCCAGAGAGCTTCAGCCGGGTTTCACACGGTAGGCTACTTCAAAGATTCGGAGAGGGATGAGAAGGCGTTTATCAGCGCGGCGACTGCAGCGGGACTCACCTTGTCCGGTATCGGTCGTTATTGCCTCACCCCGATTGAGCGCAAGGGCGTGGTGATCGGCTACGGGGCGGCGAGCGAGAGTGAAATCAGGCAGGGCATGGATGTTATGGCGCAATTGTTTGCGTGAAGGACTGATTTCCCGCTAGAGTTGGTCCAGCCTCGGCGTCGTATCAGCCGCCGGAGTTTTGCGTCATTTCACTGAAGTGCAATGGCTTGTGTACAAGCGGTTGGGTGTCACAAATTGGTATGGAAAAATATCTATAATGGATATGAGGTGCAGTCCAATGAGGGTCTACGCTTCTTGTCATCTGCGCGGGTTATAATCAATAATGCGCCGATATTCAGAGGGTTCAAAGGGAGTCTAACATGATCATGAAACTAGCAATGGTTGGGCTATTGGCCACAACAGTTATGGCAGCCGTGCCGGCGCAGGCAGAGACCTTGCGCCTTTTGACATGGGGCTCTTATGCTCCTGACGAGCTGGTGAAGAAGTTTGAAGCAGCAAATCCCGACATCACTGTCGAGGTGACGTTCTCGAACAACGAGGAAATGATCGCCAAGCTGCGTGCCACCGGTGGCGCCGGTTTCGATCTGGCTCAGCCGAGCCACGACCGTATCTATGCGGTGCAGCAGGAATACAACATCTACAAGCCGCTGGATCTCTCCAAGATCGACACGTCGGGCATGGAAGCCAAGCTGCTCGAGGGCGTCAAAGCCAACACCACGATTGACGGCGAAGTCTATGCCGTGCCGCATCAGTGGGGCACATCGGGTCTGATGGCCAACAAGGCATCTGCTCCGGACCTCAAGGCTTGGGGTGACCTTTGCGATCCGCAGTACAAGGGCAAAACCTCGATGCGCCTGAAGCGCACCATCCTTCTCGGAATGGCGTTCGACATGGGTGAAGACCCGTTTGCAGCTTACGCCGATCTCGACAAGTACCAGGCCATTCTGGACAAGGTCGCCGACAAGCTGATTTCGTGCAAGGACAACCTCAAGGCTTACTGGAAGGGCGGCGACGACCTTTCGGCGATGATGATGTCGGGCGAGATTGTTGCGTCTGAAACCTGGGACTCGACCGCCTACAAGCTCCATGGCGAGAACAAGGACATCGTGTTCGTGCCGCCGAAGACTGGCGCGCTTGCCTGGATCGACACCTTCGCGCTGCCGCGCAAGAGCGAAGCCGATGATGCCGCCTACAAGTGGATCAACTTCGTACTTCAGCCTGAAAACGTGAAGATCATGTCTGCCAGCACCGGCTCCATGGCTGCTGTCAAAGGCGCAAAGGACCTGTTGCCGGATGACAAGAAGGCTGCCGTCAATGCTGCCTTCACCGATGAAGATATCAGCAATCTGAAGTTCTTCGCCAACATCCCGGCTGGTGTCGAGGACATGGAAGGCAAGACGCTTGAGAAGATCAAGGCTGCCACCGGCTCCGAATAAGCTTGGCGTGAAGTTTTGATTTCATGAGATAAAGTGCGGCCACGCAACCCGTTTTGTGTGGCCGCACCTGAAATCTCAAAGACCTCCGAAGACACTGCACTGGGTACTCGATGCAATCAAACACCGGGAACGATCTGGCAACCACCGAGAACGATCTGGAATGTATCCAGATCAAAAAGCATTTCGGCTCGGTCCGAGCCGTTGATGATGTCTCATTCGAGATCCCCAAGGGGTCGTTCTTTTCGATTCTTGGTCCGTCGGGATGCGGCAAGACCACTCTGATGCGGATGATCG
>Ga0163215_100871_pt1 | contig 30124 bp, 27 predicted proteins | sample SynspAceP_FD_185934 | JGI IMG/M metagenome (GOLD analysis project Ga0163215, IMG submission 185934) | Saline lake microbial communities from Ace Lake in Antarctica - Synechococcus sp. Ace-P (Hybrid Assembly) | ecosystem: Environmental > Aquatic > Non-marine Saline and Alkaline > Saline | place...
GACATCGAGGTTTTCGTCGACTGTCAGGGTAGGAAACACATTGCGGCTTTGCGGCACCATGGAAATGCCAAGCGGCACAAGTTTCGCCGTCTTGAGCCCAGAGATGTCCCTCCCGGCGAACAAGATTTCCCCTTCTGAACGGGCCGTCAGCGCAAAAATGGTTTTCAGCAAGGTCGACTTGCCCGCACCGTTCGGCCCGATGATGACCGAGATCTCATGCTCGGCAACGTCGAGATTGATATCTTCGATGATCGGCACACCGCCATAACCGGCAATCAGGCCCTTAACCGACAACAACGCGCTCATGGCTGGGCCTCATACTTTCCGCCGCCAAAATAGGCTTCGATGACGCGCGCGTCCTGCCGCACCTCGTCCACCGGCCCACGGGTCAGCAACGTTCCTTGCGCCATGACGATGACCTCGTCGCAGAGTTTGGAGACATAGTCGAGATCGTGCTCGATCAGGCAGAATGTCAGCCCCTGCTCCTTGTTCAAAAGCAGGATCTTGTCAGAAATCTTGGCGAGCAGCGTACGATTGATGCCGGCACCGATCTCGTCGAGAAGAATGATCTTGGGTTTTTGCATCAGCGCCCGGCCGAGTTCCAGAAGCTTTTTCTGGCCACCGGAGAGGTTGCCCGCCTTCTCGTCCTTGACCTGATCGATCTCGAGAAAGGACACCATGTCGCGTGCCGCGCGGTAGGTCGCCTCCTCTTCGGCAGCGAAACGGCCGCGCCGGAAAATGACGTTGAATACATTCTCGCCGATCGGCGTCGCCGCTGCAGCCATGAAATTCTCGATCACGGTGAGCTGCGAAAACTCATGCGGGATCTGAAACGTGCGCGCCAGGCCTCGTGCCGCCCGCTGATGCGGTTTCAGCGACGTGATGTCCTTGCCCTCGAGCAGGATACGCCCACCTGCGAGCGCAACATGACCGGCAATGGCATTGAACATCGTGGTCTTGCCCGCACCATTAGGTCCGATAAGGCCGGTGATCTGCCCGGACGGGATGTCAAAGCTGACGTCATCGACGACATTGGGGCCGCCGTAGCTCACCTTCACATGTTCAACTGATATCATTTACGCCCCATATCGCAGCCAATTGCGGCTACTGGCGATGCCTTTCGGGGTCCGGATCTTGTCCGCCCTGATGACTCGCGCTTTGTTAGTATCCCTCCCCGCTGGTCGCAGGGAGGGACAGTCTTTTACTGCTTCAGGCAGACTTACTCAGAAATGGCGATCTGCTTGTAGACGGTGCCGTCAACGACAAACTTGCCAATGAAGCCGGCAACATCACCGTTCTCATCAAAATCATAAGTGCCGCCAGCGCCATCATAATCGATGTCCTTGCCGTCCTTTATCAAAGCCTTGGCCTTGGCCCATTCGCCAGGTCCGACCTTTTCACCGGGAGCCGATGCGATGGCGCGCAGTGCTGCAGCCATCTTGGTACGGTCAGCCGATCCTGCCTGCTCAATGGCGAGCAACGCCATGAAAGTGGCATCATAGGTCTGATCCACGAACGGCTTGTCGGCAGGTTCGCTGTAGGCTGCAGTGTAGAGATCATGCAGTTGGGTCTGATAAGGGTTGTCAGCAGGTGACGTCGGCGCAGAGAAGAACGAAGTAGCCAACGCTTCCGCACCGATATCGGAGATCAGCGCTTCGTCGCGCAGACCATCGGTTCCGACGAACTTGGTGAACAGTCCACCTTCGATCGCCTGCTTGACAATCTTGCCACCGGAATCACCGGCATAGGCGATAACCACCAGCGCATCGCCGCCAGCCTTCGACAGTGTTGCCAGTTCAGAACGGTAGGAGTTCTTCTTTTCCTCGTGCTTGACTTCGGCCACAACTTCGCCGCCGAGTGCCTTGTAAGCCTCGACAAAAGTGGAGCCGATGCCAACGCCGTAGTCATTGTTGACGAAGGTCACTGCTACCTTCTTGAGGCCTTCATCCATCACCATCTTGGCCAGAACCTTGCCCTGGAAATTGTCCGAAGGCACGATGCGGTAGAGAAGATCATCGTCCTTGATGTCGGTCATCGCCGGTGATGTGGCAGTCGGCGAGATCTGCACGACGCCGGCAGGAATGGCGGCAGCTTCAGCTGCGGCGATCGTGGTGCCTGACATCAGTGCGCCCATGATGATCGGCACGTTCTCGATGTTGATCAGTTTGCCGGCGGCATCTACCGCGCCTTGCGACGAACCGGTGGTGTCGCCGTAAACCGGTACAGCCTGGCCGTCGAGCAATCCGCCATTCTCATTGACATGCTGGATCGCGAGATTGGCAGCATTCTGCAACGGCGGAATGAAGCTTGCGATCGGACCAGTGATGTCCATCAGCAGGCCGACTTTGGTGTCAGCGGCGAGAGTTGACGCGCTGGAGGCGAGCAACGCCCCGATCGCCAATGCATATGTTGTTTTTTTCATTTAACTGCTCCCATTGAATAATTGGCCCTATGTTCCGTGAGCGCCACGCGGGCTGTCATTACAAACGCTCAGATTTCATCCACAACGTGGGTTTCAAACGAACCGGGAAGTGAAACTTCCAACAGTTCAAGATCGCTGCTGGGATCACTGTAGCGCGTTGCCATCCGTGGCGGAATGACAAAAGCATCGCCTTTTTCAAGACGGTAAGGCTCCTTGCCCTCGCCCTCCAGCATCATGCTTCCCGACATCACGAAGTTGAACAGAATATCGCCTTCATGCTTGGTCCAGACCGGCTCGAGGCTGCCCAAAGGCCGTGCAACCATTACAGATGCAACGCCCTTGGTGTTTTCGTTGATGGTTGTGTCGCGCGCCTCGAACCCGGGAATGCGGAAAGGCGCGAAAACCCCGTCCTTGACGAGACTGTGGACGAAGCGCTGGCCATCCCATTCACGATCCGGCCGCTCGTGCAGTGTTGGCAGTTCCATATCATGGTCAATTTCGGTGACATGGTCCGCAGGAACACCGATCTCGATCACTTCAATCCCTTCAGCCGCGTGCAAGACCTTGTGGCGGATCTGCGGAGGCTGGATAAAGCAATCACCGGCGTGCAGGCGGCGGGTGCCGCCCTGATCTTCGTAAAGCACATCGACCCAGCCGCTGATGCAGAAAATCAGCTGAAACCCGACTTTGTGGAAGTGAACCATATCAGGCACCGGTCCGTCCGGAACCCGGATATGCGAAGCGATCATCGCTCCGCCCAGCCGTGTCGGGATCAGATCACGGTATTCCATCCCCGCCCGGCCGATCACCCACGGTGCCTGGTCGGCCAACCGGCGGACCACGAAAGCGTGCTCGGTCTGCGGCATCACTATCGGCGGATTGAGTTCGTCAATCTCGATGCGGGTGCCATTCGGCGCGACGAGTTCGCGCTTGCCATCGGCAAATCCATCTGGATCATCGGTCAGAATCCGCAGTGTTCCCGGCGCTTCAGGCGCGCCCTTCTGAATACGGATGCGAAGTCCATGACCGGAAAGAACCGCCACTTCGGGATTGTCTGCGGGATAAATCATATCGAGGCGCATTTTCAGCGTCTTTGTGAAGAACGGCAGGTCATCCCGCAGTTCCGAAGTCGGCAACCTGATTTCTGCGCGCGTATCCAAACGTCTCTCCCAAGTACCGGTCAGCCGTCACAACAGACAAGCATGACAAAAACCCATACATTTCAACGGCAATTGAAGACTATCGAACCAAACAGATATTTCAAGGCTAAAATATTTGGTTTGAACCATCTTGTATGCTGCCTACAACTCAGTTCGCACCCGCCATAGTTCCGGGAACAATTCAACATCGAGCATGCGCCTGAGATAGCTCGTGCCGCCCGTGCCACCGGTACCGCGTTTAAGCCCGATCACACGCTCCACCGTGGTGACATGGTTGAAACGCCAGCGTCGGAAATAGTCCTCCAGATCCACAAGTTTCTCGGCCACCTCATACAGTGCCCAATACTTTTCGGGGTCTTCGTAGATGACTTTCCAACCCGCTGTTACCCCGTCATGCAACTCATGGGTATTGCGTACGTCGCGCGACAGCACCTCGTCAGGCATGGCAATGCCACGCCTTGCCGCCAGCCGGATTGCTTCGTCATAGAGACTGGGCTGAGACAGTTCGGCTTCTAGCTTGGCCATCGCCTCGGCGACATGCGCATGCGGACGCATCATCGCGTGATTTCGGTTTCCCAGCGCGTATTCGATCAGCCGGTATTGCAGCGACTGAAACCCGGAAGACTGACCAAGCTTGTTGCGAAAATGAGTATAATCAGACGGCGTCATCGTCCTGAGCACGTCCCAGGCCGAATTGAGCTGTTCGAATATCCGCGACACCCGTGACAGGGTTTTCATCGCCGGCTGAAGGTGATCAGCCTTGATTGCCTCACGCGCAGCGGTGATTTCATGAATCACCAGCCGCATCCACAATTCCGATGTCTGGTGCTGGATGATGAACAGCATCTCGTCATGGGCGTCGGTTCTGGTTTTTTGAGCACCGAGGATTTGGTCGATGCAAAGATAATCACCGTAGGACATGCGTCCGTCGAAATTCATCTGTGCGCCTTCTTGCGAAGGATCGTAGTCCTTGGTCTCGCTCATGTGACAGCCTTCCGGGCCTTGAACTCTGGCTGGTCCCACTCGCCTGTTGCGATAATCTCGCACAGCGCAGACGCAGCATGGCTGACATCTTCCGGCGTATTGTAGAGCGGGCAAAAGCCAAAACGCATGATGTCGGGCGCGCGAAAGTCGCCGATGATACCGCGTGCGATCAGCGCCTGCATCGCCGCATAGCCTTCCTGAAAACGGAATGAGACTTGCGAACCTCGAGCCTTTGGGTCACGCGGGCTGGCAAGCTCCACTTGCTTGCAGCCTGCTTCGACTTCCGAGATGAACTGCTCGGACAGTTCGATCGACCGCCCACGAATGTCGGCCATGTCGACGCCATCAAACGCATCAAGCGCCGCATCCAGAACAGCCATCTGGATCACCGGCGGCGTACCGACCCGCATCCGGCTGATGCCATCGCCGGGCCGGTAATCAAGATCGAAGGCGAACGGCGCCTGATGCCCCAGCCAGCCCGAAAGCGCAGGCCTGACCTGATCAATGAGATCCGGGCGGATATGGATGAAACCAGGCGCACCGGGGCCACCATTGAGATATTTGTAGGTGCAGCCAACAGCAATATCGACGTTGCAGGCGGTCAGATCAATCGGCATTGCACCGGCGGAGTGCGCCAGATCCCAGATCATGATCGCACCGGCTGCATGCGCCTTGTCGGTAATCGCCTTCATGTCATGCACACGACCGGTACGATAGTCGACTTGGGTCAGCATAACCGCTGCAACATCTTCGGTGATATTATCTGCCACCGCTTCCGGATCGACCACCTTGAGCTCAAGGCCCTGCCCCAGGCTCTTGAGCAAGCCATCAGCCATGTAGAGATCGCTTGGAAAATTTCCGTTATCAGACAGGACGATCTTTCGGCCCGGCCGCATTTCGACGGCCGAGGCAACAGCCTGATAGACCTTGATCGACAGCGTGTCGCCGACCACGGTGCTACCGGCGGGCGCGCCGATCAGACGGCCGATCCGATCCCCGAGACGAGACGGCAGATCCATCCACCGGGCCTTGTTCCAGCCGGTAATCAGCATCGGGCCCCATTCATCTGCCATGGTGGTCCGCGCCCGCTCAACAGCGGCCTTTGGCAATGGTCCAAGCGAATTGCCGTCGAGATAGGTGATCCCGTCCGGCAATTCGAACAAATCGCGCCTCGTCTGAAAACTGCTCATGGCCTCATGCTTCCTTCCGCGATTTCCCGATTTCCGCTGTTGCCTCGATCTCGACCATAGCCGCATCCTCGATCAGTCCGGCAACCACGATCACCGACATTGATGGAAAATGCCGGCCCAACACCTTGCGATAGGCCGCGCCGACTTCCCTTTGACGGGCCATATATTCGGTCTTGTCGGTGATGAACCAGGTCAACCGCACGATGTCGGTCACCTCGCCACCCGCGGCATGAACGATTGCGGCAATGTTGGACAGCGTCTGCTCCAACTGGCCAACAAAATCCGTGTGCTCGAAAACCTGATCCTTGTTCCAGCCAATCTGGCCGCCGGTGTAAAGCCGTTCGCCGTCGACGAGCATGCCGTTTGCATAGCCCTTTGGCTTCTCCCAGTCCGGCGGATTGACTGCTTCTATCATGATGAAATTCCTCGATTAGATGTCTTGGGATGATTTCGTTCAGGCGTCATCACTTGGGCGGAGCCTGAAACGTTGAATCTTGCCGGTCTGGGTCTTGGGCAGTGTCTCGGTGAATATGATCGAGCGCGGATACTTGTAGGGCGCGATCACCGCCTTGACGTGATCCTGCAGACGCTTGGTGGTCATCTCATCGGCCACGACATCCTCATTGAGCACCACATGTGCCTGAACAATCTGGCCGCGCGCCTCGTCTGCAACGCCAACCACCGCGCACTCGGAAACATCAACATGCGCCAGAAGCGCAGCTTCAACTTCCGGGCCGGCAATGTTGTAGCCGGCAGAGATGATCATATCGTCGCTGCGCGCAGCGAAGTGAAAAAACCCGTCCTCGTCCTGGGTGAAGGAATCACCCGTCAGGTTCCATCCGTCACGAACATATTTCTGCTGTTGCTCCGAATCCGCCAGATACCGGCAGCCGGTCGGCCCACGCACAGCAAGCCGTCCAACTTGACCGCGAGGGACCTCGGTCATGCTCTCATCGACGATCCGCGCTTCGTATCCCGCCACCGGCACCCCGGTGCAGGCAGCTTTCGAATTCTCGAACCGGTTGGAGATGAAGATGTGCAGCATCTCGGTCGCGCCAATGCCATCAAGCATCGGCTTGCCGGTCTTCGCCATCCACTGGTCATAGACCGGCCCCGGCAAGGTTTCACCGGCAGAGACGGCGGCGCGGAGCGAGGACAGATCCGCCCCCTCCTCCATTGCAGCCAGCATGGCGCGATAGGCAGTCGGGGCTGTAAAACAAACCGTCGCTTTGTGTTTCTGGATGATCTCGACCATGTTGGTTGGCGTCGCCTGCTCGAGAAGTGCTGCGGCCGCGCCAAAGCGCAACGGGAACACTGCCAGTCCGCCAAGACCGAAGGTGAAAGCCAGCGGCGGCGATCCAATAAAAACGTCTTCCGGCGTGACGCCAAGCACTTCCTTTGCGTAGCCGTCAGCGATGATCAGCATATCGCGATGAAAATGCATCGTCGCCTTCGGCATGCCCGTCGTACCGGAGGTAAAACCGAGCAGTGCCACGTCATCACGTCCGGTTTTCACGGTTTCGAAGCGCACAGATTTGGAAAGCGCCAGCCGGTCGAGTTCGGCATCATGATTGGCCGTGCCATCGAAGCCGACGACGTTGTCCAAAAACCGGTTTTCCTTGGCGCAGGCAACCATCTCGTCCATCAGCCGTGTGTCACACAGCGCCAGCGAGATTTCAGCCTTGTCAGCGATCTTGCCCAGTTCGGCAGCCCGCAACATCGGCATGGTGTTGACCACCACGGCCCCGGCCTTTGTTGCTGCCAGCCACACAGCCACCATCGCCGGATTGTTGGCTGAGCGGATCATGATCCGGTTACCCGGCTTGACGCCGTGATCCTCGACCAGAACATGGGCGATCCGGTTGGTCCAGTCGGTCAGTTCCTTGTAGGTCCGGATCCGGCCGTTGCCGATCAGCGCAGTGTGATCGCCAAAGCCCTTGGCAACCATCGCATCGGTCAGCTCATAGCCGCAATTAAGCCACTCGGGATACTCAAACCCATCGAGCCGCAACTCCGGCCATTGATCGGCCGGTGGCAGATTGTCCCGTGTGAACGTATCGACATGCCCCGATGGTCCCAGCACTTTAAACCCCTTTGGAATTAGCCAATGTCTGCCGCGCGATCACGACCTTCTGAACGTCTGACGCGCCTTCATAAATTCTCAGCGCCCGGATCTCGCGATAAAGACTTTCGACAATGTGCCCCTTGCGCACGCCGTCGCCGCCATGCAGTTGCACCGCCTTGTCGATCACATCCTGGGCATGGTCGGTGGCATAAAGTTTCGCCATTGCAGCCTCGCGACTGACCCGCGGTGCGCCCTGATCCTTGAGCCAGGCCGCCCGGTAGACCAGCAGCGCCGAGGCGTCGACATCAAGCGCCATATCGGCAATGTGACCCTGCACCATTTGCAAATCGCTCATCGGCGCCCCGAACAATTGCCGTTCACTGACACGGTCCAAACTCTCGTCCAGTGCCCGCCGGGCAAAGCCGAGCGCGGCAGCAGCAACAGTGGAGCGGAATACGTCCAGCACCGACATGGCAATACGGAAGCCATGGCCGGGATCGCCAATCATCGCTGATGCGGGAATCCGGCAGTCGTTGAAGGCTAACCGTGCCAGCGGATGCGGTGCAACCACTTCCAGCCGTTCGGCGATTTCCAGGCCCGGCGTATCAGCCGGCACGATGAAGACTGAAAGCCCCTTGGCGCCCGGCGCTTCGCCGGTCCGCGCAAAGACACAATAGACATCGGCGATGCCGCCATTGGAAATCCATGTCTTCTCGCCATTGAGAACGTAGTCATCGCCGTCGCGCACAGCTGTCATCGCCATATTGGCAACATCCGAACCCGAAGCCGGTTCTGACAGCGCGAATGCTGACAAGGCCTTGCCTGCACGGGTCTTCGTCAGCCATTCGGTTTTCTGCGCGGGCGTACCGAACAGTGAAATCGCGCCGGTGCCAAGACCCTGCATGGCAAAGGCGAAATCAGCCAACCCGTCATGCCGGGCCAGCGTTTCGCGCAGGATGCACAGGCTCCGCACGTCAATGCTTGAGTTCGCGTCCGTCGGATCGACAGCACTCAGCTTGAGCCATCCTGCATCACCAAGCGCCTTGACCAGCGTTTTGCAAGCTTCATCAACATTGGAATGGTCAATATCGACAATATTGGCCGTCGCCCATTCATCGACACGGTCGGCCAGATCCCGGTGCGCCTCATCAAAAAACGGCCATTGGAGAAAACTGCGGTCAGACATCAATCGCCCTCGAATACGGGTTTTTGTTTCGCGGCGAAGGCTTCATAGGCGCGACGGAAATCCTGGGTCTGCATGCAGATCGCCTGAGCCTGCGCTTCGGCCTCGATCGCCTGCTCGATGCCCATGTTCCATTCCTGCGCCAGCATGGTCTTGGTCATCATGTTGGCGAAGGTCGGACCGTCGGCAATCCGCCTGGCAAGCTTGCGCGCTTCTGCTTCAATTTCTTCTGCGGCAATAACGCGGCTGTAAAAGCCCCAGCGTTCGCCTTCCTCGGCGCTCATCGAGCGGCCAGTGTAGAGAAGCTCGGCAGCGCGGCCCTGCCCGATGATCCGCGGCAGTATGGCGCACGCGCCCATATCGCAGCCGGCAAGTCCGACACGATTGAACAGAAACGCGGTCTTGGCTTCAGGCGTGGCGATCCGCAGATCGCTCGCCATCGCAACGATCGCGCCGGCCCCGACGCAAACGCCGTCGACGGCCGCAATCACCGGCTTGCCGCAGCCAATAATCGCCTTGACCAGATCGCCGGTCATCCGGGTAAACGCGAGCAGGCCCTTCATGTCCTTGTCCAGCAACGGCCCGATGATTTCGAAAACATCGCCGCCCGAGCAGAAATTGCCGCCGTTGGAACCGAACACCACAACCTTGACGTCATCGCGATAAACCAGGTCGCGAAACCAGTCGCGCAACTCGGCGTAGCTTTCAAACGTCAGCGGATTCTTCCGTTCCGGCCGGTCAAGCGAGACTTCCGCAACGCCATCAGTGAGTGTCAGACGAAAATTCTTCGGGGCGTCGATCGGCATGGTGTCAGTCCTCTCCCTTGGTACTCTTCTGGGCAATACACTCGAGTTGCTCTGAAAGGTGCTGGACCTCACGCACATCAACGTCGTTCAGAAGGCTGTCTATCCAGGCTTCGTGCCTTGCCGCCATCTCGGCGAATTGTTCACGTCCCGACTTGGTCAACCGCACCGTGGTGGCACGACGATCATTGTCCACCGGGATCCGCACCAGAATGCCGTCATCGACAAGCCGGTCGACGATGCCGGTGACATTGCCATTGGAAACCCGCAACACACTCGACAGTTCGCTCATTTTCAGGCCCGGCTCGACGCGGTAAAGCGCCGCCATCACATCAAAACGCGGCAGGGTCGTATCGAAGACCGTACGAAAATTCTCGCGCAATTCGGCCTCGACGTGTTTGGTTGCCTTCAGCAGTTTCAGCCAAAGCCTCAGCCGCTCTTTTGATACCGCGGTATCCTTGCCACCGGCATCGGCCGATTGCGTCGCCAGATTTTCACTCATGTCTCTCCCCCCGACAGCGATATCGCCTGACCGGTCACGGAAACCGCGGCGTCACTGCAAAGCCAGATCACCGTCTCGGCAATTTCCTCCGGCTGTATGAAACGTCCCTGCGGATTCACATCCCGCAGAGAAGCTTCCGCTTCCGCCCGTGATCGTCCGGTTTTTTCAACGATGTTGTCAATGGAGCGATGCAGCATCGGCGTTTCGGTGAAGCCCGGACATATCGCATTGACGGTCACCCCTGTCTTGGCGAGTTCCTGCGCCAGGCTGCGCACCAGGCCGACAACCCCGTGCTTGGCCGCACAATAGGCGCCAACATAGGGATACCCCTTCAAGCCGGCGGTCGATGCAATGGCAATCAGGCGTCCTGGCTGCTTCCGATTCATTTTCAGAAAGGCAGCCTGGAAGGTGTTGAAAACACCCGTCAAATTCACATCCAACGTGGAGCGGAACATTTCGACATCGGTGCGGTGGAATGGTGCGCTGTCAGCCGACCCGGCATTGGCGATAACAATGGTCGGTTCGCCATTTTTTTCCACCGCATCAGCAATCGCGGCGGCCATGGCTTCAGCATCAGTGACATCGGCGGCGATCGCAACGATGCGGTCATCCTGCGCAGCAAGAGCCTCGAGCGGCGCCAGCCGGCGACCGATTGCCGTCACCCGTGCGCCCTTGTCAGCGAGCGCCAGCGCAATCGCTTCGCCGGCACCCGATCCGGCGCCAGTGACAATTGCATGATGCCCCATCAGTTCCGGCATGATCAGACCTTTCCGAGCATTGTGTCGGCGCGCTCGGCCAGACGCCACATCTGGTCACGTCCGGGCTGATAAGGATCAGGCCATTTCGCGTCATGATCGCCCAGCGCGGCTGCCGCATGCAGCGTCCAGTAAGGATTGGCGAGATGCGGACGGGCAAGGCAAACCAGATCGGCACGGCCGGCCATCAGGATCGAATTGACATGGTCCGGCTCATAGATGTTGCCAACGGCCATCGTTGCCATATGCGCCTCATTGCGGATCCTGTCGGCAAACGGCGTCTGGAACATGCGGCCATAAACCGGCTTGCCGAGTTTGGACGTCTGCCCCGCCGAGACGTCACATATATCAACGCCGGCCTCCTTGAGCATCCGCGCGATCTCAACCGCTTCCTCTGGCGTCACACCCTCTTCGCCAACCCAGTCATTGGCAGAAATACGTACCGAGATCGGCTTGTTCTGTGGCCAGACCTCACGCACCGCGCGATAGACCTCAAGCGGATACCGCATGCGGTTCTCCAGGCTGCCGCCATATTCATCGCCACGCTTGTTGGTCAGCGGCGTGATGAACGATGACAACAGATAGCCATGCGCCATGTGGATTTCGATCATGTCGAACCCGGCACGCTCAGTCATTTCAGCGGACTTGACGAACTGGTCACGCACCATGTCCATGTCGTCGCGGGTCATCGCCTTCGGCGCCTGGTTCTCGCTTGACCAGGCAACGTCAGAGGCTGACAAAAGCGGCCAGTTTCCGTCTTTCAGCGGTGCATCCATGGTCTCCCAGCCTAGCTGGGTTGATCCTTTGGCGCCCGAATGACCGATTTGCATGCAGACCTTGGCGTCGCTCTCGCTGTGAATGAAATCGACAATCCGGCCCCATGCTGCCTCTTGCTCTGGTGTATACAGCCCGGGACATCCAGGGGTGATCCGGCCTTCAGGCGATACGCAGGTCATCTCGGTATAGACGAGCCCGGCGCCTCCCTTGGCGCGTTCGCCATAGTGAACCAGATGCCAGTCGGTCGGGTTACCATCGACAGCCTTGTACTGAGCCATCGGCGACACAACAATCCGGTTCTTCAGCTCCATGTCGCGCAGCTTGTAGGGCGCGAACATCGGCCGCCGCACAGGCGCACTTTCTTGCACTCCGGCCTGGGTCTGGAACCAGCGTTCCGCACCTTCCAACCATTCAGGATCGCGCAACCGCAGGTTCTCGTGGCTGATGCGCTGAGACCGGGTGAGCAAAGTGTAATTGAATTGAACCGGGTCGAGGTGGAAATAGCGCTCGATTTCCTCGAACCATTCCATCGAGTTGCGCGCAGCCGATTGCAGACGCAGCACCTCAAGCCGGCGCTCTTCCTCGTATTTTTCAAAGGCCTTCGGCAGCGTTGGTTCGGAATGCAGATAGTTGGCCAGTGCAATCGCGCTTTCAAGCGCCAGTTTGGTGCCCGAGCCGATCGAAAAATGCGCTGTCGCCGCCGCATCACCCATAAGCACGATGTTCTCGAAACTCCAGCGCGCGCACAACACCCGCGGGAACTGGATCCAGGCTGATCCGCGGACGTGATTGGCATTGGTCATCAGGCTGTGACCGCCCAGATGCTTGGCAAACATCTTTTCGCAGACCGCGATGGTCTCCTGCTGGCCCATCTCGCCGAAGCCGTAAGCGTCAAAGGTTTCCTGGGTGCATTCAACGATGAACGTCGCCGTTTCATCATCGAACTGATAGGCGTGGGCCCAGAGCCAGCCCTGTCGGTATCTTCAAAAATGAAGGTAAAGGCGTCGTCAAACTTCTGATGCGTCCCGAGCCAGACAAACTGGCATTTACGCACATCGACTTCCGGCTGGAACTTGTCTTCAAACTCGGTCCGTGTGCGTGAGTTCAGCCCGTCGGCAGCCACCACCAGGTCGAATTCCTTGGCGTAGTCTGCGGTGCTTGAAACGTTGGTTTCAAAGCGCAGCTCGACACCGAGCTCTTTGGCCCGCGCCTGCAGCAAAAGCAACAGCTGCTTGCGGCCAATCCCGCAAAACCCATGCCCGGTCGAAACCGTCTTGGTGTCCTTAAAAAGAACCGCGACGTCGTCCCAGTAAGCAAAATGTTCCCGGATGGTTGCGGCACTTGCAGCATCATTTTCCGCCAGATTGTCGAGCGTCTCATCAGAAAGCACAACGCCCCAACCGAAGGTATCGTCCGGCTTGTTGCGTTCGATAACAACGACCTGGTGCGATGGATCACGCAGCTTCATCGAGATTGCGAAGTAAAGGCCGGCCGGACCGCCCCCCAAACAAACTACCTTCATGTGCCGCACCTCCAGTCTGATTGCCGTTAAGCATGATCATATGCCTGACAAGAGATATTTCAAGCCTAAAATGTTTAGATCGCAATAAATCCCCGAACCCGTGCCGGCAAACCCGGCCCACGACAACATGAGAGGCAAAATTGACTAGGCTGTGCCGCGGCGAATCCCGCCCAGCGCCTCTGTGAAGCGGTCAATACCGGCTTGAGTCGTAATGAAACCCGGTGAGCAACGCAGCAATGGCCCACGCGCATCGGCAAACACAGACCGGGTGCGCAGATCTTCGAGAACCACCTGGGGATCGATATCGTCGGGCAGCTTCATCATCAAACTGCCGCCACGCTGCGCCGGATCTCGCGGCGACGCCAGCTCGAAACCTGCATCGTCTGCGGCTGCGATGATCACATCACAAAACGCCCGATTCTTATCAAGCTGCGCACCCCAGTCCTGCGCCGCATGCCATTCCAGCGCCGGAACCGAAGCCGCACAGGCCATCACCGACGGCGTACCATTATCGAAACGGCGAATATCGGGCGCATAGGCAAACGCGTTGATATCCCAGGAGAAGATGTTGTCCTGACTGAACCAGCCGCGCAGGCCTGGCCGGCAGCGCGCAATCACATCCGGCATCACCTGCAGAATGCCACCGCCGGGCGAGCCGCACATCCATTTCAAACTGGTCGACACAGCGAAATCCGCAGCCACTGCCATGCAGTCATAATCAATCAGCCCCGCCGCCTGGGTGATATCCACGCCGATAACTGACCCCTGTTTTCGACCATGCGCCATCAGCGTCGCCAGATCACAGCGGTGCGAAGACGTGGAACTGACCCAGGTGAGCAGCGCCAGCCCGACCTCGGGGCCCCAGGCTGAAATGACATCTTCGTCCTCAACCCAATTCGCTCCGTCGCGCAGTGGCACCGTGCGAAGCTCAAAGCCATACTGCTCAGCCATCCCCGTCAGCAGGAAATGCAAGCTCGGGAAACAGTCTCCCGCCACCAGCACCACCCTGCCATCAAGGTCTTCGCGCGGCAACGCCATGACCATCGCGGCCAGCGCCGACGTGACGTTTTCCGTCGTCGTCAGTGAAGCCGACGGCGCCTTGAGCAGTTGGCTCCACAGCTCGATGAACCGCTGCCGCTGGCCCAGAGCATAGCCCCATTGCTCGTCATTGGGCGCGCCCCAGCAATCTGCGAACGCCGTCAGGGCCCGGGCCATGTCCTTCGTCTTGCCGGGATACTGCCCGATGGAGTGATAAAGCAGGTAACCCGAGCCATCATTGTCATGCTGGCCTGTTGTGTCTGTCATGTCAGTCTCCCCTGCTCTCCACCTTCAAGCGAAGGCTTCCGCAGCATTGTACTTGGTTCTAATCCTTACCAGCCTGCCTGCTGCGGATCGGGCAGCGGAATGGCATCCAGCAGTTCACGTGTATAGGCCGCCTGCGGCGCGTCAAAGACGCTGTCGGCATCACCATACTCGACGATGTTACCGCGTTGCAGAACCATGACCCGGTCGCACAATCGCCGGATCACTGACAAATCATGGCTGATGAACGCCAACGTCAGACCCAGTTCCTTGACCAGGTTCGCCAGCACATTGAGCACTTGCGCCTGCGACGACACATCAAGGCCCGAGACGATTTCATCGGCCAGAATGAACTCCGGCTTCAGCGCAATCGCCCGCGCAATCCCGATGCGCTGCCGCTGCCCGCCCGACAACTCATGCGGATAGCGGCTGCGGAAATTGCGTGGAAGGCCAACATGGTCGAGCGCGTCATCGATACGGCCATCAATCCCGTCAAAGCCATGCATCTGCATCGGATCGGCAATGATCGCCCCCACCCGCCGGCGCGGATTGAGCGACGACATCGGATCCTGAAAAATCATCTGCATGCGCCGGCGTATCGGACGCAACGCGTCTTCATCCAGATGGGTAATGTCCTGACCATCAAACAGGATGGTTCCAGCGGTCGGCTCGATCAGTCTGAGCAGCGCCCGCCCCAGTGTCGACTTGCCTGATCCTGAGCCGCCAACGATGCCAAGCACCGAACCGCGGGTAATATCGAGATCAATGCCATTGAGAATCTGGATCAGCGGCGCCCGGCCAAAAACCGGCTTTGCCGCCATGTCCGGCAACCCCACCTCAAGCCCCCTGGCCGAGAACAGAACATCGCCCTGCTCCGCCGCGATCTGCGTATCGGTATTACGATCCATGACGCCACTCCTTGTCAGCGGCCAGAACCTCGGCAGCCACAGCCTCTATCACCGCCTCATCTACCGGCTGCAATGATGCGTCGGGATCGGTGTATTTCGGCGTCGCTGCCAGCAGCGCTCTTGAATAAGCGTGCTGCGGGCCTTGGAAGAAATCAGGCACACTGGAATTTTCGATGATCTTGCCGCCATAAAGCACAGACAACCGCTGACAGACCTTGGAGACGACGCCAAGATCATGGGTAACAAACACCATTGCGGTGGAATGGCGCGCCTGAAGCTCCCGGATCAGTTTCAGGATCTGCTTCTGCACCGTGACATCGAGCGCCGTGGTCGGTTCATCGGCGATGACGAGCTTTGGATTGGCCGCGAAGGCCGAGGCGATCAGCACGCGTTGGCGCATACCGCCCGACAACTCATGCGGATAACTTGCCATCACCCGTTCAGGATTGTCGATATGAACCTCGTTGAGCAACTCCAGTGCCCTCACCCGGGCATCCGCCTTGGTCCAGCCCAGAATATCGACCAGCCGGTTTGTGATCTGCGGCTCGATCCGCCGCGACGGATTGAGCGCGGTCAACGGATCCTGCGGAATCAGTGCTGCTGTCGCACCAATCAACCGGCGTCGCTCAGAGGGTTTCATCTTTTGCAGATCTTGCCCGTCGAGCAGGATCTCGCCTTCGACAATCTCGATTGCTGACGGAAGAATACCGAGGATCGCCTTGCCGATCATGCTCTTGCCTGCGCCGCTTTCGCCAACCAGACCGAGCACTTCACCGGTATCGATGGAAAACGACACCGAGCGCAGCACTCGGCTTTCATAGCCGTGCAGTGCCGCCGAAAGGTTGTTGACGGTCAGAAACGCACTCATCGCAGCACCGGATCAAAGCGGTCCTTGAGACCTTCGCCGAACTGGCTGAAGGACAGGACGGTCAGGAATAAGACACCCAGCGGAAACGCCAGAACCCACCAGGCCTGGTGGATTGAAGTCCGGCCCTCGGCAATCATCCCGCCCCAGGTCGGCGCGTCGGTGGAGATCGAAAGGTTGACGAACGAAAGGATGGCTTCAACGATCACGGCAATGCCCATTTCCAGCGTCGACAGCACCACGATGGTCGGCAGCACATTGGGCAGGATCTCCCGCCACAGGATATCGCGCCGTGGCCGGCCAGCGACGACCGCACTCGAGACATAATCCATTGCCGACTGGTTCATCGCCTCAGCCCGCACAACCCGGCAAAACCGGGTCCAATCGATCACCACGATGGCAATAATGATCGAACTCAGCCCGGTGCCGAGAACCGCGATCAGCAAAATCGCGAACAGCACTGGCGGAAACGCCATCCAGATTTCGACCAGCCGCGAGATCACCACATCGACCCAGCCGCGCATATAGCCCGCGAGAAGCCCCAGAACTGATCCGACAAAGGCCGTGGCAAGCCCGGCGACAAGCGCCACCGCAAACGCGATCCGCGCGCCATGGATAAGACGCGACAACACATCGCGGCCAAGGCTGTCGGTACCCAGCAGATAGGCCGGGTCCGAACCTGCTTGCCAGAACGGCGGCAAACGGCCCGCGAACAGATCCTGCGCCAACGGATCATGTGGGCTGACCAGCGGCGCAAACAGCGCCAGCAATGCCATGATGCCGAGCCAGGTTCCCGCCAGCCACAATCGGGCGCCCAGCCTTCGTTTTACACTTCCGCGGCCATCAAGCATGACGCAACCTCGGATTAAGCAACGCATAGGTCATGTCGACAACCAGGTTGATTATGGTGAACAGCAACGCAAAGACAATCACGATCCCCTGAATCAGCGGCAGGTCGCGGTTGATCACCGCATCAATCGCCATATTGCCGAGACCTTCATAGGAAAACAGCCGCTCGATGATCACCGTGCCACCGATAAGGAAGGTGAACTGCACACCAATCAGCGTCAGCGTCGGCAACACCGCATTTGGCAGCGCCTCCGACAGAATGACGTGGTTCTCGCTGTAGCCCTTGGTCCGCGACAGCGTCACATAATCAAGATGCATGGTTTCCTTGAGCGATTGTTTGAGCAACTGGCTGATAATAGCTGCCAGCGGAATAGCCAGCGCTAAGGCCGGCATGAACATGTGTTTGAGCAAGTCCCACCACAGATCGAACCGCAACCGCACGATACTCTCGAACACATAGAATTGCGTGACAAAGGGCAGATCAAGTGACGGCGAGATCCGCCCGGAGATATGAAACACCGGCATCAGCACGCCAAACAGCACTATCAGGATCAAGGCCCAGAGAAAGTCCGGGATCGAAAGTCCCACCCCGTTGGCGACGTCGACAGCGGTTTCGGTTCGGGTTTCGCGGTGCCTGACCCCTGTCAGCGCCAGCGCGCCGCCAATCACAACGGCAATCACCAGTGCAAAAATCGCCAGCTCAAGCGTCGCCGGCAGACGCCCCAGCACCAGCGGCATCACCGGCTGGCGCAACGAGATCGAAGTGCCGAAGTCACCCTGGAACACACCACTCAACCAGATCCCGAATTGTTCGATAATCGACTTTTCGAGCCCGTAATGCGCAGTCAGACGCGCAATATCCTCGTCGGTGGCGCCCGGCGGCAGCATCATGGCAATGGGATTGCCCGGCACCACGCGGATCACAAAAAACACCACCACGGCCGCCCCGATCAAGGTGACAGACATGGTGATCAGGCGAAGCAGTGTCGCGCGCAACAATTTCAAAACAGCATTTCCCGAAAATGGGCCGCCGCCCGAAGGCAGCGGCCCGTTCATTCGTGTGAAGCTTACGAAGCCCGCTTCATCAGATGCGGAAGCAGCGCGCCCGAGGCATGCGGTGTGACAGTGACGCCATCCGCATGAAGGATCGGTTGTACATACTGCAACAACGGGATCACCAGCGCGTTGTCGGCAACGTACTTGTCGACACCCTTCCAGCCTTCAATCCGCTTCTCCTCATCAGCCTCGCCCCAGAGCGGGCCGATCATGTCGATGAGATCCTGACCGTCCCACACCGAATGCGGTGACGGGCCAAACATGGCGAAGCCGGTCGATGTCGTTGGATCGCCGACCGAGTTGCCCCAGTTGTAGAACGCAGCCGGCGCCAGTTGGTCGGCGGCGCGCAGTTCATAATGCTTGGCGATTTCGTAGACTTCGATTTCGGCTTCGATGCCGACCTTGCGCCACAGGCCGACAATGGCCTGGATCATTTCGTAATCCTTCGGCTTGAAGCCGCGCGTGGTCTGGATCTTGAACTTCACCGGATTTTCCGGCGAAAAGCCCGAGGCAGCCAGCAATTCCATGGCCTTTTCAGGGTTGTAGGGAACCTTGATCGAAGCATCGTAGGCCGTGTATTCCGGGGTCTCCAGTGTATCAATGGCGACGCCGTAGCCCGACAACAGACGATCGATGATCAACTGCTTGTCGATCGACATGGCAGCAGCCATGCGCACGTTCGGATCCAGCATAACTTCGATGTCATTGAGGAAGATCATGCCGATGTCGGAAATCGGCGCGGCGGTGCCGACGATGCCGTTGCCGCCCTTGAGCCGGTCATATTCCTCGTAGGGCATTTCCAGTGTGACATGGGCATTGCCGGATTCGATCTCGGCGACGCGCGAGGCGGCGTCGGTGACGAATTTGATGGTCACGGTTTCGAAGTCTGGCTTGCCGCCCCAATAATTCGGGTTGGCCTTCAGCCGCACGAACGCATTGCGCTCGAACTTGTCGACCATATAGGGACCGGTGCCGATCGGAGCGGCCTCAAATCCTTCCGCGCCAACCTTTTCATAGTACGCCTTGGGCAGCACGTAGCCGGTGAGAAAGTACATCCACTTGAAGATGGTCGGCTCGAACCGGGCCACATCGGCGGTCACCATGTTGCCTTCGGCCTTGATGTTGGCCAGCGTCGACCAGACGAACTGGATCGGGTTACCGGTTGTCTCATCGGCAGCGCGGCGCAGCGACCAGGCCACATCTTCGGCAGTAAATGGCGAGCCGTCATGCCAGGTTACACCTTCACGTACCGTCATCATGATTTTGGTCTTGTCGTCGTTCCAACCCCATTCGGTCAGCAGACCGGGCGCCGGTGATAGATCGGGCTTTTGCAGGATAAACTGATCGAAAACCGACTGGTAGATCCCCTGGATGGTCGGATTGACCGCCGACGGGCCGACAGTCGGATCCCATGACGGCAAGTTCACATTGTAGGCGATAACAAGTTCATCGATGCCCTGGGCAAACGACGGTCCGGCAAAGGCGCTGATCGCCATTGCCGCTGCCGTGCCTTTGAGCACCGTGCGACGCGAAATCTGTTTCATGCTGTTCTCCCTGCTTTTTTTGCTTCATTTCCCGCCCAGTTTCTGAGCGAGCATATAACCTGCGCCCGCTCCGGTCCCCGCACCGGGCCAGACACTGGCTCCGGTGAGATGCAAACCGTCAACGGGGGTCTTTCCAGTGGCGTGGCCCAAGGCCGGACGAAACAGGAAATTCTGTGAAAGGTGATGACTGCCAGCCACCTGGTCGCCGCCGACCAGGTTCGGATTGTCGGCTTCCAGATCCAGTGGCGAGACAACGGCGCGGCTGATGATCTTCGCCTTCAAGCCCGGCGCATGCCGCTCGATCATGTCCAGCGCACGATCGGCATAGATCTCTTTGGCCTTGGCCCAGTCGGTTTCCGTGATCTTGCCGGCCGCATCGCCGCGGATCTCGCCCGGCACCATACGGACCTGAACCCAGAGCACATGTTTGCCTTCGGGCGCCCGGCTCGGATCGACGGCTGTCGGCTGCCCCACAACAAGCACCGGCTCATCCGGCAATAGCCCTGCGACCGCTTGCTGGTAGGTACGGGCCATCTGATCGAGTGACGGAGCAATATGGACATAGGCGAATGTCTTGAGTTCTTCGCTGGCCGCCCAGTCCGGCAGACCATCGAGAGCCAGATGGATCATCATGGTTCCCGGCGCATGGGTGAATTTGGCCATCTTGGTGTCAAACACGGCATCGCCGGATTGACCGCCAAGCAAGGACATCAGCCCACTCGGCGCGACATTGGCGATCACTGTGCGTTTCGCCTTGATCTCGGATCCGTCTTCAAGTTCGATACCCGTTGCCTTGCCGCCATTCTGAATGACGCGCACCACACGCTTGCCGCAATGAACCTCGCCGCCGGCAGATCCAATCTTTGAAACCAGCGCCCGCGTCAGCGTATCCGCGCCGCCCTTGCCGATGACCATGCCGAAATTCTGGTTGGCCATGGATTCAAGATAGGGAAACACCGCACCTCCGGCCATATCAGGCGCAAAATCCAAATGCATGCCCCACGTCGCCATCGTCGTCCGCACATAGTCAGATTCAAACGTTTCCGAAAGCCATTTACGTGGCGAAGACAACAGCAGCCGCACCAGATCGGCCGTCCAGGAGAAGCCTTTGCGAAACAGTGCCTTTGCCAGAAGCTTGCCTTGTATATGCATTTGCATGGGATTTCCCAGCAACGCAAAGACATAGTCGGCAGTGCCTGGAAAATCCGCGCAAAGTTGATCCCAGGCCTTTGCATCCTTTTCAGAAAAACCGGCGATCCGGGCGCGAGTTTCTCCCGCCCCTGTACTGACGCCAAGCCACTTCCCATCGTCAAAGACGCTGGCAAAACAATGTGATGCCGGCGCAAATTCGAGCCCGCGACCAATCAGGTCCTCGCCATAAGCCTTGAAGAATCCCGATCCGGCAAAGAGACTGAGATTCATCGCCGCCCAGTCATGACGGAAACCGGGCTCGGTCAGTTCCAGCGTCTTGACCGCTCCACCAGGCGCCGCAGCCTGCTCGAACACGCCAACCCGCCAGCCCTTGGCGCCCAGATGGACCGCGCAAGCCAGGCTGTTCACTCCGGCGCCAACAATGATCGCGTCATATTCGTTCTGCACTGCGCCAGCTCTCCATTCGAGATTTATAATTGCAAATGCATATTATTCTGTCTAGCATCTATTTATCGCAGATACACATCCCTTCATCCGGGGTGCGAAACCGAAGCCACGAAAACACGCCTGCCACAGGAGGGTCACATATGAACGCCGCAGAAACTCTTGGTAACCTCGCCGCAATGCTGATTGAGGGAAAAGTCGAGGTCATCGACCTCTCCGGCCTTCTCGGTCCCGACACGCCGCTTCTCCAGCTGCCTGAAGATTTCGCCAAGAACACACCCAAAATCGAAATTCACAAAATTTCGGAATACGACAGTGACGGCCCGTTCTTTGCCTGGAACTGGCTCAAGATCGGCGAGCACTCCGGAACCCATTTCGATGCCCCGCATCACTGGATCACCGGCAAGGATTATGCCGATGGCTATACCGACTCCATTTCTCCGCAGAATTTCGTCGCACCGGTCAATGTGATCGATTGCTCCGCTGAAGTGGCCAAGAACCCCGACTTCCTGCTCGACGCTGCTGGCGTCAAGGCCTGGGAAGCCAAGCACGGCGAAATCAAAGCCGGTGAATGGGTTGTGATGCGCTCCGACTGGGATTCCCGCGCTGGTGACGAAGCGGCCTATCTCAATGCCGATGAAACCGGCCCGCATTCGCCTGGCCCGACAGTTGATTGCATTCAGTACATCCTGTCCAAGGGTATTATTGGCTGGGGCAACCAGTGCATCGGCACAGACGCAGGTCAGGCAGGCGGCATGGAACCGCCCTACCCGGCGCACAATCTGCTGCATGCCGCCAACAAATACGGCCTCGCTTCACTTGCCAATCTCGACAAGCTCCCGCCAAAGGGCGCGATCCTGATTGCCGCACCGCTGAAGATCGTCAAGGGCACCGGCAGCCCGATCCGCGCCATGGCGCTGGTCGCACGCAGCTAAGCGATAGCAACGCCGGAGACCAGGACAATGGCAGACTTTGACCACATCATTGTCGGCAGCGGCATCAATGCGCTCGTTGCCGCGGCCATGCTTTCCAAAAAGGGAAAGCGTGTCCTGGTCCTCGAACGCGCCGACCGCTTCGGCGGTTGCATGCGCACAGAGGAAATCACTTTGCCAGGGTTCCACCATGACGTGATGGCGGCGACCTTTGTGCTCTTCCTTACCTCCCCCGCCCATGCCGCGCTCGGACCTGATCTGGCGCGGCATGGACTGGAGTTCTGCCATACACCGCATCCCACTGCGGTGCTGCGGCCTGACGGCTCGTCGCTGGTCCTGACCACGGACCGGGCCGCCAACATCAAGACATTCAACGCACTTGCTCCCGGCGACGGTGAGCGTCATGGCGCCGATGTCGGAGCAATCGAGGCTGACGCGCCCTTCCTGTTCGCGCTGCTCGGCGGCGAATTGTGGAGCTGGCCGACAGCCAAATTGCTGGCAAATCAAGCCTGGAAGCGTGGCTTGCGTGGCCTCGCCGCCTGGATGGGCGAGGCACTGCGCCCGACCCGTGCCTGGCTTGAGACCACCTATTCTTCCGAACTAATCCAAGCACTGTGGGCGCCATGGGCGCTTCACACCGGGCTCACCACCGAATCGTCCTATGGCGGCCAGATGGGCAGGGTCATCGCCTTTGCCCTGGAAGCTGCCGGCGCGCCGGTTATCAAGGGCGGGGCCAGCCAGGCCACGGCGGCCTTCAAAAGCTTGATCGAGGAAAATGGCGGCGAACTGCGCGCCAATGCCGATGTTGATCAGGTCGTCGTGCGCAATGGCAAGGCATCCGGCGTCAGGCTTGTCGACGGGACCGAAATTTCGGCCTCCCACGTCATTTGTTCCGTGGCACCAGGACAGCTTTACAACCGGCTTCTGCGCGACGACACGAAAGAGCTTCCAGACACTGTGACGTCCGGCCTCAGCCAATTCCGCCATGGACGTGGCAATTTCCAGTTGCACTACGCCATTGACGGCCCCATCCGCTGGAAAACCGATGGATTGGAGGACGTTGCCCTGATCCACCTGGCCGAGAGCATCGATTCAGTATCCAAATCTTCCAATGAAGCCGAACGTGGCATGCTGCCGGTGACGCCGAGCATCTGCGTCGGTCAACCACACCGCCTCGATCCAACACGCTGCCCCGAAGGCAAGTCCATCCTCTGGCTGCAGATTCCTGATGCGCCACGCACTATCAAGGGCGATGCCGCCGGCAAAATCGAAACCGATGGCGTCTGGAGCGAAGCCACCCGCGAAGCCTTTGCAGACCGCATAGAGGCAATCCTCGCCAACCACATCGAAGGTTTTTCCGGTTCTGTTCTGGCGCGCAAAGCCTATTCGCCGATTGATCTGGAAACCATGAACATCAATCTGGTCGGTGGCGATCCCTATGGCGGAGCCTGCACGCTCGACCAGTTTTTTATCTGGCGGCCATTTTCTCACAGCAACAACAACGCCACCGCCATTGAAAACCTGCACCACATAGGTGCGTCGACCCATCCCGGTCCCGGGCTCGGCGGCGGCTCGGGCTTGCTGTTGGCACAGAGGTTGTGCAAATGAGTGAAGTCAAATCCCCAGAAAGCGAAAAGTCCGAACCCTTGCAGCGGCTGGGCGAAATTGGCCTGTCCAATTTCGCCCCCTACCTGATGAACCGGATCATGGGCCGCTACAATGCCGATCTGAGACACGAAATGACCGACCTGGGGCTGACGACGCCGAAAATGCGGGCGCTCGCGGTTCTGTCTGTCATCGATGCTCTGCCGATTTCAGAGCTTGCAGTCTACGCCGTCGTTGAACAATCAACGCTCAGCCGCTCGCTGGAACAACTGACATCTGATGGTCTGGTCCGGCGTGATCCTGACCCCAACGACAGCAGGGTGACCCGTATCGGCATCACCGATGCCGGACGCGCGGCCCTTGATCAACTCTGGCCATCCATGGCGCGGGTCTACGCGCAGATGTTTGACGGCATTCCCGATGAAGAACGCCAGGCCTTCGTGACGACGCTGCAGAAGATGCTCAAAAACATCAGAAAACACGATTTTTAGCGGCCCGGCCGACCTTTTCGCCAACCCCGATTGATCCCTCCAGGAGAAGACCAATGAAACATAGTATTCTAGTCGCCGCTGCAATTGCCATGGCAGTCAGCGTTGTCTCCGCTGAGGCAGAGACACTGCCGGGCGTCCGGGGCGTCAATCACATCGGCCTGACGGTCCCCGACATGACAGAGGCAGTGAACTTCTTCTCCGATGTTCTGGGCTGCGAGAAAGCCACATCGTTTGGCCCTTTCCGGGATGATACCGGCACCTTCATGCAGGATCTGCTTGATGTCGATCCCCGCGCGGTCGTCAACGAAATAACGTTGATGCGCTGTGGCTTTGGCAGCAATATCGAACTGTTCTCTTACGATGCGCCCGACCAAAAAACCGTCCGTCCGCGCAACAGCGATATTGGCGGTCACCACATCGCTTTCTACGTCGACGACATCGACGCCGCAGCCGCCTACTTCAAGGACAAGGGAATCCGCACACTGATGGGCCCCTTCCCGGTCAATGAAGGCCCGGCAGCCGGACAAACGATCATCTACTTCTTCGCGCCATGGGGCCTGCAGATGGAAGCTATCTCGTTTCCCGAAGGCATGGCTTACGAAAAAGATGGCGGACCGGTTCTCTGGTCCAACACCGAACCCGCCAAGTAAGACCGGTCATCGGTCAAGAAGTTAGAGGTATCAAATGGCTGAACGTTCATTCGCCAAGGAAGTCCAGAAACTCAAGGTCGGTGAAGGCGAAACCTTTTCCGGGGAAGGCATTCTGGCGCTGACCAAAGCACTTCTGGAAGCCGGCGTCGGTTATGTCGGCGGTTATCAGGGCGCGCCAATCAGCCATCTGATGGATGTGCTTGCCGATGCCGAGGAAATCCTCACCGAGCTTGGCGTGCGCTATGAAGCCAATGCATCGGAAGCATCGGCTGCGGCGATGCTCGCGGCCTCGGTGCATTACCCGATCCGCGGCGCGGTTACCTTCAAGGGACCTGTCGGCGTCAACGTCGCCTCCGATGCACTGGCCAACCTCTGCTCTTCCGGCGTCACCGGCGGAGCACTGGTCATCATCGGCGAAGACTATGGCGAAGGCTCTTCGATCATGCAGGAGCGCAGCCATGCATTTGCGATGAAATCGCAGATGTGGCTGCTCGATCCGCGCCCCAACCTTCCCTCCATCGTCCAGTCGGTGCACCAGGGCTTTGAATTGTCCGAAGCCACCAACACACCGGTGATGCTGATGGTTCGGATCCGATCCTGCCACGTCACCGGCAGTTTTGAGGCCAGGGACAACAAGCGCCCGCCCTTCACCGTCAAGGACGCGCTGGCCAATCCGCGCAGTGATTACGCCCGTGTGGTGTTGCCGCCGATGTCCTATCTGCAGGAACACGACAAGATCAACAACCGCTGGCCGGCAGCACAAAAATACATCGTCGAGCACAAGCTCAACGAGTTCTTCGGCCCGAAGGAAGCGCCGGTCGGCATCGTCTTGCAGGGCGGCATGTACAATGGCGTCATCCGGGCGCTGCAGCGGCTTGGCCTGGCCGACATCCATGGCGATACGGAAATCCCGCTTTACGTCCTCAACGTCACCTACCCGCTGGTCAATGACGAATTTTTTGAGTTCTGCGAAGGCAAATCGGCGGTTTTGATTGTCGAAGAAGGCCAACCGGAATTCATCGAGCAGGCTCTGGGAGCGGCACTCTACAAATCTGGAAAGACGATCAGCCTGCACGGCAAGGACATGCTGCCGATGGCCGGCGAATACACCGGCCAGGTGATGCTCGACGGCCTTGAGGCATTCTTGAAGAAAGCAGCCCCCGAGCTGTTGCCCGCGCGTCTGCGCGCGCCCAACTCAGAAGAGAAACCCGCGCTTCCCGATCTCTCCAAGACGGTGCCTATGCGCCCACCCGGGTTCTGCACCGGCTGCCCGGAACGACCGATTTTCGCCGCCATCAAACTGACTGAAATGGAACACGGCAAACACCAGATCGCCGCTGATATCGGTTGTCATCTTTTCGCGACCCTGCCGCCGTTCGAGATTGGCGGGTCAACCATGGGCTACGGCCTAGGTCCGGCATCCAACGCAGCCTTCGACGGTGGCGGCGACAAGCGTTCGATCTCAATTATCGGTGACGGCGGTTTCTGGCACAATGGCCTCTCATCCTCTATCGGCAACGCGGTCTACAACAAATCCGACGGCGTCATCGTCATTGTCGACAATTTCTATTCTGCCGCCACCGGTGGACAGGACATTCTGTCCTCGCGTGCCGACAACGCCTCCAAAGCCACCGGCCATCTGATTTCAGATGCACTCAAGGGCGTCGGGGTGAAATGGGTGCGCCAGATCGACCGCACCTATGATGTGCCCAAAATGCGCGAGATCCTCAATGAGGCGTTGACCACCGATCATGTCGGCCCCAAGGTCATCGTTGCCTCGTCGGAATGCATGCTCAACAAGCAACGCCGCGAAAAGCCCTTGATGAACAAGGCTATCAAGGAAGGACGGCGGGTCGAAAAACCACGCTTCGGCATTGATGAGGACATTTGCACCGGCGATCATGCCTGCATCCGTCTGTCGGGCTGTCCATCGCTCTCGCTCAAGAAACTCGATGACCCGCTCAGGGATGACCCCATCGCCAGCATCGACCAGAGCTGCGTTGGCTGCGGCAATTGCGGTGAAGTCGCCGATGCCGCTGTGCTTTGCCCCTCTTTCTTTCGCGCCGACGTGGTTCACAATCCAGCTTGGTTTGAACGCACACTCGGTTCCTTCACCAGCCGCATGATCACCTGGCTGCAAAATCGCCGTTCACGCGGCCGTATCGAATTCGTCCGGACCTGACACCATGGCAAGCAAAACCAAATCCGCATTGAAATCAAAACCACACGATCCGGCGCTTGATCAGATCATCAAGCTGGCCGTCATGGCGGTGGGAGGTCAGGGCGGCGGCGTGCTGACCAACTGGATCGAGGATTGCGCCCATCGCAACGGCTATGTTGTCCAGGCCACATCGGTGGCAGGCGTGGCCCAGCGGACGGGAGCGACCATCTATTATATGGAAATGGCCCCGGCCAGTGAGCGCAAACCGGTGTTTTCGTTGATGCCGGCGGCCGGTGATGTCGATATTCTGGTCGCTGCTGAAATGATGGAGGCCGGACGCGCCATCATGCGTGGCTTTGTCACCCCGGACCGCACCACCCTGATTGCCTCATCGCACCGCGCACTTGCCGTATCCGAAAAGACTGTCCCCGGCGACGGCATCGCCGACTCCCAGGAAGTTATCGCAGCGGCTGAAATCGCCGCCCAGCGGTTCATCGCTTTCGACATGGAGAAAATGGCCATTGATGCCGGCTCGATGATTTCGGCAAGCCTGTTCGGGGCACTTGCAGGATCCGGCGCGCTGCCTTTTGAACGTGACGGTTTCGAAGCCGCCATCAAAGCCTCCGGCCGTGGCGTCGATGCAAGCTTGCGTGCCTTTGCTTCCGGTTTCGAAGCCGCAGCCATCGGCATGGTGGAAACACCACAGTTCGGACGCAAGACTACGCCTGCGGACAATAGCCCCACGGGCCCAAAGACCCTTGTCGATAGGTGGCGCACACTTGAAGTCCGGGCGACTGCCCTGCCCGCCTCAGTGCGCGATATGGCATTGACCGGGTTGCGCGCAGTCGTGGATTACCAGGACCTCGATTATGGCAGCGAGTATCTCGACCGTCTCGACCGGGTTCTCGGTGAAGATGATGCCACCAAGGGCCATGAGCTCACGCTTGAAGCCGCCAAATATATCGCCAAGGCAATGGCCTATGATGATGTGTTCCGGGTTGCAGACCTCAAGACTCGCGGCAGCCGCTTTGCCCGTGTGCGGACTGAGATAGCCCCCGCAAAGGGCGCGCAGATGAAGCTCACCGAATTCATGCATCCCCGTGCCGAAGAAGTCGTCGGCATGATGCCCTCACGGCTTGGCCGCAAGTTTTCTGCAAGCGAAGGCACGATGCGGCTGATCGACAAAATGGTCAACAAGGGCCGCCGGTTGCGTACCGACCGTCTCCTTCCATTCGCCCAGCTCTATGTGCTCGGAGGACTTCGCAAATACCGGCGCGGGACCTTGCGCCACGCGATCGAAAAACAGCATCTGGACGCCTGGCTTGATCTGGCGCTGAGCTATCGCAAGGTCGATTATGCGCTGGGCGTCGAGACCCTGCGTAACCGCCGTCTGATCAAGGGTTATTCTGATACCCACACACGCGGGCTGTCAAAGTTCGATCGGGTGATGGACGGCGTGGCCTTGCTGGCTGGTCGTGACGACGCCGCGCACTGGTGCCGGTTACTGCGCGAATCTGCATTGGCCGATGAAAAGGGCGAACAGCTTGAGGGGGCCCTCAAGACGGTTCGATCCTTTTCTGGACAAGGCGATACCGCGCTACAGAGCTGATTCCGATTGGCGAAAAACGGCAGCAACGCATTGTTGCTGCTATCTTTTCAAGGCCTTTCCTTGTTAGCTTTGAGAAAAGGAACTCAACCTCCGGCGTACGAGCACGGCGGAGACATCCGACGCTAGATTGTTCCGCAATTGGCCTGTCGAGGAAAGCCACACTTGCACACGGCACGCCGTTTCATACATTAGACAGCAAGCGAGGACGACCTCCCCATCCGGAAACAGCAGTCGGGACGACCCGGCAATCAGTTGGGGATTCAAATGCGGACCACCAAAGACAGACTCCGCCACGCGCTAAGTTTCGAGATTATCGCACTTTTTCTAGTCATCCCGATCGGCGCCTGGGCGTTTGGGCGATCTCTTGACGACATTGGCATAGTCGCCGTGGTCAGCGCCACGATCGCCACCGGCTGGAACTATCTCTACAATCTCATGTTCGACCACGCCCAGCTCAAAATTGCGGGACATGTGGGCAAATCGATTACCGTGCGCATTTTCCACGCAGTGCTCTTTGAAGGCGGATTACTTGTGATCCTGCTGCCATTTATCGCCTGGTATCTGAGCATGAGCCTCATTCAGGCGTTCCTGATGGACGTATCGTTCGCGCTTTTTTACCTGTTCTACGCCTTTGCCTTCAATTGGGCCTATGATTTGGTTTTCCCCATACCAACACCGCCGCAGCTGGACGAAGACAATGCCTCTCGTCAAGCCTTGAGCGCGAAGAATTGAACTCACGGGCATGAACGAAAACGGCCGCGGATTACTCCGCGGCCGAATGATGTTCAGTCAAAGACTGGGATCAGGAGAACCACCAGCGTTCGGCCAGCTTGCCACCGTCAGCCTGCCAGTTGGCTGCAACCTGGTCATCATGCGCCAGCGCCTTGGAATGGCCATGAATGAAGTTGGCCCACATGCCGATGATGGCGCCGCCATCGTCCTGCAGGATCTTCTGCGCTTCCCAATACTGGTCCTTGCGCTTGACTTCGTCGGTCTCCGACCGCGCCATGACAACCAGCTCGTTGAACTTCGTTGCTGCTTCGCCGTCTTTCCAGGCGGTATCGTTCCACTCGGTGTCGGCCGTATAGGCGGAGGCGTACATCCAGTCCTGGGTCGGACGGCCGCTCCAGTAGCAAGCGCTCCACGGCTTCTTGTTCCACACGTTGGACCAGTAACCATCGCTGGGCTCGCGC